>Ga0209542_10012144_pt1 | contig 15134 bp, 16 predicted proteins | sample RifCSPhighO2_01_FD_184028 | JGI IMG/M metagenome (GOLD analysis project Ga0209542, IMG submission 184028) | Soil microbial communities from Rifle, Colorado - Rifle CSP2_plank highO2_0.1 (SPAdes) (version 2) | ecosystem: Environmental > Terrestrial > Deep subsurface > Rock core/Sediment ...
TCACAAATCTCTTTTGCTACATTCGCTGAAACTCTGCAAAAATCACTTTGCAAAAAACCCTGTAATGTTGAAGACTTTGTATCCTGAAGCATATTGATTAAAATTCCTAATTCAACGCCATATGGATGCGGTTTGATTTCTTTTGGCTCCTTTGGCAATTCTTTTGTTGCTCTTGGAAATTCCAATCTTTGCTTTTCTGGATTTGTATATATTAAATACAAATGCGGGTTGACAATTGCCGTTTGCTCCAGGTATTCATCAATTCCCTGCTTCCCCTTCTGGTATTTTGCCTCCAAAACTATCTTTATCTTAGTTCCGTGATCCTTTTCCCATTCAACAATTTGCTCTGCAATAATCTGCGGCTCATTCCTTTTAGTGTCTATCTGCAATTCATAGAAATGCGCTGGCTTGTCTTTCTGGATTTTAGAAACAATTGTAATCGGTTTTCCTGTTGTTAATTGGCCATACATTGCCGCTGCTGAGATTCCAATACCCTGCTGGCCTCTTGAGCATTTTAATTTATGAAATTTTGAACCATACAATAACTTGCCAAATATATTTGGTATTTGCTGCTTGACAATTCCCGGACCATTATCTTCAACTGTTACTTCAAACCTGTCTACTCCCAAATCAATTACTTCTACTATTATGTCCGGTAGCACCCTTGCCTCTTCACATGCATCTAATGAGTTGTCAATTGCTTCCTTTATTGTTGTCAGCAAAGCTTTTCTTGGATTATCAAAACCTAAAAGATGCTTATTTTTCAGGAAAAACTCTGAAATTGAAATTGATCTTTGCTCCTTAGCAAGCCTTTCTGCAATCGGTTCCTCTTTTTTCATTATTTTAATTTAGAATTTAATCCATTTATAAATTTTTATGTTATTGATTCTTTGATTTCTGCTTTTCCAGATAAAGATAAACATTCCCGTGCTTGGATCCCTGCGATAAATTAATTATTGCCTGCCTGGCAAGCATCACATTATCAATCTTGCCGATTATGCCGACGGTCTTTCCATAAACCACTATGCTCGTATTTGTCAGGCTCTCTATTGATTTTCTTGCTTTTCCCTCGGTTCCAATCAATCTTGACCTTATCCTAATCAGATCTTTCTTGTTTCTTGAAAAATCTTCTATTGGAATTACTTCAAGAACATAATCTTCACTCAATAATTTTAATGCGATGTCCGGATTGAATCCCCTTCCAATTGCTTTTATAATATTTAAAGAATTAAAAACATCCATTGATTCTCCTTCAATGAAAACATCCCCCAGTTCAGAATTAACTCTTATTTTTGTGTTTGTAAGTTTTTGTATTTTTCTTTTTGTAACCCCTTTCGTACCTACTAACATTGGAATTCTTTCTTTTGGGATTTTTAGCTGTTCCATTTAGAATATTAATTTAGATGAATTTATAATGTTTTTTACGCTGTGATTTTTTGTTTTTTTGTCAGCATTTTATCAGTCTCCACCTTAGTTATTGTTTTATCCATTCTTATCAATTCTTTTACCCAAAGATTGCTTAAATTTAATTTGTATAATTTAGCATTCCCTATTGGCCTCGTCAACTCAACAATTTCTTTTTCCACTAACCTTGGCCATATTTCTGAAAAGGAACTCCATCCAACTCCCGAATTCCTTGCTATTTCTGTCATACTGTAGTCCATATCCCTAGATAATATCAAAAAGTCCAATATCCTAATTAAAGGATAGTCTTCAAAGTATTCTACAAATACACTTTTATCTTTTAACATTATAATTAATTATTGTCAACTTGCTTTTTTAGACAACTTATCTAAAAATTCCTTACTTTTTTGTATCTGTTCTTCATTTGCCGTTAACTTAATCCCTTTTTTATTGGCTATTTTATGAATATCATAAATGCTTATATCTAAAATTTCAGCCACTTTTCCTACTGATAACCTTCCATTAGCACATAAGTTTATCATATAATCTTCAAGGCTTTGATATATTAATTGTTTTAAGACTATAGATTTATTAGTATGCTCTTCTTTACTCTTTAGATCTATTATGGGCATTATTTCTTCTTTCAATTTTAGTGGATATACAATTACCATTTTATTATTCCTCCAACTCTTTTTTAATTTTTTTATAATTTTCTTCCTTAATAAACATTCTAATTCTTTCTAAATAATTATTAGCTTCTTTTTGATTTAAAATTCTTCAGTTTGAACATCCTTGATCAAGCCTTTTTTCTTCAGAACTGCAATTTGATTATCCTTATACTTGAAAATGATATCTCCTTTTAAATCATCAAATTCCCAAGGTTCCACCAAAATTGTGTCATTTTCCCTTATCCATAACCTTCTTTTAAGTCTTCCAGGAATCCTACATATTCTTGACTTGCCATCGAAGCATTTCACTTTGGCCCTGCTTCCCCCAAGCCTTTGCTCAACTATCCCTATTGATTCCTTCCCCCTTGGAAATTTTACCCTTACTACTTCTTCCTGTCCTTCTGGCATGGTATTGAATAACTTGGTTTTTTTATAAGCTTTTGGTTAAATCATATATACTTACATTTAATGTATTAATAGGTAAATTTATATAATGATTTACTTACATTTGATGTATATTATAAAAATTGTTCATTATTGATTGTTCTTTACTTACATTTGATGTATTAATAGGTAAATTTATATAATAATTTACTTACATTTAATGTACACAGTGCTATGGAAAAAAGGAATAAGTTAGAAAAAGTAAGAGAAATTCTTCTAGACCTTAAAGAGAAATATAATCTTACTTTCGATGACTTAAAAGGATTGATAGAGGGTATATCTATTCCTGTTGAAATATTCAATGATAAATTAACTGTTTTGGAGTCTGTTGTAAAATATCTGAAAGAAGAGAATGACCTTTCATTACACAATATCTCTAATTTTATCAAAAGAGATGAAAGAAACATATGGGGAATTTATTACAGAGCGAGTAAGAAGTATCCCAAAAGATTTGCTGTTAAGAAATCTAAATTTGAGATTCCTATCTCAATATTTGATGATAAATTACCCGCTTTAGAATCTGTTGTTTATTATCTTCATGACAAATTAAATCTTAGATTTTCTGAGATTGCTGAATTTTTGAATAGGGATCAGAGAACTATCTGGACATCATACTCACGAGCTAGAAAGAAATATGCAAAATAAAGAAAGGATAAGAAAACTTGAAATAAGGAAGAACGAGTTAGTCAGAAACATACATACCTGCGGATATCACAAAAAGAAGATTATTTTCCTGGCTAATGAATTAAGTAGACTATACAGCAATGACAAGATCAGCTATAGCGAGTACAACAGGAGATTATCCATACAGCTTGACAGCAAGAAACCTGAGGAATGGGTCAGCTATTATGATGAAAGGTTAAGAGATTACAATAATCAGTTAAATATCATTAATGAAGGAATAAGAAGGGAAGAAAATAAATTCAATATTACCCCTCTTGCAATAATATTTGCCATGCTTGTTATACTAGGCATTGGAGCATATTATTTACAGCCAACTATAACTGGATTCATCATCGGAGACAATGCAACCATTGAAGAGGATATAAGTGAAGCAATAATCCCAATAGAGAATATAACATTGCTTGAAAATATAACCATAATTGAGGAAATAATTGAAGAAGAGGTTGTCATTGAAACTGAGAAAGAAATTGAGAAAGAAATATTAATACAGGGCGCTGTAGAAATTAACAAGCCAGTTAAATGGATAAAGAGAATCAAATTAAAAGAAAGCGCCGACAACTTAACTCTCAAGCTTTCTGACAAGGTATCTAATATTAAAGTCAGCAAAGTCATTGAGGAAGTCAAGGAAGAGATCAGCGAGGACAATATAAAGATAATTGAGGACAATGAAATAAAACCAATAGCATTAACCGGATATATTATAAAAGAAAGCGAGATTAGTGAAGATGAAATTGGATTAATTATAGAGGAAGAAATCAGCGAAGTTGAAATAGAGTATTATACTGAAGGTCCAAAGATAATTGAGAAGAAGATTTCTGAGTTCAATAAGGAAGTAACCATTTACTCTGATATTCACTATGAGAACATATTGGCATATACAACAATTAAAGAAGCTCCACAAGGCTCAATCAGATTATACAGGACAACCTCCGGAGCAAGGGAATCAACGCAAATAATCAACTACACCGACAGAAACAACAATGGACTGATTGATGAGATTAAGTGGATCGTCCCTTCATTGTCAAATGAAACCTATAAAGTTGAGATTAGCATATTAAATGTGCAGAGTTACCCTACTGTCGGTGGGAATTGGGAGGTAAGATTCACAACCCTAGGTATAGCTGACTTGATAATCACCGCAGTGAATGGAACTACATGGAGCAACGAGAATAATGATCATGATTTAAGGCTTAATCAGATTAAATGCGGCAACAACAGCCTTGATTATGAGTGGATTAACAATTTTGCAATCTTAAGGGATTATGAATGTGATGATGTTGGATATGAAACAAGCAGAGTATTAACATCCGGAGCGCACCATCTTGAGTTTAGATTTGGTGAAGACAGCGAATATGCGCATAATGAAGCTACATTCCTGCAGAATAATTATACATTCTATTATAACATAAGCGGAAGATCTATCGGCGAATGGACTGTATTCAACCGTTCATTTGGAATATCCAGCCCTCCAACAACAGCACAAGCTTTAGATGGAAGAAATGACACTGCTACTGAATGTAATCAGGGAATGAATTTGCGTATAAGTGATGATAGCAGATGTGTATCTACATTAAGGGCAACCAATCAGGATGGCTGGCTTAGATTTAACTTCACAATTAATGAAGCTAAAAACGGGCAGATGTCAAATATAACTTCTGTTAGAATAATTTTAGAAGGGCGTTCCAGTGATGCAAACACTGTGCTCTTCATCCAATATAACAGAACAGGCGTTGATACTGGAGTTTGGAGTCAGTTTGGAGCAACGGCAACGACAACTGAAGTGACAAGAACAGCAACTTACAACACACTATATGATATTCAACAGGTTATAAGCAATATAACAAATCAGACAATATTACTATTAGAAGGAAACCAGCATGATGCTGCAGATTGGATAGGTGTTGATTTTGTTCAGGTAGTTGTCAATCTAACTAATTACACAGTTATACCAGAAGTAAACTATGCACCAAATGTTTCCAACTTAGTAATCAACTCAACATCAATATCGCATCTTAACTTGACTACTGAAGACCTGCAGGTAAGATTCAATGTAAGCGATCCAAATACAGGGGATATGTTAACCTATAACATTACATGGTTTACAAACAACAGGACAAATTTCACCTTGAAAAACATTGCAATAAACAATCCCGGAGCAAGTGTCCAGAATTTAACACACCAGAATACAACAAAGTATGATAATTGGAGCGCTCAGATTGTAGTATGCGACAACAGCAATGCATGCAGTGCTTATGTGAATACTTCTGCATTATATATTAAAAACAGCAATGCCTCAATAAATACTCCAGCATTCAACCAAACCACATTCAATAACGAACAAATAATTAATGTAAGCGTTAAGTTTTCCGATGATGATGGAGATGCAAACAGCATTACATTTGAATGGTTCAATAACAATGCTTTAATCAAGAGAACAACAAACAGCAATTTAGCAAATGGAACAAACACAACTGATGTCCTAACACCTGTAAGCTTCACAGTCAATGACCAAATCATTGTGCAGGCATTTGCATTTGATGGAAATAGGAACTCGTCATTAAAGAATTCAACAACATTAACAATAACATCCTCCAATAGTGCTCCAAATGATCCAACATCAACAATCAATTCAACATTTGCAACTAATTTATCAGCTCAAGACCTTCATGTTTCCTTCACGCCTAGCGATCCTGATGCAGGAGAGACATTAACTTATGATATTTGGGCATTTGAAAACGGCTCAAGATTATTGTTCAACATAAATAATCTTCCAGCAACACAGGATGCATTACAAGTATTTGCAATTAATTTTGAGAACACGACAAAAGGAAATAATTACAGCGCTCAAATAAGGGTTTGCGACGACAGTGTTGTATGCAGCGTCTATGTGAACACCTCACAACTTGTAATATTAAACACTGGGCCACAAATAACAAATGTAAGCATCAATCCAACATGGAGTGTTACTGTTAATGGGAATACAAGCGCATTCTTCAGCTTCAGCGTGAGGGATGATGACAATTATACAGATATAGGCACAAACATATTTGCAAACTTCTCGAGAGGAGGAGAAACCACCAGGCACAATAATACAAACCTTGACGGAGGCTGCAAACAAAGCGGAAACTTTGGCAAATACATAGCAAACTACAGCTGTACTGTGAATATTGTATTCTACGACGGCGCCGGAGACTGGAATGTAAGCCTGATGCTGAATGATAAATCATTAAACTACACAATGAATAAGACTAAAACATTCAACTTAGGTGAAACTACATCCTTCAGCCTGACAGATAGCACATTCACCTTCCCTGGAGCTGCACCCAATGTTTACAATGTAACAGCAAGCGATGCTATTTACATGAACAACACGGGAAATGATGATATCAATGCAAGCAGCATGAACATAACCGCCGTGAATATCCACGGTGATACCCTCGGGGCTACGTTCATACCTGCGTTCAACTTCACAGTTGCAAATGGGAGCATAGGAAGGACTGATTCATGTGATATCTCCAAATCGGGAGTATATAGACTGACAAACAAGACAATAGCTGGAACAACTGCATTCAATAGCACAAGGATACTAGGTACAGCTTTGACAGCTGCCGTAAAACCTTATAATGAGCAAATATTATTCCTTTGCTTACTGCATACGCCTGCTGATCTAACAAATCAGGTATACTCAACAAATGCAGAAGAAGACTGGAGTATAATAATAAGCTAAAAAGAAAAGGTTTATATATTTATTTTTAGATTTAATCTACCTATGAGGGATATTAAAAAAGAGAGTGATAGTCTTAATTTTATTTCTTTAATAGTAATTTTATTGATTTTCAGCTTGGCAATAATCCCTTCAACTTACGCTGGCATTTTTGATTTCGTAAAGGATGGATTCAATTCAATAACCGGAAAAACTGTAACTTCATCTTCGACTGATGTTTCAATAACAGTGGGAAATACACCTCCACGTATCGCAAATGTAAGCATAGCATCCAGCTTTTCAATTGTCAATGATCCAACAAGCAATAGGACCATATTCTTCAGTTTCATAGTCAATGACAGCCAAGGTTATGGAAATATAGACGCAACATCTGCAGTGGCAAATTTCACTAATGGAACTAATGGAGGAATGGTAAGGTGGAATAATTCTGCAGTCAATGCAAATGACGGCAACTGCGTTTCAGTAGCTGCAATAGGAACCGATCAGTTAAACTTCAGCTGCTCAATCAGGATGATGTACTATGACACTGCAACAAACTGGAATGTAAGCGTTTATGTAGAAGACATTAATGACAATTCAGCCCAGAATAACACAGTAACTTTCAGCCTAGCAGAAACAACATCTTTCAGTTTGCAGGATAGCTCTATCTCATTTCCTACAACCACGCCTGGAAGTACAAATATAACCCAAAATGACGGCGGGATTTTCATGAACAATACAGGCAATGATAATATTGCCGCAGGCAGCGTTAATATAACTGCCGTAACAATGCATGGAGACACGAATGGGGATACATTCATCCCTGTAGCCAACTTCACAATATCCACTGCTGGAAACAGCGTTGCAAATTCATGTGATATCTCGTTAGGTGGTGTATACAGGCTGGTAAACAAATCAATTGATGGAACTACAGGGTTCAACAGCACCATAATAAGTTCTGCCCTTTTACCAATAGGAGCTGCACCACATAATCAAGAAACATTATACTTATGTTTAAGGCATGTACCCAATGATTTAACTGGACAAACATATTCAACAAATACGGAGGATGATTGGAGCATAATAATCCAATAAGAAAATGAAAAATAAAATATTTTTAATTTCTGCAATCTTGCTTGCTGTGAGCATGGCTTCATATGCAGATGCCACTGTAGGAGTAACATCATTTTATTATGAAAATAATCCCTTATTTGTAAATCCCGGGGAAACAAAGGAAATCATGTTCACACTGCAGAACCACGGTGGCGATGCAGACGCTACTGTAAATGTTAATATTGCCGATGGAGAGGAAATAGCTGAATTCACGGATAAGAATCTGGAGTATTCTGTTGAATTAGAATCTGATGGCATTCCTGTACCATTAAGAATCACAATACCTGAAAACGCACAGCCAGATCAGGAATGGAATGTGGGGGCATCATTTATTATTTCATACACACCAAGAGGAGGTGGAGCTGTGCAATTTTCATCCACATACTTCAAGGATTTCAAGGTTATAGTAAAAGAATCAGCACCAACAGCACAGGCAACAAGAGATACTAGCTTGCTAAACTCGCCATTAATGAGCTTTATATTCCTTATAGTAATACTGGCTGTACTAATGTTAATAATGAAGTTAATAAAAAGAAGAAAATAACCAGATGAAAAATTTAAATGAAATATGTAAAAATAATACTAATAATTTTAATTTTATTTGTTCTTCTTAATCTAATTGGCAGAGTTGAAGAGGGAGAAATAACCTCCCGGTCAGTGTTGGACATTAGGGCGGTTCAAGTTATTGGAACCGATGTTTCAATAATGGTTGATAATGGACCTCCAAAGGTATTCTTGAATTCCCCATTAAATATAACATATAATTACAACAACATAGAGTTAAATTTTACAATATTTGATGATACTTCTGATATATCCCTCATGTGGTACAATCTAAACAATACAAACAATATAACCTTAACAGCAAATACAAGCTTTACCTCTTCTGAAGGAAGCAATACACTGTACATTTTTGCCAATGACACTCTTGGTTTATTGAATAATTCCATATCTATAACCTTTTTTGTTAATACAAGCAAAGGTCATAACGTCACCTATAACAACTTTGGCGGACAAACCACCAATTTTAATTCAATAAACAAATCCCTGCAACAGAACCTATCTAACGTAATAATCCATTCTCCAAGCTATGGCAAGATTAAGTTCAATGATGCCATAAATATATCCAGAAATCTTAACTTAGATTATTATGTTGAAATCTCGGATAATTTGATTACAGTAGATTCAGTGGCATATTCCGAGCTCAACAAGGCTGCAACACTGGAGTTATATGATTTAACATTCACCAATCCAAAAATACAAAAAGACGGCAGCGACTGCTCTTCGGATATATGTTCAATAAACAGCTATTTAGCCAACACATTAAGTTTTAATATAACCCACTTCACAACCTATTCTGCAACAGAAACTACTGTTAGCAGCGGAACACCAAGCGGAGGCAGCACTGGGGGTAGCGGTGGAGGAGGGGGTAGCGACACTAGTGCAGAGGCATTAACAATATACGAGAATTCAATTAAAATAAAGCTGGAACAGGATGAGGAATATTCTTATTTCTTAAAAATCAAAAATAACAGGGAAAAAGAGCTAAAAGTTAATCTTGAGATAGACCATAATCTAAACTTCATAAACATCGAGGACAATAAAAACAAATATTCATTTAACATAAATCCCTCCGAAAGAAAAAACATAGAATTCCTCATTTCTGCCAAAAACCTAAAAGAGAATATTTATGTGGGCAAATTAAAGATAGAAACGGATGATTTTGAAGAAGTTATACCTATTGTTATTGAAATAGTCAGCAAAGGACCCAAATTATTTGATATTGAGATTGACATTCCCTCAGAATTTAGATTTGTAGAAGCTGGAGAGAACATAAATGCCAATATTATTTTATTTAACTTGGGGGCTCGCGGGGATATTGAAGCCAAGGTTGAATACACAATATTGGATTTGGATGGTAATGTAGTCATAAGTGACGAGGAATCCCTATTAGTTGAAACTCAATTCCAGAAAATAAAAGAGTTCAAATTACCCCCTTACCTAAAACCCGGAGATTATGTGTTCTCTGTTAAGGTAACCTATTTGGATGGAAACAAAGAAAGGGTCAACACGGCTACTTCCCTTTTTGAAGTTGGAGGGGAATTACAATTTCCTGAGGGGCTTGGATTAAACTCATATATCCTAATAATATTAGCTTTGCTGATTGTAATAATCTTATTTGTAATCTATCAATTCAGGGTTTTGGGCGTATTGAAGAATATTCATAAAGTCCATAAGAAGTATAAGATAAAAGGTGAAAGCGAAAGTATAAGCAACAGGGTTAAAAAGAGATGGATCCTAAGAAGATTAATGAAAAAGAGAAGGTAAAAAAGATGAATCTTGTCAGAATAATCGCCTCATTTTTAATTTTCTTATTATTGATTAGTCCAGTTTATGCAAAATTTTCAATAAATATAAACATGCCCATTGAATATCTTTCCATTCATCCCGGAGACAATATATCATTTGAGGTAAATGTGATCAAGATTGGGGAGGAAGAAAAGGACGATTATGAAATGTCAATAAATATACTTGACAAGGACAATAATAGAATAGCCCATAAAAATAAATTTATAGCAATAGAGAATGAAATTAACACAATTGTGAGATTAACCGCCCCTTCAGATATAAAACCAGGAGAGTATAAACTAGAAGTTGTGATAGGAAATGATAAATCAGATGTTAATTTTGTGGTTGAAAAAGAGAGCTTATATAACCTGAATGTGATATATTTTCTTGTGATTATATTTGCTGGGTTCTTTATAATATTTTATCTTTATGATAGAAAACTTAATAAATTATTAAAACATATCCATAAAAAGGTAAGTATGGAAGATTTGGTAAAAAGAGGTAAAAAATAATGACTATTGATTTTTATGTGGAAATTGTAAGTCTTGTATTTGGATTGTTAGGCTTAATCTATGTATTTGGTGGTATAAAGCTTGCTGATCATAAGTTGTATATTGGATGGAGATTAATTTTTGTTGCATATATATTTTTTATATTGGATAGGTTGGGAAGATTACTGGAGTATGCAAACATCTTAAATTTAACGGATTATAAGTCAATCTCCGGGGCATTATTTATTGTTTTTGCAACATTAGGGGTAATATATTTTAACAAAGAAATAACGCGAGTATTAAAACGAAAGAAGTAATTAATCTTTTCTAAAGCAGACTGTAACTCTCCACACCGTTTTTGAAGTCAATTTGTTCCTTGAATGAAGCTTCCTTGAGATTTTTATTGTGCCTTTGAATTTATTTTTAAGCCTTTTTGCTATTTTCTGAGTTTCCTTCTGGGAAGTTGTAAGAAAATCAACGCCATACTTATACTCTGCTTCCTTAGAAATAAAAATGTTCTTGTTCTCATCTATCAACTGCTTTGCAAAAGCTATCACTTCCTCATCATAAGGCCTTAACTGCAGTTTTGCTTCATAATAATCATCCTTGGAGTATAGCATTATAGTAACCATCTCCATAAAGGAATAAAATTTATGCCTTTCTCTTTTTTCTCTAAATCTTTTGTTATTAATATTAAATCTTTTGTTTTATTAAATCCTTTCTTAAATTCCAATAAACCCCTTATTTCTCTTTCATCAATCTCATCAGTATAAGAAACATTTATTGCAGTTAAGCTCTGATCATTGTTTTTTACAATAAAATCAACTTCTCCTTTACATTTCCAATAATAAACATCTTTATCCCTCCTCATCAACTCTATAAACACCATATTTTCAACTAATTTCCCTTCATCTTTACTAAATTTAAAACTTACAGCATTTCTTAATCCATTGTCTATGCAATAAATCTTTGAAGCCAATGTTTTCTGTTCTTTAAATGAATATGAAAAATGTTCTAAATTAAAGAATAAAAAAGCTTCTTTAAAATAATAAATATAATCTTTGATAGTATCGTAGGATATTCCTAAAGAATTTCTAAGATTTCTTAATGAAATTAAACTAGTAAAATTAGTTATTAAAAACAAAGCTAAATCTTTTGCTTTTTGACTATTTAGATTGAACCTGTCTATAATGTCTTTATATAAAATATCATCAAAATATTGTTCAAGAATATTAATTTTATATCTTTCAGGGCTAAAGAAAATTCCCGGAAATCCTCCTAAACTAATATATTTCCTCAAGTAATTAATAATTTTGTGTTTTGTTCTGTCTAAAACTATTTTTTTGATAGAAATATCTTCAAATAAAAGATATTCTTTAAAGGAAAGTGGAAATACTTCAAATGTTAAATTTCTTCCTGTTAATAATGTTGAATATTCTTTTTTTAATAAGTAAGAGCATGATCCAGAGATAATAAATTTATCATTAGTTTTTAAATCATATTTTTTTCTTATCCATGATTCCCACCCTTCCTTTTTATGAATTTCATCTAAAAATATAAATGCTTTTTTTCTTGGGTTTAAATTTTCTTTATAATAATTATAAATTTCTTCTAAACTTAATTTTTTTAATTTTTTATCTTCTAAATTTACAAATAATACTTGTTCTGGATCTATTTTATTTAATAAATTATCAATTATTTGATACATTAAGGTACTTTTTCCAGATCTTCTAACTCCTATAATAATTGTGATTTCCTTTATGTCAACAGAATCTATCAAATTTTTGTATAAAAATCTTGATTTGCCCTTTAATTCATTTATTAATTCCTTTTTCTCCCACCAAGGGTTCCATTCTTTTAATATCTCAATCATATTACAATTGAGTGTAACATTTGGTATATAAATGTTACGTTTTTATGTAACATATTAATTTATCATTAAATCTTAAAATTGACTTGTTATAGTGAAATTATTATATTTCTTTTTATATCACATTTAATATATTAATGTGGTTATATAAATAAAAATACCCATTAATTGGGTTTGTTATTAAAATGGTTTATATACAGATACAAAAATCTGCATTATTTTAAGCTGAGTTTTTTAACATTCTATTACTTTTTTAATATAGGAGTATACCTTTTTGATTATATTTAAACCTTTTAGTATAGCATTATAACAATAAAGCGTGAGGGATGTTTTTAATTTTTATGATCCCAAACTTTTCTATTAGTTTATTTTTCAAAGCAAAATTTACTGATTCCTCACCAACTATGTTCAATAATATCCCATCTTCTATCAGGTTCAGGATGTCATTCTCAAACATTGGCTCTCCCTGATAGAAATTCTTAGAAACATTAATAACAAAATTTCCTTCCTCAAAAGTCTTTCCTATCAGATTACCATCACAAATAGACAATAATTTTCTATGATTATAAATGTGCTCTTTTATAAATATCATATTTTAGATTTTATGTAATGCTTTGCCCCGCAAGCCTGGCACTTGACATATGTAAACCTGTCCTCTTTTTTAAGCGTTGTATCTGGCTTCCCGCATTCCTTGCAGATTACAAAGTCCTTGGCATACTGCTCTACTTTTTGATTTATCAAACTTGAAGAAATTTTCCTGTTTAATATCAGCCTTGGACCATCAAGATTTCCGGGAGACGCCAATTCCCTAAGCAGGTATTTCTGCAGATGAGCAATCTCCCGTCTGAATACCTGTGCAATTTTTACAAAATTAGTGATTATTGTCTTTGACCCCTGTATATGCCCCTGAACCTTCGGGATTTCAAACCTACTATCCTCTATCTTAACCTCCGGAAGCTCCTTGTATGCTTTATCCAATAATTTTTCGTAATCCATGATGGTGTTAGAAAAAGCCTGTTTATAAATTTATTTCAATAGCTTATACCTGTGATTTAATTCAAATATTTCCCCCTCCTTCAGCAATTCTTCTATAACTTCCTGAGTTCTTGATGAATTAATATTATTCTGTATCTCCTCACTGGATACTCCTTCATCCTTATCTAACTTATCAATCAAATTAAGAACTTGCGTTCTGATTGATTCATTTGATACCTTCACTTCTTCTATTTTCATTCCATCTTCTTTTATGTCTTGCTTAATATGAAGAATTTCCGGAGCCCCATATTCCTTTTCCAATTCTTTTTTTCTTGCTAATAACCATTTTTCATCTAATTTTCTTATTATCTCAGGTTGAATGTACAAAGAAGCACCAATTGAATTTTGCCTTATCTTTCCAACCAAAATGATAATGTCCCCTATATCTACCTTATCAATTATTTTCTTGTCTTCATTCCATGACTTAACTGATATCTGCGAAGAACCATCATCAACCAACAATGAGGAATAAGTGCCTGCCCCATATTTACTAATTACAGCAACTATGAGATTAACCCTTGATATTTTTTTATTCTTGAAGGATATATAATTTGATTCAAACTCCCCTAATTGTTTCATATATTCAGAATTATTTATGTCTGATATCCATAACCTGTATGCTGTATTCCTTGAAACCATACTTAACATAAAATAGAAATTTATTTAAAACTAAAGCCTTGAAACAAAATTCTGCTTTGGCGAGAATACCTCTGCTTCTCTCTTCAGTTTCTCTATGGCTTCCTCCACCTGATCCTCCTTATATCCTTTCTTTCCTGCCTCTTCAATTATGGCTTCTATGGGTATAGCTTTTCCGTGTTTGCCCTCCAATTCCTTTATTATCTCCCTTATTGTAACAATCCTTCCCCTCTGAGATGCTGAAATTCCAGTTGATATCCTGTCAATATCTATCTTCCCGGTTTCAGGGTCTATTCCAACCTGAGTTAAGCAGTAAGTTAAGATTTCAATCGCCCTTTTTGCATCCTTTCTTTTTACTTCCTTGGATAACCTTACTTTCGCTGATGCTTCTGACAGCCTTACCAAAGCTTCCAACTGCCTTGCACTTATCGGGATTGGCTTGATTGTTTCTTCAGAAGACTGACCCGCATTTCTTAGATTAACATAAAATCTTTTTATCTCCTCCACTGCACCGTCTGTCAAAATAGGCTTAATATTTTGCTTTGCATATGCAATGTATTTTCTAAGCAGCTTGTTATTTATCTCCGATTCAATCTTTCCCGATTTCTTCTGCAATTCCAAAACATGCGACGCTATTTTTTCATCCCTTTCCTTATTTGGAATATCTCTGACAGGGAATATCAAATCAAACCTATTGATCAAAGTTGGTGGCAAATAGGTTTGATTTGATATTCCCT
>Ga0209542_10012145_pt1 | contig 15133 bp, 14 predicted proteins | sample RifCSPhighO2_01_FD_184028 | JGI IMG/M metagenome (GOLD analysis project Ga0209542, IMG submission 184028) | Soil microbial communities from Rifle, Colorado - Rifle CSP2_plank highO2_0.1 (SPAdes) (version 2) | ecosystem: Environmental > Terrestrial > Deep subsurface > Rock core/Sediment ...
TTCCTTAAAAAACCTGATTTCTTAAATAATTTATCAATAGCCTTATCAAAATTACTTCCATACTGCGCAGCTCTTTTTTTTCTATATGCAAATTCTTTAGGAAGTCCATAATCAAAAGCTATGTCACGTAAAACTTTCTTAGAACATTCGGCTATTTTAAATTCTGAAGGAATCCTCAATGCATAAGAAGTTAAATTATTATCTAAAAAAGGAACACGCAATTCAACATTATTAAACATGGTTAAAGCATCATCACGATATAAATCACGTTCATGAATCCATAATAAACCAGAAAAACATTCCTTATTAATATTAACACTTCTTAAATGCCTTTCATAACCTGCAAAAATCTCCTCGCTACCAAGACCTGACATAAGAACACGACAACCACCTTTATGCGCTTCTTTAGCACAAAAATAAAACGGTAAAGCCACACCCACTTTAGTAACATTGCTAGATTCAATTATTTTAGGAATATCATTCATAATATTATTAACATCTCTAAGGTTTACTTTAATAACTTTTAATTTCAAATCAAGTTCTTTAGCTAACCTTTCAGCGAAAACTAAATCCTCAGCTTCCTTTAATCCGGGTTCATCAACAACAGCAACATAACATTCAAAATCAACACCTAACTTTTTTAATATCAAAGCAATAAAAGCAGAATCTACTCCGCCAGAAAACATCAAACCGAATTTACAATCAGGAACTCTTTTAGAAATAGCATTTATTAATAATCCTGCAGTTTCTTTTTTTATAGATTCATAATCTTTTGAAATTATTGGAGATAAAGAAAAAAAATCGCGATTTAAAAAAGAATAAGAATTATTAATAATATCATAAACTAAAACCTTTCTTGGATTTAAATCCTCAATAGAAACGTATCCTAATTCTTCAAGAACTTTTTTTTCAGAAGCAAAAGCAAATCCATTATCTAAACTATACCATAATGGTTTAACACCAAAAATATCTCTAAATAAAAATATTTTATTATCAAAATAATAAGCACAAGCATAGTCTCCATCTAATTCTCTTAATATACTAATAATGTTTTTATTATTTTCTAAAAATTTAAATAATAACTCTGAATCATTTCTAGCTTCAATATTAAATTTATTAATTAAATCTCGCCAATTATATATCTCACAATTACCCACAAAAATTCCTTTTCCCTTTAAAGGCTGTGAAACATTTCCAACAATAGCATGAAGACAATGACCGAAAGCAGAAGATTCATTTAATTTTGCTACACCACTCCCATCAATTCCACGATATGCCATTAAACTAAGTCCAGTCTTAACTATATTCTCTGCATCTTTCAATCCAACAATACCAATTATTCCGCACATAAAATAATATAATAGAAAAACTTTATAAATCTATCAAAGAAGATATAATCATGTTAAAAAAAGAGCATATGAAATACTATAGCGTAGCATTCCTTATAATACTAATTTATATCTCTTATCTCATATTAAAACCATTATTAACTTCGATACTTCTAAGTGCAATACTTGTATATTTATTTTTTCCGGTACATAAAAAATTAAGAAAGTTACTTAGAAACGATGTTGCAAGCGCATTTATAATAACTGTAATAATAATTGCAGTAATCTTATTACCACTAGCGTTTATAGCAAATTCATTAACAAAAGAAGCAATAGAACTAACAAAAAGCGGGACATTACAAAAATTAAAAACATTCACTTCAGAAAAATTCTCAGGAACAGCAATAGAAAAATTAATACCGCAAGCAACAGAGGGAGTACTTGAATATATAAAAAAACAAGCATCTGATTTTATAGTTAGTCTCCCATCGAAATTATTATTACTTATAATATCTGCGTTTATGCTATTTTATTTATTTTTAATTGGAGAATCATTACTTGAAAGCATAAAAGCTACTTTACCCACAAATAAAAAAGAACATTTAATAAGACATATAGGTGATACAACATATTCTATAATTTACGGATTATTAATAACTGCAATAGTACAATTTATATTCGCAGCAATAATGTTTACAGTACTTGGAGTAAAATCCCCCTTTGTATTTGCATTAATAATAGGAATACTTGGATTAATTCCATTCTTAGGCTCTGCAATAGTTTGGGTGCCGTTAGCAATATTCAGTTATTTTACAAATAATCCAGTACAGGCAATTGGAATTGTAATAACAGGGGTAATAATAAGTTCAACAGAAATGATAATCAGATCCAAAATAATAGGAGATAAAGCAAAACTACATTCACTAACAATATTACTTGGGATCGTTGGTGGCGTGCAGTTATTTGGATTTGTAGGATTAGTAATAGGACCAATAATCTTATCATCTATGTTTATAATAGCAAATGAATATTTTAGGATAATAAAAGAATGAAACTAAAAACAAAAATATATACAATAGAAACAGGCGGACCATTAATAGGGATAATTAATATAAATGATGCAAGAAAATTAACAATAGGGGCATTAGATAGAGTAAAGGCAAAAAAAGGAAAAATAGAAACAGTAATCGCAGTTGATATTTCTATACAAGAAAAAGGAAAATGCAAATCAACAGAAATCTGCGAAGGAGAAATAGGATTATTTATAGACGTAGCAAAAAAATTAAATGTGAAAAATGGCGAAATAATAGAAATAGAACATGAACCAAAACCACAAGAATTAGATTATATAAAAGAAAAACTAGACGGTCAAGAATTGAATAGAAAAAAAATACATGAGATTATAAGAGCATTAATTAATAATAAACTAACAGAAGTAGAAGCAACATATTTTGTCGCAGGATGCTATAGAAACGGGATGACATTAGATGAAGCCCAATATCTAACAGAGGCAATAGTAGAAAATGGAAGTAGACTAAATCTAAAAGGAAAAATATTAGCAGATAAACACTGTATCGGGGGTATACCCAATAACAGAACAACACCAATAATAATACCAATAATTGCTGCAGCAGGATTAACAATACCAAAAACATCAACAAGATCAATAACATCACCCTCAGGAACTGCAGATGTAGTAGAAATATTTTCTCCAGTAAGCCATTCAAAAGAAAAAATAGAACAAATAGTAAATAAAACAAATGCATGCATGGTATGGGGTGGAACATTAGATTTAGCAACAGCAGACGACAAACTAATAAAACTAGAAAGGCCGTTAAGTTTAGATCCAGAAGGATTCTTTTTAGCAAGCATATTAGGAAAGAAATCTGCAGTAAAATCAAAATATATACTGATAGACATACCTACCGGGCCAGAAGCAAAAATAAAAGACAAAGTAAAAGCAAAAGATCTTGGTGAGAAATTCGTAAAATTAGGAAAAAGATTAGGAATGAAAATAAAATATATAATAAGTGATGGAACACAGCCTATAGGAAATGGAATAGGCCCGGCATTAGAAGCAAGAGATGTATTAATGGCACTACAAAATGATGGCCCAACAGATTTGAAAAATAAATCCATTTACATGGCAGGATTAATATTCGAAATGGTAGGAATAAAAAATGGACAAGAAAGAGCAAGAAATATATTAGAAACAGGAAAAGCATATGAAAAATTCAAAGAAATAATAAAAGAACAAGGGGGAAATCCCAATATAAAAATAGATGAAATAAAGTTAGGAAAATATGTTCATAGTTATATATCTACAAAAAAAGGAAAAATAATAGCTGTAAGCAATAAAATGGTAAATAAAATATCGAAAACAGCAGGAGCACCAACAAGCAAAGGATCTGGAATGTGCTTAAATTATAAAACTGGCGATAGTATAAATAAAGGAGAGATATTATTTACAATATATTCAGAAAACAAAGAAGATTTAGATATTACAAAAAAACTAGAGTTGGATAAAGTTTACACTATAAAGTGATAGCGATATATATATAGGTTGAATTATTAAAAATACATAATGGAAAAAAATGGGATAATATTAATTTCAGTTTTTTTAGCAGTTGGATTAATCGCTGGAATATTTCTAAGTGAAAGCTTAACAGGAAATGCATTATTCAATTTCAAAAAAAATCAGCCAGTAGCACAAGAAGGGGGTTCAACAAAATGTTTAATTAATGCAAATCAATTGAAATTATCCACAGAATATATAATAGCAGATACGGTAAAAGATCTTTATAGAAGTTCAGAAGATACCTATCCCATACATAGTAATGCAAGAGTATTAAGATTAAAAGCAAGTGGACGAAATGATCAAGGAATAATAGCAGGAATGCAAGATACTGAAGAAGTTTATATAGCACTATACTCTTCAGGTAGTAATGGTTTAGCATTGTATAGAAAGGAGCAAGGCGGTTCTAGAGCAATATTCGTGCAAGCAGTAAATTTAAGCACAACAAGATCTTCACCATTATATCTTAGTTTAGATTACGGTTCAAGAGTTTATAATCTTTATGCATCAAAATCTCAAAATAGCGAAGGCCAAGAATGGATGAGTGCTGAATTATTGATAAGTGCAGGATCAGATTCATATCTAAAAATATATTTTGAATCCTCAAGAAATGGAGAAATAACATACGTGGGACATTCAGAAACAGATACAAATACTGAAAATGATATAATCTATAATATGGATTGGGTAATAACAGACATATCTAATTACAATAAAAACACATTATTGCCATTGGGCGGAATATTAGTTATTAATCCAAGAATAAACAATCCAAGCGACCAAATTAAATTCAAAGTAGATGATGGAACATACGGAACACCAAGACCACTAAATCTAATTTAATATCCTATAAAAAGCATCAAAAATATCTTCACCATTAGAAACTGAATAAAAATCTGCACCTATCTCACCACAGATACCATTAATCTGGGCATTATGAGCTTCTAATTTATCAAAATATTTCTTTTTCAAATAAGGATCAAGAAAAGTTTTTATCGAAGCATTACTCTCAAGATCAACTAAAGTGTAATCTCCATCAATATTCAGTTTTCTCTCCATAGAATCTAAAACTTGAATCAATTTAACTTTATTATGTTTATAACGATAAAGAACATTTCTAATTTGTTCAATGTCATAAAAAAAATCAGATATTATAATCACTAAAGCTTTAGAACCTATAAGCGATTTATATTGAAATAACGAATTTTCAAAACTAGAAACGCCCGAAGCCTTCTTAGAATTAAGATAATGTAAAATCGAAGCTAATTGCTGCCCTCCCTTCATTGGTTTAAAAAAATCAAGCTTATCATCAAAAGTGCTTAAAACAAATTTTTCATTATTCCTTAAAGCAATATAAGAAAAACCTAAAGCAACCATAGAAGCATATTCAAATTTTTTTATAGAAGAACCAAAATTCATACTACCACTAAAATCTACAACTAAATGCACAGTAAGGTTTCTATCTTCTTCAAAACGCTTAACAAAAAGCCTATCTGTCCTACCATAAGCCCTCCAATCAATATTTTTAAAATCATCACCAAAAGAATAATTAGCATAATCACTAAAAATCAAACCAGAACCAACACGCTCAGATTTACGCTCACCAATAAAACTAGAAGCAACACGCTTTTTTATAATTATATCAAATTTTTCTAATTGTCTTAGAAAATCTGTATTTATAGGCATGATCTTAATACAACTTTATTATTAATAAAACTATCCAAAAAATTTAAAAGCACTACAAATGCTAAAAGTTTATGTGGAAAAATTTAGCACCAAAACTTGTAAGACAAAGAATAATAATTGAAGGAACAACTAAAAATATTGTTGAACCTGAACAAATAAAATCTTATCTTTTAGATTTGGCTAATGTTACTAAGATGGAAGTTTTATCCGGCCCATATGCTTATAGTGCCCACGATATGGGTTATGGAGGGTGGATACATTGGAAATCATCTGGAAGTCACTTCTATAGTTATCCCACAAATCCTCCATTATTTACAGTAGATATTTACACTTGTAAACCCTTTTCTCCTAAAGAAGCAGTAAACTTCACTAAAAAATATTTTAAAGCAATAGAAATAGTTTGGAAAGAAATAGAAATTTAAATTCTACTCTCTAAAACTGCAACCCTTCTATCTAAACTGCCAACTTTTTGAGTCAAATCTTTAATATCTATTCTTACATCTTTTAATTCTAATTTTATATCTTTAACATCTAAAAATAGACTATCAATCTTTTGAACATATTTTCCTAATTCCTTAAAGATAGACAGGACAGCCAATATACCTGCAAGATAAGGAATTATCTCTATAAACCAAGGCGTATTAATTAAACCAACAGCTTTGGCTATTAACCATAAGAATATAGTAATTATACTAATCCAAAATGTTACTGACCAATCAATATTAATAATCACTCTTTTCATAAAATAAATATTAATTTTAGAATTTATAAGTCTTTTGCAGTTTTTTCTGAAAGATTTTCAATAAAAAATTAATTAGAAAAGTTTAAATATACGTATCACTACGTATAAGTTCGAATATGAATGATAAAAGAAGAGCATTTAATAATTACAAAGCACGCACAAGACAAAATGATACTAGAAGGCATATCAACTAAACAAATAGCAGATGCTATATCAAGAGGATCAATATTTAGACAAACTGAAGGATTTTTAGCAGTTTATACTTATTTTTCAGTTGCTTATAAAAAAATTGGAGAAAAATACAAAATAAAAACCGTATTTACAAACAAATGAAAAACGAAAAATGCGATAATTGTGAAAAAGGAAAATTTAAAAAGAAAAAAATAGATTATATATTAGTTGGAACAAACTTGGGAAAATTTGACGCATTTGTATGTAATAACTGTGGAGAAACAGAATTTGAAGGAAAGGAATCATCTAAAATAGAAATAAAAGCAAAAGAACTAGGAGTTTGGGGATTAGCCGCAAAAACAAGAATAGGAACATCGGGAACAGCATTAGATATAAAAATACCTAAAATGATAGTTAATTTTATGAAACTAAAAAAAGGAAAAGAAGTGATAATAGAACCAACAGACAAAGATAAAATACAAATTACAATATCTTAAAACCATGAATGAATAAATTAACAATACTAGGAAGAACAACCGAGAGACCTGATTCTATATAAAATTCAAAGCAGAAAAAATATCAATTAAACAGATAAAAAAATAGTAGAAGACTTTGGATTGGTTTTTTTTGTTGACAGACATTACTGATCAAAAACATTTTTAAATTATGACAAATGGAAAGATGAATGGATACAATTGTATTCAAAAAATATAACTGGAATCTAATCTGCGGTAATAAAATAATATATCTAATTGTGACAGAATATAAAAATAATTACTTCTTTAATAATTGTTTAATAACATCATCTTCTGAAAGATTCTGACGCTGAGCTTTAATCATGTTTAATAATTTTACACTAAAGTGCTTTTTTAATACCACTTAAGTGGAAAGATATATAAATAAGTTATATTTTAAAACACTAAGGTGTAAAATGGAAAACGAATTAAATTGGAATATACTTCCTGCAACAGAAAAAGATAATTATTTATTATTTCATAAAATCGCATTTGAAGAAGATTTAAAACATTCTGAAAAAACATTCTTAGAATTCCCCCGCTGGAGCATAATCTCTGGTTATTATTGTATGCATGACTTAACAAAATTATTCTTAGCAGAAAAATTTAATATAAAAATAACAAGTCCAGAAATACATTCAAAAACAATAGATGCTATAGCTCACTTTATTAATGATGAGACCATAAAAAAAGAATTGTTAGAATTAATGAAAACTGCAAAAGATATTTATTATAGTACTGAAAGATTAAAAGAAAAGACTTTACCAACACTACTTCGCAGAGGAAAACAAGAAAGGGGAAAAGCACAGTATTATTCAGAAGATTACAATAATAAAATTAATATAAATTCACAAAGAGCGTCTTATTTTTTACAAACAATAGTGAGACCATATGTACAACTTTTAACGGGGTTAATGAAATAATGCTATTAGATGTCTGTTTAGGAACAAGAACGTCCTGGAAAATATTATTGGTATTGAGTGAATCTCCTGGAAAAGCAGTTTCTAGAAAAGAAATAAGAAATCTTACAAGATTAGGAAATAGAGTTATAACAAAGTTTTTAATATTGCTAGAAAAATTTGGGGTAGTAATGTGCACTAAAATTGGAAAAGTCTATTATTATAAACTAAATTTAACAAATCCATTCACAAAATATATATTAGATATAATAACACAAGAAAAAAAAGAATTAAATAATCCTGACTTTTTTATATTAAATATATTAAGAGAGTTCCTATATGAATTAACAAATATTAATTTAGAAAACTTATATAATGTTATATTGTTCGGTTCATATGCCAAAAGAACATATACCAAAAATTCAGATATAGACGTTGCAATAATATTAGAAAATAAAAATCTAGAAGAAGAATTAATAATCACCGACTTAATAGAAAAATTAAATAAAAGATTCAAAAAAGAGATACAACCACACTATTATACAAAAAAAGAATTTGAAGAAAAGAAAGAAAATATAATAAAAGAAATAATAAAGGATGGAATAAATTTAATGTAAATAAAATGTTGCTTTGATTGGTGGCATAATAAAATAATTACTTCTTAATCAATTGTTTAATAACATCATCTTCTGAAAGATTCTGACGCTGAGCTTCAAAATTAAGAATTATCCTATGTCTTAAAACAGGAAAAGCCATAACCTTAATATCTTCCATACTAACATATTTTCTTCCATTCATTAAAGCACGAGCCTTAGAAGCCATAATCAAAGCTAAACTTGCACGAGGACTAGCACCATATTCAATTAATTTTTTCTCAGATCTTGTAGACGCAACTAATTCAACAGCATACTTCTTGATATCATTAGCAACTGGAACCTGTCTTACAAGATATTGAAGTTTAGTTAATTCATCTCTAGAGAAAACTTTTCTTAATTTAATGTCCTCTGGAACCTGATCACTAAATCTATCAACTATTTCTAATTCTTCTTTTAACTCAGGATAACCCACATTTATTTTTAATAAAAAACGATCAGTTTGAGCAGTTGATAGAACAAAAGTTCCTTCTACCTCAATAGGATTGGCAGTTGCTAAAACAAAAAATGGAAGATCTAATTTATATGTGACACCCCCAACAGTAACTTGTTTTTCTTGCATTGCTTCTAATATCGCTGAATGCGTATTATGCGCAATAATCCCGCCATTACCTGCAATAAAAGAGTGCGTTTCATCTATAGTAAAATCATATAAATAATAATCCTCCTTAGGTTTTATAACTTTAACATTCTTAACAAAATCAACATAAAAATCCCCGTGTATAAACGATAAATTGAAGTTGCTTAAATCATAATTTTTTGCAGATAGCTTGGAGAATATATCTAATAAAATATTTCTACTATGTTTAGTTCTATTTTTTGGATTTTCTAAATTATGTGCCTGTCTCCCAGTTATTTTATAAAAATCAGAGTGTTTTATATTTAATTCCTTACGAATTTTTCTTAATAATGGGGACATATCCGGTATTGCGTCACTAAACTTATTTGTAACTTTACTACTTAATTCAGTTAGTTTATTTGATTTAATTTTACCAAAAAATCCTATTTTCTTATTGAATTCTTTTACAAATGTTCCATATATAGCTAAAACATAATAATTCTCTATTTTATTATTAAAACTTCTAGTTTCTTTTTTAATTCTGCCAATTATACCAAAACGTAACAACATATAAGCGATTTTATTTATCACGTCTAAACTCTTGCTTGTCACACTAACAGATCCCTTTTTTACTGTACCATCACCCTCATAATACATCCTTAGAAATTCCTTTATAATCTTATTATCAGATTTTAATATAAATTCCGGTATGTCCTTAGTTCCTGATAGAGTTTTAAGATTATAGCCCATAAGATTAAATATACTATTTAATGCCCTACAATTAATTACTATCCTGGTTTGATCTTTCTTTGGTGTTATATAAATCTTTTTATCGTATTCAAATAGATCCCATAATAATAATTGAAAATATTTAACCAATTTTTTATCTTTCATGTCTATAGAAATTGCTTTTCCGTTGTGATATCCTTCGGATATTAACAAACCAAAAAAATGCGCTAATTTTATGTTCATTTTTCTTGGAATTTTAATGTGTTTCATTCCTGAAAAATTATTTGAACTAGAAACAAAAAATGAATCTTTGCTTATTTCAAAACCTAAATATTTTGGTTTTGTTCTGTAAAAACCAATTATTAAATTTTTATCTAAATCCGTATTTATTTTAAGCAATCTACTTATCTGCATTGGTGTATAATTCTCTTTTAAATTAACAACTTTCTGATATAACCTCTTTCTTCTTTTTATCTCATTCTTTATATTGTTACTTTCTTTAAGTTTTTCCCTTGAAAATAATAATTGATTCCATTTATTACTATGCGGGATATACCTTGGAACAAGAATATTTGTTCCATTTTTCAGTAAATCAACCCTTATGTTCTCTACATTCTTGTTATTAAGTGTAAAAAATGGATGCACTGGCGAGGTTTTAATTTTTCTTCCTGATTTTAATTCTACTTCATATAATGGGGCATTTGTTTTTTGTTTATATAAATATCTTACTGGTCTTAATTCTATCTTAAAATTTTTTGGATTAAAAGAAGGAACTAAGAAATTTTCCTTTGGAATAATAAATTCTTCATCTTTACCAACAGAAATGTGCGCCCGGCCATTATAGTTCTTAAATATATCTTCCATAGTCATAATCCTACCATCACCAAGTGCAATGCTAGTATCTCCAGATAAACATTTTGGAGTCGCACGGTTAACTTCATCTGCTAAAACAATATTAGAAAATATCGGCCCTTTCTGGAATTTAAATTCTTTCTTACCACGAGACTCATCAATAACATAAGTTCCAGTAATGTCACTAGGTAACAAATCAGGAGTTCCTTGAATACGATTAAAATCTAAATCAAGAACTTGAGATAAAGATTTAACTAATAAAGTTTTTGCAAGACCAGGATAACCTTCAAGATAAACATGACCATTACATAATAAAGCAACAATAACCTGTTCAACAACTTCATTTTGGCCGACAATTATTTTTCCGACTTCAGATTCAACAACTTTAAATTTCTTCTGAATCTCTTCCATATTTACCATAAATATTCACCTTCATTGAGCAATTCTTTCAAAATATTCCTTCACCACCTTTTGATTTTGCATTGCAATCTTATCTGAATAAGTTGCGTCATAACTGGTATATATTTCTTTTGGAAAGTTAGGAGGTTGATAATTGGAACCATCGGAATCTGTACGCTTACTTAAATCTACATCGCTTTCTAATGGATTTATTAATAAAGATAATTCTTTACTGCTTAATTCAGCCAAAGAACGGTTATTACCTAAGATAGAACTTAAATTTCCTTCCATAAGCTCAAGATCAACATCAGTTAAATTACCATTAGCGCCACGAACTCCCCCAATTCCAAGAAAACCACTAACTTTACCAAAATCTGCAGAATCAAATCTAACATTAATAAAAGATATTAAAACAACTAAAAATGCCAAAGAACATAGTATTACTAATTTTAATGATAAAGAATTAAAATCAATAAAATAAGAAGTCTTAATTTTATGCATATTTCTAATAACATCTTTCTTTAAATCTTCAACAATGTCATTAGTTTTATTTACATTATCTGCAACAGTCCTTATCTTTTCATTAAGTTCGGGAACAGCAGATTCAACAATAGCAAAACGATTAACAAAAAAAGATTTTATAGAAGCAACAACTAAATAAATTATAGACATAACTAAAGAAGCAATCCAACCAAATTCAAAAATAGTGCCAAGCAATAATACAAAAATAAAAATTATTAAAGTATTAAGGAGTATAGAACTAAAGTCGAGAATGTACATCACCTTTCTTAATTCATTTAAAGCTTTTTCAACAACTTGCATGGCTAAAACCTTTTTCTGCTATAAAACTACATAAACTGCTTTTCTCATCTTCCAATTCATCTATATTATCATTAAGACTATTAATCTCCTGTTGCTTTTGAGCTAATTCCTGATTCTTTTTATCAATCACAGATTCTAATTCTGCTTTCTGAATTTCAAGATCATCTTTTTGAGTTTTAACAGTAGCATATTTTCCAGTAAGATCTTCTTCACGTTCACTTTTAACAGTCAATTCCTTGAGAGTTTCATTTAGTTTTGATTTAGCGCCAATAAGATCATTAAATGTTTTATTTAACTCTTGAAGCTTAAAATCATATTTATTATTTATAGATTTAAAATTCTGCTGATAAACAACACTCAAACCTGCAACAGCACCCGCAACTACAACAATTAGAACTAAAAGCCAAATATGTGCGTTATCATCAATGAAAGTCATGCATATTAAATATAAACACTATTAATAAATGTTACTTAAAATCTAATAACCACTCCATTGCTGGTTTTATTTTTATTTTTTTTCCTTCAATCAAAAACTCGTCATCTTGATTAAAGGATAAAATTATGCCATCATTTAAATTAAATTTCTTCAAAGCAGTCATCAATCCATTTATTTCTCTATCCTTATTTTCTTCATTTATCTCATAACATACCTGTATTGCTTTAACTATCTTTTCTTTTTCTTTAATCAAAAAGTCACATTCATAAACTTCCTGAAAATAAAAAATATCTTTAAAATTTCTTCTTAATTCTAAAAATATACAATTTTCAAGCATCTTCCCTTTATCTTTAGAAAATGTGACAGAATTATTAACAGAAAATCCATTATCAATAGAATAAACTTTTTTTGGATTAATTAATTGTTGTCTATAAGAATAACTAAATCTTGGCACTGTAAATAATAAATAAGAGTTTTCAAGATGATTCACATAATCAATAATAGTCTGTACTGATTTAATTTTTAACATATTTTTTATAGAATTATAAGAAAATTCTTTTCCAATATTACTAATAAGATAAATTGCTAGTTTATTTAGCATCGCTATGTTTCTTATACCAAACCTAATACCCACATCTTTTGTTACAACGTCTGATAAAAGTTCATTTAAAATAGGCGGATAATCTTTTTTTAGATATTCCGGAAAACCCCCTTTGAATAAGTATTCTTCAAAAGATTTAATTGATTTATCTTCTTTTTTTAATTTTAAAAATTCTTTATAGGAAAATGGAAATAATTCCAGTTGTATATGTCTGCCTGTAAGTTTTGTCCCTAATTCTTCACTTAAAAGAGAAGCATTTGAACAGGTTATCACAACTTTTTCTTTTTTATCTAATATATATCTAATAAATTTCTCCCACTTTTCAATGTTTTGTATTTCATCAAAGAAATAAACCCCCCCATTACCATATAATTCTTTCATTATTGATTCTACCCTATTAAAATCTTGAAGATCAAACCCTTCTAATCTCGGGTCCTCTAAATTTAGATAATACCATAACTTTTGTTTTCTTAATAAATGATGCATTATTGTACTTTTACCACACCTCCTTATACCTGTTATTATAACCGCAAATGAGTCTATTATCTTAATATCCTTTTCTTTATCTCTTAAAATTCCAATTTCAGATTTAGATAAATTTGCTCTTTGGGAGATTATTATCTCTTCTAAAATAACTTTTTGTATCATAAAATTAACCATATTCTAAAGTATATAAATCTTTCTATTAGTAATAGAAACTATTATCTATTAGTAATAGAAATCGACTTGATCTTCTGCTTAATAAATTATTTTTTAATGATTAATAAAAATATAAAACATAACTATGCAAATTTCTATAAATATTTTCTCATAGTAATTCTACGATACGCTACTTCTCCTAAATAAATTAATAATGCGGTCAATGCAAAAATCCAAGCAAGACTTTTCCTAATAACAACTTCCCTCTTAGATTTCTGTTTAACTTGTTCAACAATAGCACTTACTTCACTTGAATAAAACATTTTACCACCAGTAGACAAAACTTGATTCTGGAGTTCATTACTAAAACCAATATCTTGATATTCTTTATTATAATTTACACCAAATGCAGAACCAAGAATACTGTTAAAACCAACATTAGTAACAATAATCTCGCCGCTATAGACATCTTCATCAATTTTATATAAAGCAACAGCCTCTGATTTTGGTTGAGAAGGAGATTTAACAAATATAGAAATAGGTTCATTAATACGACCATCAGAAATCAAAACAAAATCATCATTTTTCCTTTCAGGATCACCAACTGCCCAATTAACAGACCTAGTCAAAAGAGTTGATCCTCCTTTTTCTAATAATTCAAAACCCCATAAATTATAATCAGAACCAAGAACTACAACACGGCCTAAACCAAAACGCCAAGAAGAAACAATAGGATCGCCACTATCTGTAGTAACAAGAAGATTAGCACTAGTCTTAGGAATAAAATGATTAAAACCATAAACAGATGAAGTCAACTCAATACCCTGAGTAATAAAATGATTTTTATTAATAGGAACAAGAGTCCAAGTTTTTTTATCACCAATAGATTCAGTATCCCCAAAAAGAATTTTCATACTATCGGCAGCTTCAGGTTCAAAATAAGCCCCATTACCTATATCCGCTAGAGAAACCATATTATCAGCCCAAGTATCTTCACCAACACCGATAGTATAAATCCTAATACCCTGAGATGAAGCTAATTGTGCAACATTTAAAGCATCTTGCTCATCTTGATTACGCCCATCTGAGATTAGAATAATATTTTTACTTCCACCACGTTCAGATAATAACTCAACAGCTTTCAACAAACCCTGTGAAATGTGAGTATTACCACTATATTTTATTCTAGCAATAATATCCTCCAAAGCCCCTTGCTCCATCATCGGTTTAATACCTGAAATTAAATAAGAATTGGAATCAAAAGCAACAACGCCCACATTATTAACAAGACTCAAACTTTTAATAATACTAATAGCTAAAGCTTTTTCTACATCAACTTTAAAATTATTACCAAACCTATGACCTGTACTAGCAGATTTATCAATAACAATAACTATATTAATTTCTCCACGTTTTTTTCCAGCCTGAGAAATGTAAACAGGAAGCAACTGCTCAATCCTAGAACCTTTATAATTTCCCGAATCAAAAGAATTGCCACCGCCTATAACATATAATCCATTTCCTTCG
>Ga0209542_10012146_pt1 | contig 15132 bp, 23 predicted proteins | sample RifCSPhighO2_01_FD_184028 | JGI IMG/M metagenome (GOLD analysis project Ga0209542, IMG submission 184028) | Soil microbial communities from Rifle, Colorado - Rifle CSP2_plank highO2_0.1 (SPAdes) (version 2) | ecosystem: Environmental > Terrestrial > Deep subsurface > Rock core/Sediment ...
TATCTATTTTTAGTTCTAAATCGTTCTTCTCATTTTTTATGATTTCGATGTTCATGTTTCAAGGATGCTTTTGATGGTTTATAAATGTTATTGGAAGCCTGTTTAGTTGCGTCTAAAGGTGTTTTTATAAGGGGAGATGTATGGTTACTTCTTGAATCGGTAAATTATTAAAAAGCACAAAACTTGCTGTTTTCATGGATAGAAAAAGATTTGAAGAATTAAGAAGAAATGTTCTTGATAAATTTAATAATCTTGAAATGTTGATAAATTTAGCAATAAGTACGTATTATTTTAGGGAAACTAATAAAGATTTTATTTTTAGAGTTTTAAATAATACTTTCTTTTCATCTTCTCTAAGAATAGATATTTTATCAAAAATAATAAAAGATTCTGATAAGAAAAGATTTAATGGGACGATAAATAAAATTAGACAAATGTCAAATATAAGAAATTATTTTGCACACATAACGCCCCAATACTTTGACTTGAATGAAGAAATAACTATGGAAAAAGTAGGGTGGTTCCCACATCCGAGAGACCCCTCTAAAAGAATAAATTTAGAAGAAGAACATGAAAAATTCTTTGAATTGGAAAAAGGTGTCCATCCCTACATATTAGGTGTGTGTAATATTCTCGGAGTCAAATTTCCGGTAAAATTCTGATTTGCTAATCTAATCAATCCTATCCATTTGTTAACACCTAAATCTAGAGTATGTATAGCTTCTTCTTGGGGCATTTTATTCTTTATGCCTTGATGTTTTCTAACATAATTATAATAGATTTCCATACCTTTCATTATCCTCTTAGCAGAATAAAGAGGGCTATGAAATCCACGCATTATTTTAGTTTTGTCCCTGATAGTATTGTGTAATCGTTCTATCTTATGGTTAAATCCTCTTTCATCTCCTTTAACTTTGTTATGAATTATTTTACTCTTTGTTTTACTTGAAACAAAGGGAGGAGATTGTAAGCCAAAACTTCTCCTAAGAACTTTATCATATCCTTGCAGACTATCTCCAGCGATTATCTTTATTCTATCTCCAGTATTTCTCTTTCCTTGCTTCATATTCCTTTATACCTATAGAGGTATTACTTATAAAGGTAATATTTATAAAGAGCAATAATCTTTATTTAGTATGGCACAAATAACCTTTGAGGTTAAAGGATACCGATGTGAGAGATGTGAACATAAATGGATGCCCCGAAAGGAAGAATATCCTACAATTTGTCCAATTTGTAAAAGTGCTTATTGGGATAAACCTCGTAAGAATCACATAAAAAAGAAATAAAATGGCAAACGGAACACAAACAAGCTCTTTTGGAGTATCTGCAAGATTGAATCATGACTCTTCTAAATTTTATAAATCCAAGATGTATGACGGATTAAATGGAAACGAAAAAAAAGGGTTTGAAAAAGAAAATGGGATTCATGCAGACTTCACTAATAAAATATTTTGTTCTTCAAGTGAACAGATGAAAGAACTGCCAGATAATTCAGTTCATTTGATGATAACTTCTCCACCTTATAATGTCGGAAAAGAATATGATAAAGATTTGAGTATGGAAGAGTATTTAACCTTATTAAAAAATGTTTTTAAGGAAACCAAAAGGGTTTTAGTTACTGGCGGTAGAGTATGTATTAATGTTGCTAATTTGGGAAGAAAACCGTATATCCCGCTTCATTCACATATCATTAAGATAATGTCTGAATTGGGGTTTTTAATGAGGGGGGAAATTATCTGGGATAAATCTTCTAGTGCTGGGAGTTCAACTGCATGGGGAAGCTGGCAAAGCGCTAAAAATCCAACTTTAAGAGATGTTCACGAGTATATTCTGATATTTTCAAAAGACAACTATTCAAGAGAAAATAAAAAGAAAGATACTATTACAAGAGATGAATTTATCCAATTTACTAAGAGCATTTGGAATTTTAAAGCGGCTTCTGCAAAAAGCATTGGGCACCCAGCCCCATTTCCAGAAGAACTACCAAGAAGATTAATGGAACTTTACTCCTTTGAAAATGATGTTGTTCTTGACACATTTATAGGAAGCGGACAAACAGCAATCGCCGCAATTAAAGCAAAGAGAAACTATGTGGGTTATGATATTGATAAGACTTATTGTGAATTGGCAGAAAAAAGGATTAAGGATATTACTGGACAAACAAAATTAGGTTAACCTTGTTCTTTCCAAAGATCAACCCATCTTTTATAAATATTATAGGGAATGTCTTGTTTAACCCAATTTATTTTTATCTTTAAAGTTTTAGAATGTTGTAGCATCCTTTGAATAGCTTCTTTGCTGAACTCTATACCTCTTGGGTTTGTTCCTGCTTTAGGCATCTTGAGATATTTCTCTCCCCTGATAGAAGAAAATATTTCTTTTTGCACTTCTAATGGGATAAAGAAGAAGCTGTCTTTATCCTCGCCCCACCAAATTTGGATTAAAAGAATATCACACTTTGGGACGTAGTTATCTACAAAATTCTTTGAACTTTCGGCATCAACTGTCCAAACAGCTTTTACTCCACCATTTCCAGTTATAGTTTTAACAGACAAATTTTCACCGTTAACTATAACATCTGTTTCTGATTCGGTTATTGGAATTTCGGTATTAACCTTTTCTTCTCCAAATTTATAAATTAATAATCCTCCTATAACTTTCTCTCTTAAAGAACCAACTTCCATTCCTATCTTCCCAGCTCTTGAACTCTCAATCTCTGCTATTCTAAATAGTCTAGGAAGCTTAGATTGAATCTCAGAAATAGTATTTTTATCTATAAACAAATCTCTAACGCTTAATCTTTTTGCCATAGCTTTTATAGAAGAAGCTACTTTTTAATCCTTTTCAAAACATCTGAAGATACAACAATACATTGGAAGCCTTAGAACTATTATTTTGGGAGTTGAAGACTACCTTATTATCTTATCTTTGCCGTTCTTTTTACATTTAAGTGCAGGGATATCAGCAGATGTAACTATTACTGGGAAATTTATATTGTATCCTATATTTAACATTTGTCCATTTGTATCCAATGGGACCACAAGAAAGCTAATATTATAAGAAGTATCTATTGGAGTACATTTTGGTATTGAGACTTGTAAATCAATATAAGTATTATCTGTGCCGAAAGGTATCGTATATTCAGTTCCCGTAATAAAAGTGGATATTTCTGTTCCTTCCAGGGGAATAACGACGACTTTTAAATCTGTTGGGTCACAGGATTCAAGGAGAGCAGGGCAATTTTGCAAACCAAAAAATGTATCTTTTGTTTCCCCAGAGGCCATCAACATAGGATTAGTACTCCAATAGGAGCTAGTGATTGCAAAGGCAGATACGCCTAGAGCACTTAATATAAGAAATAAAGGGATTACTAGTGAGAGCTTGTTGAGCTTATTCATGGAAAATGTTTGATTTCATACTATTTAAACCTTTGTAGTATATGTCATTGAGAAAGAGCAACATTTTAGTTAATCTTCTGAGGATTTTGGATCTTCCGTAAAGAGTTCAATATCATTGCCTGACATGCTACTTGCTTGAAAGGATGATTGGGCTTTTTTAGGAGGGTTTTCTTTTTCCTGGTTAATAAGGCTTCTTGCCGGTTGATTGAAATCTTTCTTGTCTTTTCTGAGGTTTATTTTTAGGCGTTCTTGTATTTTATTAATTATTACAAAATCATCTCTTGGGATAATTCCGTTTTCTATCAGTTTAAGATTGGACTCAGATTCCTTTATATCTTCTGCTAACTGTCTTCTTGAAAGGCCTATTCCTCTTCTTTTTTTTGATATTACCCAATGGAAGTTTTCTACTAGCTCTGAGGCTACTTGACTTTGATTTTTATTTAACGGCTTTCTGAGGTCATCAATAGTTATTCTTTCTTCATTAACTTGCTTCTTTTTTGCAGGCATTTCGTATGTGGGGATGAGATTTTTTCTTAGTATTGGAAGGCCCTCTCTTTTTGCATAGTCCATAGAAACTTTTACTATTTTTCCCTCTTCTATTGCGTCTACCATTTCTTCGGGTTCTTTACTAGGGCTAATTTGCCAGGGTTTCATGTGTTTTCATGTTTTCAAGGGTTTTTATTGATTATTGTTTAGTATTATAGGTGTATTTTTTACCTTTTATAAGCTTATTAATACTCGTGAGAAATCTCCAGCTTTTAAACTGGAGTTTGATCTGATTTTATGATTTATTAATCTTCGCAAAGACTTCTTGATTTTGAATGATTGGGCTATGGCAATGTTAAAGGTATTGAAAATTGACTATTCTTTATTATATTTTTTAATGTTGAAAGGTCTTCAAGATTTCTTATTACTTGCTTATTGTTTAATATAACCCCTGGATAATTTTTTATGTTGTAAGACTCTACTGCTAAATTTAAGGAGTCTAGACCAGTATCTCCTGCTATTGGGATTAATATAATCTTACTTCCGTATTCGTTCTTTAAATCGCTTAAATATCTTGAAAATGCAGACTGCTCTGATCTTGTTTCAACGGTAGCATCTGTGTACTGATAGATGTACACGATAATATTGTAACTTGAATTGCAGGTCTTTTTTAACTCAGTACTTTGAATCCAGAGCAAAGTTCTAAGGAGGTCATATCTTTTATGAAGGGTTTTTAGTGTTGTCGTTAGGTCTGTAGATTCGTCATATTTCTCTAAAGTTTGAGCTTCCTCATATATTTGATCTGCAAATTTAATTAATTTAGCTTCAGCAAGCTTGCAATCTATATCGAAGTTAGAATTGATTTGCTGTAATAATTGCTGATCTACAGAGTTAATCTCTGAATTTAAGAGGCTGGATTCTATAAAACCTGTTCTTGAATTTTCCATGTAAACTCCCAGCATAAGGCCTAAGTCAAATATCAGCACTGCTGCGATAAGTGCCTGCCAAAAAGCATTTTTTTTATTTACCACGAGTATTTTCCTGTTGTTAGCTTGTAAAGAGATACTATTAAATTTATAGGGTATATGGCAAGATATATTGTCAGGAAGATTAGGAGCGCAAACTTGCTGTTATTTCGCAGCTCTTTTTCTTTAAGCACAGTGAAACTCATTATTACAAATAATGTTCCTAGGATGAACAGAGAGATTCCAAAGAAATTTAAAATAGAGAGGCTCAAATTAAAATCATTAAAAGTGAAGATTGCTGTTTCTACTGCTGCAGAATATTTTATTGTTAAGTAATATGTCATTATTCTTCTTATGAACAGGTAAGTGAATAGGCCCAGGCCTATAAGCCCGATAAAAAGAGATATGGCAAAAATTGGTATTATAAAGAGGCCCAGCATGCCCTTTCTTAGGACAAGGGATTTATGTTTGAGCAGAGTTTGTGTTCCTCCTATGTTCCAGCGTATTCTTTGTTTCCACCAACCCTTCCATGTTTTTGGTGCCACAGAATGCACTTTTGCGGAAAGGCACATTCTTGCTTTATAGTCATTCTTAAGCATGCGCCAGACTATTTCAATATCTTGAGTCATATTTTTTACATCAAAAAGGCCTATTTCCATAAGCACTGATTTTTTATAAAGTGCAAATGGACCAGGAGTAACGTATACACTGTCCACTGTGTCAAGCAACTTTCTTGTGAAAGCAATTACGGTGTATTCCATTGCCTGTAGTTTTTCTATTAATTTAGACCTGTGCTTTACCTGAATAGAACAGGTTACTCCCCCAACTTTTTCATCCTGTTGGAGAAAGCCAATCATTTTTAATAGGGCATCTTTATCAGGGGTTGAATCGGAATCGGCCACTGCAACGTAATCATATTTCGCAGCTTTAATTCCAATATTTGTTGGTTCAGCCGCTCCTCCAGAATTTCTTTTATTTACTATTAGCCTAACGTTTTTATATTTCTTCTCATAATTTCTTACTATGTTTACTGAATTATCTGTTGATTTGTCATCAACTATTATGATTTCTAACATATCTTTAGGGTATTTTAAATTTAATAAAGATTCGATGGCTAGACCAATATTCTTTTGCTCATTATAACAAGGCATTACAATAGACACCGGCTCTACTTTTCCTTTTGGATAGGAAAACATTTCTTTTCTGCTTTGTAGATATAATATTACGAATAAGCTTAACATATAGATTGAAAGAAAAGTATATACAAAAAATATTAGTTCTATAATGCTCATGGCCATGTTTTTCTCCTATTTTTAGTAAAAGGGGAGATTTAATTAGTTTGGGGTAGTCTATTCGCTGTCGGGAATATTCTCTTTCAATTCTTCGCCTTTGTTTGCATGGAAATAGTCATAGAAATTCTCGCTTAAAGTTAATTCGGCAGTATGGCCCATCTTCTTTTTGTTTATTAGATTTAAAGAGACGAATCTTTTGATATGGTCATATCCTTTATTTCCTCTTATTTTTATTAGAACGGATTGTTTCATTGGCTGTTTGTAAGCAATAATTGCAAGAGTTTCTTGTTCTGCTTTTGTAAATTCAGATGAGCCAGTTGCCAGCTTATTTACAATATTGCTATATTCTTGGGCTACATCCATTTTCCATAGGTTATCGCGTTTTGTTATTTCTATTCCTGAGTCTTTGTATTTGTCCTGCAAATCTGCAAGAATCTTCTTTAGGAGTATGGGATTTACATCTGTAAGAGTGATAAGCTCTTGGATTGTCAGGAAGCGGCCTGCTATGAACAAAGCAGCCTCTACTCTTTTTATGCTTTCTATTTCTTGTGAAGAATCCATTTCTTCCAGTGTTTCTTTTGATATGTCCATAGGGATTGAGAGATTGGGGATTTATAGATTTTACCTCTGTAAAATCTCTAACCCTCGCTTGCAAAGCTTCGAGTTTATAGATTTTACCTAATTTATAGTTTAAATCAGCATATATGCTTAAATATTCTATTTTATCTGGCAAATTATGGCTGGAACTATGTCTGATTGGGTAATAGAAATGGAGAAGAGAGGGTTAGAAGAAACTGCTCAAGGTTTTCATAGTGATAAGCTAACTGATTATAATAGGTTGAAAGAATCAGGACTTCCTATTTTTGATGATTTTATAATACCTTTTTCAGAGTTCGATAGCAAGAACGAAGAGTTAGTTAGATTTTTATCTAAATATCAAGGATTTGTAATTCGAGCAATACCTAATGTAAAAGATTTACCGAGAAGATATAAAATAGGAGTTCATTCTTTTGAAGAATGTACTAGTTTCTTATCTGAAAATGTTAAAAATGAAGATAATAGTAAATATAATGTTTTTCTAACGGAACATGAACCTACGAATTGGTCCGGAGTTATAATCTCTAGGGGCGGAGATGCTTTAGTTGAAATTTCTTCTGAGCCATTAGACGAATTATCGCATGGACAAGTAGATTCCTCTTTAATATATCTAGGGCATTTTGCCAAACATAATTTTAGCAGTTTTGGAAGTATGAAATATAATACAAGAGGTCTTTTACAAAGAAATTTAATATGGAGAACGCTTCAACACTTACGAGAGGATTTACCTTCCGAATCCGAAACTTTTCCTAATATTTCATTCAGGAAAGGATATTTTGAGTTTGTGGTGACTGAAGAAACAGGTAAGATAAAATTCTTAGATTATAAGGTGAAAGAATCTTATTTAAAATGATTAAATATATTTATTTAATTCTAATTTATTAAATATATCTACTTCTTCATGAAAGAAACTTGTAAGTTTTTCTTTGCAATTTTCTAGAGGAATCCATTCGTATCCAGAATGTTCTTCACTCATCTTTATTTCATCTTGAATTATTTTACATAGAAAGATAATCATTGTAATAACTTGTCCATCGTCTCTAGTAAAATGCCTTACATTGATAGGATGCAGGACTTCTATGTCAATACCTGTTTCTTCTTTTGTTTCTCTCTTTATTCCTTCTTTAGGATTTTCCCCTAAATTTAATCTTCCTCCAGGGATTTCCCAGATATTGGGTTTTTGAATATCTTTAGATGAACGTTTTATAACAAGTAACTTTCCCTCTTTTACGATGAAAGATTTCACTGCCACCCTAAAATCCATAGGATATTGATTGTTTTTGAGAATATAAAGATTGTCAGGCTACATAATAGAAATCAAAAGGCCTTCTATTATTGCAGCTATTATAAGAAGAGGGATTACTATGAAGAAAAATACTCTCAGAGTACCGGAGATAGAGTGCTTAATTGCTTTTAGCTGTATTTTGCCTAGTTTTTTATTTGTTACAGCAGTGAAGAGAATGAATATTAGAACGACTAGGGCAAAGTAAAAGGCGCAGATAATTATTGCTGAAAGAGGGATTAGGGGAGATTGGTTAAATCTTGAGTCATTAAAGAGACCCGATGCTAATGCCGAGATGATGAATGCAATTATAGGTATTGTTATTAGGAAAGGAAGCCAGACTAGCTTTCGGTTGTTTTTCCAGTAATATTTGAAGTAGTTTAGGGGGGCCTCATATCCTAATTTAATTCCGAGACCTAGAGAGATGAATACTGCGGGTAGTTCGAAGATTCCGTGAGGGAATAATCTCCATAATTCTGTAAAACTTGCAAGTTGTGTTGTTCTTTCTATTACATATCCTAGGATTATGCCGTTTGTAATTGTAATTATTAAAGGGAATATTCCTAGAAAGATACCTGAGGCTACTGCAAGAAAAGAGGTAGTTGCATTGTTTTGAAAGATAAATAAAATGAGCTCTAATGGGTTTAGATTTTCTGTTTTGTCTACAAGCTCTTTCAGAAATGGAGTTAGGAGACCTGATAGGGAAAACGCGTAGGAATACCCTATAAGAATCGTAAATAGGAAAAGCAGGGCTATGAAAAAGATTGGTTTCTTCGAGAGTTTCAGGTATTGGAGAGCCTCTTTTAGCTGACTTTGTTTCTTTTTTTTCATTTTAACGGAACATTCTTTGTAATAATGCAACTTTTTTCTTATATCTTGCTCTTAAATAAAATCCATATATTATTCCTGCTAGGAATCCTCCGAGATGAGCAACATTTCCAATTGGGAAGTTTCCTGCTATTGTGGCAGCCCATGTGGCAAACAAGACAAGAGGGACCATTATATATGCGGGCAAGGAGAAGAAAGGGAGAAATATTATTGTAAATCTTATTTTTGGCAGTAACATGACGAAAAGACCTGCTATTGCAAAAATTGCTCCAGAAGAGCCAACCATATAAGTATCTGGGGAGCTAAAGATTCTTGCGCCCAATTCGGTACTGCCAAAGAATCCGGATAGAAAGACAGAGAGAATGCCTGCAGTTAATCCTGAGATAATATAGAACCATATGAATCTTTTACGCCCAATTATTCTTTCACTTAAGCTTCCTAGGGAAAATAGAACAAACATATTTATGAATAGATGGAAGAGGCCTCCGTGAATAAACATATGAGTTAACAATGTCCAGAGATATTTGCCATGGAGGATGTTATTGGGCATAAGGGCGAGATATTGTATTCCCCCATATGCAAAAAGGATAAGGGCAATTACTGATGCAATTATATTGATTAAAATCAGCCATCCAACTAACGATAGATTGGAGAGCAAATTATACTTAAAACTTGCTCTTTGATATTGTCTTTTCATTATTTCTTTTTTGCTTTCTTTTTGAGAACTTTTTTCGGCTTTACTGATTTTTTGCCTTCTTTTGCCTTCATTGCTGCTTTTGCATCTCTTTTCTTCTTTCTCTTTACTTTCTCTCTTCTTGCTTTCTTTTCTTGTTCTTTCTTCTTGGTTTCAATCTTAATTTTTCTTTCTTTCTGTTTTTGCCTCTTAGTTTCTACATCTCCTAGTTCTATCTCTAACTCGCCAGTTTGCAGTTTAAGCTTTGATAACTCGATATCATAACTGTCTATCAAATCTTTATTGTCTTTTAACTGCAAGACATCACCGGCTTCAGGGCATATAAAATTGTGCTCTAGAGCCTGCTCTTCAGTGTACTCTATGCCTGAACCTGGGCTAAAATAAAATCTTTCATTTCTTCTCTTTTCTAATTCTTCTTCCAATCTTTTTATTTTGATATCTATTTGTTCTTTTAAGAGCTCTAGGGATTTTCGGGTATCAAGGGTCCAGAAGTAAGTGTACCATCCTCCTTTCTTACTGTCTTTCTTTCTTATAAAATGAATAGTGCCTTTGTCTGATAATTTGTAAAGAAGATTTCTTGTTTGGTTTATAGTAAGGTTTAGTTTTTTTGATATTAAGAATTCATTGACATTTTTTTTCTTATAGAGAATATCTACTATTTGCTCTCCGCTTTTTCCTATAATATTTGAAACTATTTCTTTAATAAAACTAATTTGCATAGCTTTACTAATTTAGACCATATTAAAAAGTTTCCCTTTGATTTTGTTACTATTTGATAATTAATATAAACCTATATAAATTGTTTTTTTGATATACTAAGATGTTTTGGAGTAAAAAGGATAATAAAAGGGTGCTTCCTGATCTTCCTCCTTATAGGGGTCCAGGATTTCGTTTAGAGCAGACAGATAGGAGAGATGTAGGAGGGAATGATGATTTTGATGACGAAGTTCCTCAAAAACATGAGTTGCCTTCGTTTCCAGATTCTTTGAATGAAAAGGGATTTTCTCAAGCAGCTATTAAAGATGCAGTTGGCAATTCTTATGAGGACTCTAACAAGGCGGGAGGAGCGAATATGCTTTCTGGTTCTCCTGTGAATAAGCCATTTAAGACCGTTGAGATGGAAGAATGGACTCCTTCGATAGATAAGAGGGATCAGGGTATGCTTAGGCCTTCTCTTAGCGAAGTAGGCACTGGCCTTAAGGAACCTGAGATTGAAGATAGGAGAGAACCGATTAAGGGTCCTAGGACAAACGACTTATTTGTAAAGCTTGATAAATTTTATTCTGCAAGAAAAGCATTAATTGAGGCGCAACAAAAGATGGAAGATATAGACCAGCTTTTGAATAAGATAAGAGAGACGAAGATGAGAGAGGAACAGGAGATTAATTCCTGGGAGAAAGAGTTGTTGACTGTTAAGTCCAAAATGAATGATATTACTGTTAATTTGTTTGAGAAGGTTGATTAAGCATTAGTTTTATAAAGAGATTCTGTTTATATTATTCAAGGTGATTAAATGACTGAATATGTTAAATTCTCTGCGCCAGAATCAGTTTATGGTCAGAAATATTTGCTGCATAGTGAACTTGATCTTCTAGGCATGGCGAAGATAATGATTAATTATAAGAAATTAAGAACTGAAGAACTTGTTTATAGAGTTGCTCTTAAAAGTAAGATTGATGAGGTTCTTGAGAGTTTGAAGGTTCTTGATAAATTACTTCCTCATGATAAAATGCCCGGATTGACAAAGAAGAAGCATCCCGAGGTTGAGGGAATGGGTATTGATAAGGGGAGTTTGTCGTTGGACCAGGAAGTTGAAATGATTAGAAGAAGATTGATGAAGCTTGAGAGTGATTAAGGATTATTTAATAATCTATTTTGAAGAACATATATGCTTTAAAAATTAGATGCGTTCTCAAAGTTTATGGGATTATCTAGTTACTTCTTTATTATAATAATTCTTTTTATATCTATTTGGATTATTATAGCAATGTTATGGAGATTTATAAGGGGATTTTTTCACAATAATTATTCATTTTTCGATATTTCTTTTATGGTAGTTTATTTTGCAGAACAATTTGTTCTTATTCTACTTTTAGAGTATATTCCAAATAAAGTAGTTTTATGGGTTAGCTTATTTGCATTGATAGTTGTAACTACGGCTTCATTGCAAAAACTAATGATGGATAGCAGAGATAAAAAATTAAGAGAATTAAATGCTATTTCTGAAAACCTGTTAAAAGAGACAAAAGAGTATAATCTAGAATTAATAAATGAAAATGAAGAGCTAAAGAATATGCAAAGAGAATTAACAGATTATATCTCTCGGAAATCAAAGAAGTAATGAAATTTTTCTTTTTACTTCTTGACTTTCTCTTTCTATTCTTTTCATTTCTTTCTTAATACGGATTATAGTAGCTTCGCTTGCATTTATTTTATTCTTACTTTCTTCTAGAAGTTTTTCCAATTCTGTGTCTTTATAAATTAATTTTTTTACCATTATTGTTATAGTCTCTTTTCGTTAATAAGTTATTATGTTGTTTAGTATATAAATTAACTACTTTTGTTCTTAAGCTTAGGATCGAGGGTTGAATGTTCTATTGGCTATTGCTGCTGAACGCATACTTAAGCATAAATCAATGAACTCTTTGCTAGGTGGTGATGTTGAAACGTACTTTACAAGTTCTTCTAGTTCTCTTTCATTTAATCCTGTTTTCAACTTTGCTATAATCTCGCCTGCTCCTCCAGTTCTCTTGCAAGTAAGTTGGGTTGTTTGTTTATTAGTATAACTAAATTCTTCATCATTATTGTATATATTGAACGCTGCATATCTTATTGTTGCTGAGATTCCTTCGATAGAGACATCTTTAGCATATTCTTCTTCATCGCCTGATATAATTCCGTATGTTGTAGAATGAAGTTTCCCATTTCTATATTCTCTTTCTTTGTAAACTTCCATATTCTTATAAGCTATAAGGACTTTAAAAACAATATTATATTTTAACACATCTATTTCTTCTTTAAAAACGAAAGGGAGAAAGGTTTATAACGCCCTATTTCAAAATACCTAGATGCAGGAAGAAATAGTAGAGGAGAAAGAAGAGAAAGCTGGAAAAGCTGATAAAGTAGAGAAATCTGTAAAAGTTGAGAAAGTCGAGAAGACCGAGAAAGTTGAAAAGACGGAGAAAGTCAGTTGGGTAAAGATGAGGCCTGCCGAGCTTGAGAAGATTATTGTAGAATTAGTTAAAGAGGGAAATAGCCCTGCTAAAATTGGTCTGATACTAAGAGATACTCATGGAATTCCAAAGTCTAAACTTTTGGGAAAGAAGGTAACTGAAATATTGAAGGAAAAAGGAATTAAGTATATAACTGAGAAAGAGATTGTAGATAAGAAGATAGAGAAACTTAGAGCTCATAAGATAAAGCATAAGTATGATAATACTGCAACAAAGTCGTTAAATAAGAAGCTTTGGCTTTCTTACAGTTTAGCTAAGGCTCAGTAGTTGAAGAGGAAAGAGGATGCAATCAAAAATAAAAGAAGCGGTAGAGAGGATTGGCAAGATTTCTGAAAAGAAACCGATAAAGGTTATAAGTCATTTTGATTGTGATGGAATAACTTCTGCAGCCGTATTTTCAAGAGCTTTGCAGAGGTGGGGAAAGAATTTTTCTTTAGAGATTGTAAAGGGACTTGAGGAAGATTTTATAAAAAAACTTTCTGAGGATCATCTACTTATTTTTCTTGATTTGGCTTCTGGGAGTTTGAATTATATTAAGGAAAAGAAGACAGAGGTAATAATATTTGACCATCATGAAATAGTGCAGGAGATACCGGCAAATGTCTTAATGGTAAATCCTATTTTGCAGAAACATGAGTCCATGTCAGGAGCAGGGATATGTTACATGTTTGCTAAAGCATTAAGTCATGAAAATATAGATTTGGCAAGTCTTGCTGTTATAGGAATGGTTGGAGATGTTCTCGACCAGAATTTGGGGAAGGTTTATGATGAGATAATTAAGGATTCTGGAGCAGTTGTTAGGAAAGGGTTGCTTGTTTATCCTGCAACTAGGCCATTAAATAGGGCCCTGGAATATTCGTCAAGCCCTTACATACCAAATGTTACTGGTTCTTACAAAGGAGTTGTAGAAGTATTAAGAGAAGCTAATATTCCAAAGAAAGATGGGGTTTACAAAGCTCTTTATGAACTTACAGAGGAAGAAATGAGTAACTTGATAACGGCAATAATGCTTAGGAGCACGGGTAAGATGGACAATAGTAAATTAATTGGAAATTTGTATTTGGTAAATTTCCATAATAAACAGGAAGATGCTCGGGAATTGTCTGCTTTGATAAATGCATGCAGTAGAATGGGGAGACATGAAGTTTCTTTAGGTTTTTGTTTAGGCAACAAGGAATATAAAGAAGAGGCAGAGGAGATTTACAGAGAATATAAACAGCATATTGTTTCTGCTTTGAAATACGTTTCTGATGCAGAGAAGATTAGCGGTAAGAATTACACTATAATAAACGCTAAAGATAATATAAAAGATACTATTATAGGGACTACTGCCTCTATTATAGCTCGGAGCCCATTGTACACGGAGGGAACTATGATTATAGCTCTTGCTTATAATGAAAATAAGATAAAGGTCTCTGCGAGGCTTGCTGGGAAAGAGGGGATGAATGTTCGTGAGGTTCTGACTAAAGTTGTTGTTCCTTTGGGAGGGGAGGTTGGAGGGCATCCTAATGCTGCAGGATGCTTGATTGAGAGGGCTCAGGAAGGGCAGTTTATTAGCGAGCTTCAGAAGGTTTTGGATGTGGAGTATGTTAAGGTTTAGAGTTTTACTACTCTAAGTAATAACATAAATTGAGGAAGATTTTTATAGGTTAACATTTTAGAAAAAAATATGGAAGATGAATTAAGAAATTATCTTGAACAAATAGTTCATATAGAGACTGATGGAAGAGCTCTTAATAGAGAGCCCGACTCTAGAGAAGACTATATAGGAAGAGTTGCTGTTGTAAGCGAGAATTTCATAATGCTTAGACCATATGTTATTAATTATAATGACCAAAGCGCTCTAAAAGATGATCTAAAATATCTTAAAGATTTTGAGACTGCTCAAAGTCTTAGAGACTTGGAGGAAGTTAGTCGTTTACGTGAGTATGGCGCAAGATCAGAAATAACGTTACATAAAAACTTAATTGCTACAATAGCTCTCGCAGAAGACAAGATGGACGAAGGTAACTGATTTCTGTTAGATATTATCATTATTAGTAGTTGTGGATCATTTTTAATTTTAGGTAATTTGATTAAATTATTACCTCCTATCTTAATAATGCACGGTAGACATAAAACTTTAAAACCTCGTTATTCTTTCAAACTCAATGGGAGAAAAGCCTATAAAAAGCAAATTCCTCAGGATATCATGTCCAAGATGCCAGTGCCAGCAAATAGTTTTTGGGAAGTCTGCAACCACAATTAAATGCAAGAAATGCAACTATATGCTGTTAAAGACGACTGGGGGGAAAGCTAGAATGAGGGCTCAGGTAAAACAAATAATATGGAATTAGTAGAAGGCAATGTTGTGT
>Ga0209542_10012147_pt1 | contig 15131 bp, 12 predicted proteins | sample RifCSPhighO2_01_FD_184028 | JGI IMG/M metagenome (GOLD analysis project Ga0209542, IMG submission 184028) | Soil microbial communities from Rifle, Colorado - Rifle CSP2_plank highO2_0.1 (SPAdes) (version 2) | ecosystem: Environmental > Terrestrial > Deep subsurface > Rock core/Sediment ...
AATTTGTTTTAATATCGTATACAAAGTCGTGGTTTTCCCGGAGCCGGTTGGGCCCGTGGCCAAAATCATGCCATATGGCCGCTTAACGGCTTGCAAGATTTTTTTGGCGTTATCTTTGCTGAAACCCAGGGCCTCTAAGCTGTACTCTTCGGCCTGGTCAACCAATAAACGAAGCACAATATTTTCTCCGTAATAAGTCGGGATAATGGAAACACGCATATCTATGGCAGAGCCGTCTTCAACGGTAATGGTAAAACGTCCGTCTTGAGCGGCTTGGTGTTCGTCGGTCCGAAGCCCAGCCAGAATTTTTATACGAGTGGTAACTTCCGAATGAATTGATTTGGGAATTGTGTGGACGTCTTGCAAGATGCCGTCGATTCTTAATCTCACGCTTATTTCGTCCGGTCCCGGGTCCAGATGGATATCGGAAGCCCTGATGGCATAAGCGTGCTCGATAATTCCGTCGATTAAATTAATAATTGAAAGCTTCTCGCCTAAAGCCAGCTCCCCTTCTACTTTATTTCTCCCGGATTTAATTTTCCTGTCAAACTCGCTCTCACTAAAATCAACAACAACTTTGGGGGTTGTTAACTCCTCTTTGTCTCCGGTGGATTTGTTCTTTAAATCGGATTTCTCCTTACCTGTGGAATCCATATAAATGTTGGCTGATTTCTAAGTTTGGAGTTGAGAAATATCATCAACCAGCCGCGTGATTTTCACATAAATGAAGTCTCTTGTAAAGCTTTTTCTTACTTAATCTACTATAGATTAGAGCGTCCTGGCAATCGATCCTATCAAGAGAATGCCGATAAAGTTAGCTACAAAGGAAAGAATAATGAACGGCCATACTCTTGTTCTTGAAAATCCCAAAATGCTTATTCCAAGTTCATCCGGAAGAGGAGAAACTATAATCAATCCACCTATAAGAAAAGTCAGCCATCTAAAATATTTAAGTTTGAGTAATACTCTAAGTCTCTTGAATCCTCCCTGATGTTTGAGCAGCTCCAACAAATGTTCCGAAAGTTTATCTTTGATGAACCGGAAGATAAACAAATCGCCGATTACCGCTCCTATCGCTCCAAAAAAAGCCGTGAGTACTATTGAGTCGGTTCTAGCGATTTCTCCCAGAGCGACCGCGGCCGGTACCACGGTAAATATAGAGGTGAAAAAGAGTCCTGCGATAAAACTCCCCAGAAATTCTAATTCTCGAGTAGAAGTAAGTAATTTTATAAGAACTTCAGTTTTAACCAGAACTAACGCCAGAAGAATGCTTAATAATATGATTACCGTATCTTGTAAAAGAAACTTGTATTTGTGGTTGTTAATATTCATCTGTGGACCTAGGCGTAATCGAAACGCCGTTTCGGCAATGCGAATGCCGCGTTCTGCCACTGAACCATAGGCCCGAACTTAAACTATTTAAACACGGCGACACCCGCTTATCAACAGAAACAAAAACTGAAGCTTTATGGGCTCCAGTTGTGTTGGACGTAATGTCCTATCGGTGAATGAATTACTTGGCGTCGTGGAACAGGTTGTAAGCCTCTTCACTGTAAGGGTTTGGGTAGCCCTCTGCGATTGCTCTTTCTGCGTAGCTCGTGTCGAGCGAAGCGCGCATAGTAGCCTGACCGTAACGCCACATCATTGCAAATCCCGCGAGGATAAGAATGATGAGGAAAGCGGCAGAAATTTTATCTGCCAACGTCATGTTGTTTTCCATATATTTTGTCCGGATTACTCCGGTGGTTAAAGAACGACTAATTAATAATACTATTTGCTACTATACCATAAATCTATATATTTGTCAATAGATAGCCGAATACTAAAAAGGCGCTATCTAGTCTATAGATAACGCCCTTTTATTTACTTAGGCTTGTACTGGAGCCTGAGGAGCCTGTGAAGGCTTCTTGGTTTCTGGTTTATTCATAAAATATAGCGGTTTTATAGCTTAAAAATGAGTGTGCACCAGCTCCTTTCTACGCCTTTCCACGCGCTAAAAGCTTAGTTTTCGAAGGATATTAGGGCGACCGGCACCTAAATTTACCCTCCAAGGGCTTATGGTAGGCCGGGGCCTATTGGCGTCAAGGGGGTTACAAATCAAAGTCAAGTTTAACCTTTCGTGCAATAACTACCGAATACAGGGTGAGTCTGAAGTCTAGATTATAGATTTCTCTTTTAACATCAGAGAGGAATAGATGTCTAAGAGAGCGAAAAACAGGCTTATGGTTAACGGCCCCAGTAAAAATCCGATGGGTCCGAAAAATCCAATACCGCCAAGAGCCGATAATAGGATAATCAAAGGATGGAGTCGCATGCCACGTCCGATAAGTTTCGGGCCCAAGAAATTATCAATAAGTCCCACTGCGGTAGCTCCCCACACAGCAAGACCAACCCCAGAAATAACATCTCCTTTGAAAAAGAGGAATAAAACAGCCGGGATAAGCACAAGCGCGGTACCGATGCCGGGAATGAGCGCGGCTATCACCGTAACGGTCCCCCAAAGAACGGCATTGGGGATCCCGAAGATGGCGAATCCGATTGCCGTCAAAGCACCTTGGACAAGCGCGATTAGAAGACTCCCCTTCATAACCGAGCCAATTGCCAGCTCCAATTTTTTGAATATCGCTTCATCGTCAGCGTCCGATAATGGGCTTAGAGCAATAATTGCCTTCTTTAGTTTTGGTCCGTCTTTCAAGAAATAATAAAGAGCGATAAGGAATATGAAAGAACTTAACATTATTTTCGCGAAGCTCGAGAATACGGAACCGAAGTGCTGAATCAGCCAGCCCAACCCTTGTTTAAGATATTGGTCAATATTCACGGAAAAATCTTGCGTGGCGGGGAAATACACCTGAAGACTATCCGTTAGATTTTTAACCATACTAATAATTGCGTCTTTCCCGCCATTATCTATAAGAGAAAGATATAGTTGTTGAGCTTCTCGAAAAATTTGTATGCCCAAAAACTTAAGAGGAACAAAGATAAAAACAGCGACGATTAAGATGGTAGCGAGCGCAGATAGTCCTTGCCGTCCGTGGGTGAATCCTACTATTTTTTGATAGATGGGTTGTAATATGGTCGCAAAAACAATTGCCAGAGCGAGCGCATAGAGAAAGGGTTTAAAAATGAGAAAAACCAGAACGAAAGTTCCCGCGAGGATGGCTAATAAAAAATATAACTGTGGCTTCTGAGCGTTCATATTGTTTTATGGTCTTTGCTTTTTATTCTCTTTCAAATAACGTCTAATTTGGTCGGGGTGCCGGGAATCGAACCCGGTCTTTACGCACCCGAAGCGCACGTACTGCCGGTATACTACACCCCGAAAATCACTTCACATAATATTTCTTTTTGATATCTTCCTCAAGGCCCGACTCAAACTCGTCTTTCTTATCCTTAGCCGCTTCGCTTATTTTTTTCAGTTCAGAATCTTTTAACTCATTTAAGTCTTTTATTTTTTCTTCCAAGAATTCTCTGCTGTTTTTCTTCGGATTATCAAGAACTTCCTCGAGAAGCGCGGATAATATCCAACCGACTCTGGGCCCCGGCGTAATTTTTAACACTTCCATTACACGGGACCCATCAACCTGAAGCATCTTGGGACTTATAGGGTCGGTTTTGACTTTTTCTATCATGAATTGCAAGTGGCGAGATTTATAGGGAATTGCCTTAGGAACCCCGGAGCCTATTCTGTCTGCTTCTCTAACTTTAAATAAGTCGTCAATATTCTCGGGGCCTACCCGACGTAAAAACCTTCTTACTCCCGCCTCCGTTACTTCGCCCACGTTGTAATAGAAAAGATGATGGCGAACCAAGTGCGCCACTTTTTCGGTTAACTCTCTGGAAAATTTGAGTCGGTCCATAATTTTTAGCGTCATTCTGGCGCCTACGGAGTCGTGGTTGTAGAAAGTTGAATCCGGCCCATCGCCGCCTTTAACCCTGGGCTTACCAACATCGTGAAGCAAAGACGCTAAACGCACTTCTAAGGAATAACTATTTTGAGCGGCATAATCCAGTGCTCTCAGATTGTGCTCCCAGACGGTATATATGTGGTGTTTATTTTGGCCCATATCTATTCCCTCTCTTAACTCCGGAACGATGTACTGAAGAAGCCCCAAATTTTCTAGCATCGCTACGCCCCAGGCCGGACCGTTTTTGTCGCTCATAATAATTTTTACGAATTCGTCTCTCACTCTTTCTCTGGCAATAATCGCTAAGAGTTTACTTAAAGACTTGGCAGCTTTCTCGGTTTCTTTCTCAATTTCAAAGCCCAATTCGGCGGCAAAGCGCACGGCACGCATCAGACGCAAAGCATCTTCTTCAAACCTTTCTTTGGGGTTGCCAACCGCTTTAACTAGCTTGGCCGATAAATCATTTTTGCCTTCGTAAGGGTCTACTAAGTCACCTTTGATATCCAAGGCCATAGCGTTAATAGTAAAATCCCTGCGAGATAAGTCTTCTTCAACCGTTTTCGCAAATTTAATTTTGTCAGGATGCCTAAAATCGGAGTACTTTTCTTCCAATCTGAAAGTGGTTATCTCCACTAAGGCCAGTTTGGGATTTTCGCTCCTGGTTTTCACGCCAACCGTGCCAAAGTCGTTCTCATAAACGCTATCAGGAAATATCTTTTGTACTTCGTCCGGCAAGGCATTGGTCGTGATATCCCAGTCCTTAGGAGTTCTATCCAAAAATAAGTCCCTAACGCAGCCGCCAACAAGATAGGCCTTAAAATTATGCCCCTCTAATTCGGTTAAGATAGTTTGAACTTCTTTAGGAATATTTGTTAAATTCCTGAATTGCACTTTCATTAAGTATAGCTTAAATTGAGCTTAGAGACCTGCCTACCGGCAGGCAGGCCCTTCGATTGCTCTCGTGGTGAAATGGATATCACGACTGGCTTCGAACCAGTTATTGGGGGTTCGAATCCCTCCGAGAGCACCAAGAAATCTTTTTGTCCGCCCACCAGGGATCGAACCTGGGACCGTTTGCTTAAGAGGCAACTGCTCTACCAGCTGAGCTATGGGCGGCTCTTACAACTTCCTAAATTTAAAACAAAGTTAGCTCCGCCGCAAGCTAAAGGCAAAGGTATACAATATAATTATGCCCGTTAATCTTTCGACATCGCTTACGGAAATAAAAGGTATTGGGCCCGGTTTCTTAATGAAATTCAAACGGCTGGGAATTTTGACCGTAAAAAATTTACTTTGGCACTTCCCCAGTCGCTATGAAGATTGGAGTGAAGTAGCGAATATAGAAGAGTTAATTGCCGGAGACAGCAAAACTATTCACGGTATAGTTCAAAGTATAGAAGTTAAACGCCTCTGGCAGAGAAAAATGGTCATAGTGGAAGCTTTAATTGCCGACGACTCGGGCTCAATAAAAGCCGTGTGGTTCAACCAGCCCTATATTAAAAATATTTTAAAAGAGGGGGTGGCAGCGAGCTTTGCCGGTAAAGTCTCCGAGAGGAAAAGAGAATTATATCTTTCTAATCCAACCTATGAACTGATAAATAAGAATTTTGAAGGCGGAACGCACACGGGACGATTAGTGCCGATCTATCCGGAAACAAGAGGGCTAACCTCTAAGGGCATCAGGATGATGACGCAGAAAGTTTTGGACTCTCTGGATAAAGTGCCTGAATTTATGCCCGAATCAATACTTATAAAAAATGAATTACCGGAAATAAACCAGGCGTTATGGGAAATGCATTTCCCCGATACGAGAGAAAGCGCCGAAAGAGCGGGAGATAGGTTCGCCTTTGAAGAGTTATTTCTCTTACAACTGAATAATTTATACCAGAAAATAGCCTTGGCTAAAGAAAAGGCTCCGGTTGTCGAATCCGAAACCAAAGAGATAGAAACGATACTGAAAAGTCTCCCCTTCAGGCTTACGCCATCCCAAGAAAAATCAATCTTAGAAATACTTGGAGATATTAAAAGACCCAGACCGATGAATCGTTTGCTTCAAGGAGATGTTGGTTCGGGTAAAACCATTGTAGCTGGCATCGCGGCAATAGTAACCGCAAAGAAAAACCATCAAGTAGCGATTATGGCACCTACCGAAATACTGGCCAGGCAACACTATAAAACCCTTACTAAGTTTTTTAATGACTTCCGGGGCGGTATAGGATTATTACTTTCAAAAGAGTCCAGGATTTTTTACGGCGATGAGCTTGAGACCGAAACCAAGAAAAACAATTTTATTAAAAGAGTTGCCGACGGGAAAATAAAAATAGTCATCGGCACTCATGCGCTGATTCAAAAAAATGTTAACTTCAAAAACCTGGCGCTGGTAATAGTAGACGAACAACACCGTTTCGGGGTTAAGCAGCGTGCTGCCTTAATGCTGAACGGTGAAACCGTTCCCCATTTCCTTTCGATGTCGGCAACTCCAATCCCCAGAACTATTATGATGACTATGTTTGGAGATTTGGACTTATCTATTATTAGCGAACTACCCAAGGGCAGAAAAGAGATAGTGACAAAAGTAGTTGACCGGATTAATCGGGATAAGGCTTACGCCTTTATACGCGGACAAGTAAGACGTGGCAGGCAGGTTTTTGTAATCTGTCCGAGAATTGAGCCGGAAGAAAATGAACTGGTAACCTGGGCGACATTACAGACCTTACAAATTAAGTCCGTCAAAGAAGAATACGAAAAACTTAAGAAAAAAGTTTTTCCTGACTTAAAGGTGGCGATGCTTCACGGCAAAATGAAGAGCCAGGAAAAAGAAAAGACTATGTCCGATTTCTCAAGAGGAGAAATCGATATTTTGGTCTCCACCTCAGTAGTGGAAGTAGGTGTTGATGTGCCTAATGCCACCATAATGATGATTGAAGGCTCCGAAAGATTCGGCCTGGCTCAACTTTATCAGTTTAGAGGGCGCGTAGGACGCGGAGAACACCAATCTTTCTGCTTCCTATTTACGGAGTCAGAGGGCCGTGCTGTTCAAGAAAGACTAAAAACTTTGGTAAACGCCAAAAACGGCTTTGAACTAGCCGAAAAAGATTTGCGACTGAGGGGCCCCGGAGAATTTTTAGGAAACGAGCAAACCGGGATGCCCGATATTGCTATGCGCGCCTTAAAAGACCCGGATTTAATTAAAACTACGAGAGAAGAGGCCCAAGACACCATTAGACAAGATCCTAATCTGAAAAATTCGCCCAACCTAAAAGCAAGATTCAAAGAATTCCAGAGAGAAGTTCACTTAGAGTAACCCCTTAAGAATTACTCCTCATCTTGGGCGTTACCCAAAATCCTAAACGAAGTTTGCCGCCTAAGAGCAGTCTGGTTTGTGATTCAATCGCGGGCATGGCTCCGAAAATAATTAAGGTTAGGGGCATTAAAAGCCATTGAATTAAATAGAAAAAATAATCTTTAAATTTGAACCATTCGGGCTTTGGCGGTAAGAGTAAGATACTCAGTATGGCCGAGCTCGCAATACCGATAGAAGCCAGGGTCATTAATATTCTTGTTATTTGAGGGAGGTTATAAGAAAGGAGGGTTAAATTGAATTGTTCCCCGCCGATTAATAAAGGCAGCCAGCCTAAAGCGAAGATTAGGAGAGCATTAGTTGACCAAGAATGGAAAGATTCAATTATATGAAAACTCCAATAAAGTTTTTTTCTTAAGGGCATTGATTTGTTTTTAATGAAGCCGTAAATCATATAAGGCACGTTTTCGGCTCCCCAGGCCCAACGTCTTTGCTGTTTATAAACGTTAATCATGGTCTGCCAAAACTTAGGCGCGACATTGGCGTCCATCGTAACCGGATAAAAAAGTGGCACTACTTTCCAATGTGAGTTGTAGTGAAGGTAGCATTGCCAAAATATCATTGAGTCTTCCGAAACATGATCCACCGACCAAAAGCCAATTTCTACCAAAGGCTTAAAGGGCATGGAATGCGATGAGAAGCTTGTTAAGCGCTCCGGCCTCGACTGATTCATCATCTGCCAAAAAGTACAGGAGAAAGCTATGACTCTCGCCAAAGAAGGCGCTTCAAAAATATTATTGGTAAATAACGGTATTGGTTGGTAACTTGCGAACTGCCTATCGGGCTCTTGTAAGAAAGCGTGAGTGAGCCTGCCAAAATATTCTTTAGGTACTTGAGTATCCACGTCGAAAACTGAAACCAAAATATTTTCATAATTTAGATGTAACTCGTCTATAATAGTTCTCTTAACTTCCTTACCGGCCCAAGTTTCGTTAGAACCCTTACCGGCAAGCTCGCCCGGAATATCTTTGGGATGCGTAGTGGTCAAGAACTTGTAGAAGTGTGACCCGAACTCATTTTGAATTTTTCCGGCTACCTCTTGATCTTCTGCCCCGCCTTTTTCTTCGGTTGCCAAAACCAGAATAAATTTATCTTTAGGATAATTTGTCCCTCTGATACTCTCGAAGCTTTCTTTTACCACTTCGTAAGGCTCCTTATACATCGGAAGGATTACCAGGTGATAAATATCTTCCCACCCGGGAGTAGACTCCGATGGAGTAAGCTTATTAAGCTCTTCCAACCAATTAACTTTTAAGTAGGCCTTCATCTTATTGAAAGTTGCTCTTAGATGGAACGAAAAATAGGCGGTGCGCAAGAGCCAATAAACATCAAAGACAATAATGAATAGGGCGACATAAACCGGAGCTATGGCCGAAAAAGTAACTATGGCAATTAGAGTTGCCCAAGTTAAAAGCCCAGGAATCATTTCCAAAAATCGGTAGAGTGACATAGTTGAGATAGATTCTTCTCTAAAGTCTTTCCATCTTAGCAGAAATCGGCTAATATTTGAACGCTTTCCTGGCTAGAGAGGGGCCTGCCCTCCGAAGCTTTAGCGAAGGAGGGCCTCATCGTCTAACGGTTAGGACAACGCCCTTTCACGGCGTAAATAGGGGTTCGATTCCCCTTGGGGCTGCATATACAAAATGAGCATATCTTTATGGTATGCTCATTTTGTATATTGTTTGCCTTAGTGGGAATCGAACTGGGAAAGAGGTCAGGAAAACGCCCCTCGGTCCTGAGACTCTCGGGATCGAAGGAGGAGTTTTCCCGTGGTGGAAACCTGCCTGCCGGTAGGCAGGTATTAAAACCGCAAGGTTTTAAAGCGCAGCCGAACGAAGTTCGGAGCGAGCAGTGAGATTCCCTTGGGGCTGCTATACAACCTTTATGAAAATTTTAGCGTTTGAAACAAGTTGCGATGAAACCGCTTTGGCTTTGCTTGAAGCAACGGGCGGATTAAAATCGCCTAAGTTTAAAGTAGTGGAAAATTTGGTTTCAACTCAGATTAATATTCATCGCCCTTTTGGCGGAGTTGTGCCTAACTTGGCCAAGCGTGAGCACTTAAAAAATCTGCCTGTTTTACTAAAAAGAATCCTAAATTCTTCCGCCAAAGGCGGATCCGCCTCAGGCGGAAAATCCTACCTGCCTCGCCGGCAGGCGGGCATTCTAAATTCTATTGATCTCGTTGCCGTAACCGTTGGCCCGGGATTAGAACCGGCTTTATGGACCGGAGTAGTTTTTGCAAAGGAATTAGCCAAAAAATATAAGAAACCAATAATTGGCGGCAATCATTTAGAGGGACACTTATATAGTTTTCTTTTGTCTCACAAAAAACCGATTAAATTTCCGGCGATAGGGCTGATAGTTAGCGGCGGGCACACAATTTTACTTAATATGGAATCGTTAACCAGCTGGAAGAAAATCGGCGAGACGAGAGACGATGCCGTGGGCGAAGCGTTTGATAAAGTGGCGAGGATTCTGGGATTACCCTACCCCGGTGGACCGGAAGTGGAAAAATTGGCTAAGAGTGGGAAAGTCACAATAGATTTTCCACGGCCAATGCTCACCCACAAAAATTATGACTTTAGTTTCTCGGGACTCAAAACTTCTGTTTTATATTTCTTGCGCGATAATCCCCTGCCTACCGGCAGGCAGGCTAAGGCCAAGAAAGCGGACATTGCCGCCTCATTCCAGCAAGCTGCGATTGATGTACTGGTCAAAAAAACCATAAATGCGGCACAGAGCTTTGGAGCGAAAACAATAATACTGGGAGGAGGAGTTGCGGCTAACAAAGCTTTAAGGGATGCACTAAAAAAAGAAGCTAAAAGAGTACGTAAAGAATTCTTAGTGCCTAAGAGCGAATTCAATACCGATAATGCGGCCATGATTGCGGCAGCAAGTTATATAAATTTCCTGAAGAAAAAGAAATATAAAATAACCGCTCAAGCTAATCTAAATATGTAAATACCTCGCCACATGGCGGGTTATTTTTCTAACTCTTCAATTTCTCCCAGTCGCCTTTTATGGCGCTCGTCTTCCGAGAAGGGCGTCTCTAACCAAACTTTCACTATCGATTGAGCTTGCTTTGGCGTAAGGTAATCGGAGGCTAAAGCTAAGACATTAGCATCGTCGTCGTTACGTGAAGCAAAAGCTTGTTCAACGGAGGAAACAAGAGCCGAACGAATCCCATCAAATTTATTAGCTACAATGTCCACTCCAACTCCCGAACCGCATAAAACAATGCCCCTGAAACTGGCTGGATTCGCGCTAACCTTTTCAGCCACGCGATGCGCGAATTCCGGATAATCATCAGTCTCGTCGTAATGGTCGTTGCCTAAATCATGAACAACATGGCCGTGAGCCTTAAGTTGAGACTCAATTAATTCCTTGAGTTTGAACCCTCGATGATCAGAGCCAAGATAAATTGTCATTAATTTAAGCTGCTAAGTTTTGTATATGCTTAACCAGAGTTGAGCAATAACCCCATTCGTTGTCATACCAAGAAAGGACTTTTACCAAGTCGCCATCTACGACTTTGGTTAATTTCAGATCAACTATGGCTCCGTATGGCTCGCCAATAATATCCGAGGAAACCAGTTGCTCTTCGGTTACAGCTAGTATTCCTTTCCATCTAGGGCTTTCGGCCGCAGCTTTCAAAATTGAATTGACCTCTTCTACGGTTGTTTTCTTTTTGGCCAAGAAAGTAACGTCGGCGATTGAACCGGCAGCCACGGGAACTCTAATAGCAATGCCGTCGAATTTCCCATCTAGTCCTTTAACGGCTCTGGTAACGGAAATTGCGGCACCCGTGGTTGAAGGTACTATATTTTGTGCCGCAGCGCGCCCTCGCCTGAAGTCGCTCCCCTTAGTTGGCCCATCAACTAAATTTTGAGTAGCGGTATAACCATGGACAGTATTTAAAACCGCTTTCTCAATGCCGATGGTTTCGTTTAATACCGCTATAATCGGGGAAGCTGCATTTGTGGTGCAACTGCCATTAGAGGTAAGGACGACACCTTTCGCTTCGTCGGGGTTAACCCCTACTAGAATAGTCTTTCCTTCCGTACCGTCAGGATCTTTGGCGGGAGCGGTTATAACAACGCGCTTGGCGCCGGCCAAGATATGCGGTTTCACCGATTCAAATGATTCAAAAACGCCGGTGGACTCAACTACCACATCCACCCCTAATTCTTTCCAAGGCAATTGAGACGGATCTTTTATTTGGACGCACTTAATAACTTGCCCATCAACTATAAAATTCCCGTTCTCCGTTTTAACAGTCTTAGAATAACGGCCATAAACCGTGTCGTATTTTAATAGATAGGCTAAATCTTCCAGATCGCCCAGGTCGTTAATAGCCACTATTTCTATGTCCTTTGAACCGAAGGCTTGCCTAAAAAACAACCTACCAATCCTGCCAAAACCGTTTATAGCAACTTTAGTCATAAACTTAATTATATAACTACTTCCTTAAACTGAAAATGACGAAGACCACGAAACCTAGGCCCGAGAATACCGCCCCGTAAATAAAGGCGGCGGCTGGTCCATAGATGGTCCATAATAATCCCCCGATTAAACCCGCCAAAAGCGCCGAAGTCCCGGTAGCGGCGTTAAGCAATCCTTCGCCCGTCGCTAAAAATTCGGGGGCTACCATCCGGGCAGCCATCGCCCGTTGGACACCATCTGTAGCCCCGCTATAGAGTCCGAAAACAACAAAGAAAAAGGCCGCACCCCAGAAAGTGTGAGACATAGCTAAACCAATATAGGCAATGACGGCCGCTATAAAGCCCAACGCCACAACTAAACGCTTACTTGTCTTATCAGCCAATCTGCCCAAGGGTATAGCCGTTAAAACAAAAGTACCGCTATATATAAAGTAGAGTAAAGGAATTGCTCCAAGGGAACCCCCGCCGTTATTCATTGCCAGACTAACGGGATATAAAAGCATTAAGGTTATTGGTAGGGCGCCTAAACCGAAAATAAAAATGGCTATGAGATAAGAAATAAATCTTTTGTTCCGGCGTAAAAGATTGAAATCCAGTTTAGATGAAGTTTTATTCTCACTTATCTTTTTATCCTTAACGAAAACAAAAGTGCCAATGGATAAAAGCCCGATAAAGAACGCGATAATAAATAAAGACCTGTAATCATAGTTTATAAAAGGAAGTATCAAAAAGGCCGCAATCGGTCCAATGGTCGCACCTAAGGCATCCATGGCCCGGTGATAACCAAAAGACTTGGCTATTTCTTCGTAGCCAACCGATTCGGCCAACAGTGCATCACGCGGAGCCTCGCGTATACCTTTGCCCATCCTGTCCATTACTCTTAAAGCGAAGACGTGAGAAAAAGAACCGGCTAACGCAAAAAACGGTCTCGATAGAATAGAGAGACAATAACCTAAAATAGCCAGACCTTTTCTTTTCTGAATCTTGTCCGATACCCAGCCGGAAATTATTTTAAGGAAGCTGGCTATGGCATCCGCCGCGCCCTCGATTAAACCGACGCCTACCGGCGGCACGCCCAAAACTACGCCCAGGAATACCGGCATAACCGATTGAACCATTTCATTGGAGAAATCGTTGAAGAGACTTACTAAGCCCAGGAAAAAGGCATTCCTTTTAAGCCCAAGTATTCTGTCGTTCTTCGCTTCAACCTTATCCATATATATTATTTTAATAGAAACGAGCTGTACTTCATGATGCCTAAACTCTCGGAGAGACCGGCGTTAATTTCCAGAACTTTGTTAGCCGGTTGGGGTGGATAGAAAACACTGGGGTAAGAGTCCGGCTTAACATTAGGCAAGACATAAACGACTTCATTATTTTCAATCCAAATAATATCTATGGGAAATTTCATATCTTTCATCCAGAAACCATATTCGTCGGACTCATCAAAGACAAATAAGAGCCCTTCCTTACCGCCCAGACTATTTCTTCCAGACAAGCCTTTATCGCGCTCATCAATAGAATCTGCAATTTGAACCGAGAATTCATTACCATCAATAATGGCAATATTATGACTTATGCCAAAGGGCGCGAAGGTAATCACGGCGTAATAAATCGTTCCTACCACCATAAAAGCAATCGTTAACCACTTAATCATTTAACTGCCTCTTTGTTCGGGTTGACCGCCGCGTATTTTCCGATACTGCTCTTTGTATTTTTCTATTGTTGCCTCCACTTCATTGTGCGGTACTTCAATGCGCAAAAGATCGATAGCATTAATCGTGTCGTAAATATCCAAGCTGTTTTCCAGTTTATAAATTGAGTCTCGCCAAAGAATAGCCTTTTCATACTCACTATGTTCCACGGCTTTTTTTTCTAAATCTTTCATCATAGCAATAAAGGCATCGTAAACTCCCACCTCTTCTCCCCCCCGGCTAATAGTCCTGTCTTTAAAAGGTATGCGTAAGATTGACCTCTGCTCGTGCATCATTTCTCTGATTTTGCCTCCCCTCTGCCAGTTAAAGGCAGTGGAAATTATCTTTTCATAATAGTTAGCGGCTTTATCAAGCGTCTCTCGTGGTACATTGGGCACTGTTCTTAAAGTATCAAGTAAGCGAAAGGCACCCATTTCAATCATCTCCAGACTCCACCATGGTTTGGCCGAAGCCCACCAGAACTGATCCGAGCTCATTGCCATATCCATCTTTTTTCTCACAACTTCATAAATGGGTTCGGTTCCGCTCATGGCATAAACCTGATCCAAAACCATCTTCTCCAAGTCCCACTGTAATTTATGAATCATGTTCTCCGGATCAAGCCAAGAAAGAAACTGAATCCCTTTTTGAATATCTTCTTTGCTTGAGGCCCAAGTGGAAGCAACCGGACTTATTTCAACAGTTTCTTTGTAATGCTCTTCTATTTCGGAAATTTTAATCAACTCAAACTCCGGCGCGTCAAAAACATCAAAGAGCATTTTCTCCAAGCCGGGCCGGTGATGACCAAAAGTTTCCCCGTCCATAGCGGTAACGAGATATCGATTGGTTTTTAAATCATCCCGCATGGCCTCAATTAAGGTATCTCTCGAACGAACTACCGCGCTCATAATTAAATTACTCAAGCGCCTTTCTCTAAAAAATACGGAGAGCTTGGTGTCTTTTATTTTATAGACTTTATTGTAATCAACCTTGCCGGGTTCCCCGGTTAAAGCAATTTCATCCAGAATGAGCCACTTAAATCCCAAACTTTCTACTAATGGAGCAATGTTTTCTTTGTAGCCCATTTCCGGAGGAAAGAAGCCTTGAGGGTTATAAGCATCGCCCAAGAAAAATTTGTTGGTTTCATCATTGATTTTTATCTGGCGAATAATTTCATCGTCTTTCAGAAACGGCAGAAAAGCATGATACTTAGCCGAGCTGGTAAATTCAATTCTGCCCTCCTTTCCCAAATTTCTTAATATATCTATCAGGTCTTTATAGCCATACTTATCAAAAAGCTCCATAAGCGAGCCATTGATATTCAAAGTCAGCCTTACTTTGGGTCTCTCTTTTAAGCCCATTAGTATGGGTCTGTAACTTTGCGAAACAACCGCTTCCAAGATATCGGGCTGCTGCTCGGCCGGCTGATAGATGTGAAGAAAATTAGCCCAGCGCATTAACCCTGTTCCGGCGGATTGGCGTGGAGCTCGACAGCTTTCGTAAAAAGTTTTTCGTACTCTCTAGCCGACATGTCCCAAGAAAAGTCCGCCAACATCGCACGTTTAACCAAGTCCGCCCAATAATTTTTGTATTTAAAAGTCTCCATCGCCCTGATAATCGTTCCGTATAACGCATATTGATCAAACTTCTCAAAAGCAAAACCATTACCGGTTTGAGTTTCGGGATCGTAATCGATGACACTATCAGCCAAACCGCCGGTCTGCCT
>Ga0209542_10012148_pt1 | contig 15131 bp, 16 predicted proteins | sample RifCSPhighO2_01_FD_184028 | JGI IMG/M metagenome (GOLD analysis project Ga0209542, IMG submission 184028) | Soil microbial communities from Rifle, Colorado - Rifle CSP2_plank highO2_0.1 (SPAdes) (version 2) | ecosystem: Environmental > Terrestrial > Deep subsurface > Rock core/Sediment ...
GGCTAGAAATCCTACTGCACGCCTAGCGAAAGCTAGGAAGCCTTCGAGGGTGTAGGACAGGTGATGCATGGCTGTCGTCAGTTCGTGGTTTGAATCGTTCCCTTCAGTGGGGTAACGAACGCAACCTTCGTTGCCTGTTACAAGTGTCAGGCGAGACTGCCCCCTCACGGGGGAGGAAGGTGGAGATGACGCCAAGTCAGCATGTCCCTCTGATGTCCTGGGCTGCACACGCGCTACAATCGCCGTTACAAAGGGGCGCAATGGGGTAACCCGGAGCAAATCCTTAAAAGCGGCGCCAGTTCGGATTGAGGTCTGCAACCCGACCTCATGAAGCCGGAATCGCTAGTAATCGTGGGTCAGCCATACCACGGTGAATACGTTCTCAAGCTTTGTACTCACCGCCCGTCAAGTCAGGGAAGTTGGGAGTGCCCGAAGGACATACTCGTTATGTACCAAGGCAAACTCAATGACAAAGACTAAGTCGTAACAAGGCACGGGTAGCGGAAGCTGCTCGTGGAATCATTCAAAAAAGATCTGCCTATCTCCTCCGGGAGAGAAGCTCATCGTCGATTTCTGTGTCTCAGCTGAGCACAGAATGGGGAATAGCGTTGTACCCTCCAACTACGCTCGACAGACCGGAAAGACGGTCGATAGATGGACGGAACAAAAGAGTGTGCTCCCGATTTTCATGCCGAGGATTCGACCCAGTAGGTCATCCTGCTGGATGAGGCATAGAAAATCGCAGTCCCCTTGGGGGATAAATTGTTTTCTGTGTCAATTCTTTGCTACAATCCAAAAAACGCCGACTCTTTTTAGAGCACGGCGGTTTTTGTTATGCACGGCGCATGACCGCCGTCAGGCATTTGACCTTATAATGTATGGAACATGGCATATACGACCACACCACTTCCGTCTGCGGTGCGCGGCGAGGGAGATTTGTTGAACGGCTTGGTTGCGTCGTTCTCGACGCACGAAAGTACGGTATCGACGCTTCAATTTCTCAACACCGCACTGAACACAGCAATCGGACTGCTCATCACCGTCACGGTCGTCGTGTTCTTTGTGTACCTCGTGTGCTGGTATGTTTCCGGAAGGGATACGGACCAGGAGAAACAGGCGGTTCGCGGCGCGATGAGGACTTTTATAGCGCTCTTCCTCATGATCAACATATGGAGCGTCATGACGCTCCTGAATACTATGGTGGCGATGTCCGACATAACGGCTTGGGTGGTTTTCTGCACCGCTTTTTTCCTCTTGGGTTTCTGGTCGCTCTTCGGTGCGGGTGAACCGCTTGTCCGCTTGTTCGCGCACACACTCAACACCGGTCTCGATGCGACAACCTCACTCTTGAGCCGTCACGTAAAACGGTTCAAGCGGCTCTCTCCCGATACGGCCCGGCTATTCGCCCTTCTTTTCGTCGGGGCCCTAATCACAATTGTAGGTTTTTTTGCGACGGACAATCCGTCACCGGCGGAGCAGGGCGGTGCGCCGCCCCGTAAGGCGATAACGTATTCTAATCCATTGGTGTACGAGAAAGGCGACGCATCCCTCGAGAATAATCACTATGTGAACAAACGGTACGGCATCGAGATAACGTATCCGGACGGTTGGACCGTATCAGAGGCTACAACGAACGGCAGCCTCGTCTATGCGTACGACAAAGAACACGGCATATATTCGTTTCTTAATGCGGGAACCTATGCGGATCTTGCCGCGGGTTCACGACAGGAGTACCTCACAGCACTTTGGCGGGTAGAAAAGAACATTCATCTCAACTTTGCCTCAAGCAGTGTCGGCATCCTGTCTTCGGAGACGACCCCATATGCTGATGTAGGAGGGTCGACTTCAACCCTGTTGAGGTTTGCTTCATTTTGGAATCTGACCGACGGCACCATTGGCCCGGTCATCGATTCGTACGTGATGTTCGGTACGGGTCCCGTGTACTTCACGTTGCAGCTTGGTACCGCAAATGCGCAACTCGGATTTGATGTGCTGAACGACACATCCGCCGAGATCGTGAACTCGATACGAGTGTTGCCCGCTCGTCTGTAGGTTGTGTTTTTCGGTATTCTGCAAAGACTGCGGTATACTGCCTCGGCATGTCTTTTTCAATGCAAAAAGTATTTTTCTCTTGTTTCATAGTGGTGGTGACACTCTTGACCGGACTCTTAATGAAGAGTGGACAGACCCAGGCCGGTGGTCCTCCGAAGAAGCTGGATGCCGGGATTACGGAAGCCCGCCGGTATTGGGGCGGGAGAGTAAATGTCGTCGGAGCCGAGCAAGCATACGCTGAGTTCAAGGACAAGTATCGGGAAAACCCTCCCGTTGCACACATTATCGCGCATGTCGTCGGCGACCTCATGTACGAAAATGTCGGTTCAACGGCTCTCACTATTTGCGACGACGCGTTTAACTACGGGTGCTTTCACCAGGTAGTCAGTGACACAATGGTGGACGAAGGTTCTCCGGGCCTCGCACAGCTGGATGCGTTCTGCGGTCAGAAGTCGGATAAGGAAATGGACAATTGTTACCACGGTATCGGCCACGGCGTCCTGGGTTTTTTCGGTCCGAAGCATCTGACTGACGCACTCGACGGTTGCGCCACGCTGCGGCAGTCATCGAGCTGTGAGGCGGGCGCGTTCATGGAATATTACGTGCCGCTTATAATCGACGGAACCGACCGTTCGACGCAAGTCCGGCCCATGGATGCAAAGAAGCCGTACGCGCCATGCGATACGGCGCAGATTCAAGAGAGGTACAAGGATTCCTGCTACGTTGCGCTCCCGCACTGGTGGATGCAGCGTTCGCTCGAAGTGAAAGAAGTCGCTGTGCTCTGTCACGGACTTCCGGAAAGATCCGTCCGCTCTTGTGTTGAAGGTATCAGTGTGGATTTGCCCGGATCGGTGAACTTTGACAATGCGAAAGTAATCGCCGCTTGCGGGACGATCAGCGACCTGACGGACAGAAAGTATTGTCTGTCCGCTTCCGCACGGATGATAGAAGATTTCAAGAAAGATGCGTGCCCGATCTGGGCCTACCTCGGCGAGCACAGGAAGCAGTGCGGATAAGCGGAGGGTATTGCAGTACCCTCAGCCTAAAGTTTGCCGTACTTTTTGAGGATTGCCTCGATCTTCTCGACCACCTCCCGCAGAGTGAAGTTAGCTTTGATGAGGAATGCCTCAACGCCGAGCGCTGCGATTTCAGGGTCTTCCTGCACTTGTCCGTTCGAAAAGACGATTACCGGTACGTCTTTCAGTTTCGCGTCGGCACGCATTTGCTTCAGCACATTCATACCGCTGTTTACCGGCATTATGAAATCGAGCAGCACAAGATCGGGCGCATCTTGCTGCAGCGCCTTCCAACCCTGGTCGCCGTCGTATGCTGCGGATACTCTGTATCCTTCTTTTTGCAAACGGCCCACTGCAAGTGAGGAGAGGAAGGCGTCGTCTTCAATAACGAGAATATGGATGTTACTTCGTGCCGAGGCCACATCGCCGAGGACTGCATCCGGACGACCGCCGATAAATTTTATTACTTTGTCGAGAACTTCGTCCGGATCGAACTGGGCCTTCACAATGTAATCTTTCACTCCGAGGCCGAGGATCCTTTCGATCTCTACCGGTTGGCCGGAATTCGATATCACAACCACGGGAATCGTCCGCAGGTCCTTGTCTGCGGCCATCTCTTCGAGTACCTGGTACCCGTCTTTGACGGGCATCACGATATCGAGAAGTATCATGTCCGGTCGCGTCTCCCTCATGGCTGCGAGGCCTTTTTCCCCGTCGTGCGTCCACGTGGCGTCATACTCCGCCTCAACGAGCTTTTTCAACAGGATTTCGCCGAGTACGGGCTCGTCTTCTATCAATAGGATCTTCTTTTTTTGCATATGGATAGTTTAGATACCCGCTCTGTATATTCTCATGATTTTGGACTAATGGAAGACGTCCGGAGGGTGAAATAAAAGGTCGTACCGGCTCCTTCGGTACTCCTGAATGATAACGTACCTCCGTGCCTCTCCACAGTGCTTTTGGAAATGAATAATCCGAGGCCCGATCCGTCGGCGTGACGTTTTACGGCGTTGTCGGCGCGGAAGAACTTATTAAAGATGCTCGAACGCTGACTCTCCGGTATACCGATGCCGGAATCCTTGACCGCCACCTGTACCGTCCCGCGCTCGACTGTCGCGAGGACATGTACCGAGCCTCCACTCGGCGTATAGCGAAAGGCATTTTCAAACAGATTTTGCAGCACCCCCCGTATCTGCTCGGGGTCTACGGACACCAGAGGGAGGTGTGCCGGCGGCCGTTCAAATACGAATTCAACTTTGTGTTCTTTTGCCTGACTGTCGAAGTCGATCATCGTGCTCTCTATCAGGTCTTCGATGTGAATGGGGGTGAGCCTAAGTTGCATAGTGCCCGACTCGATACGAGTCACGACGAGCATTTCATTGATGAGTCCGATGATACGTTCGTTGTGCTCGAAGGCTTTAAGCAAGAGTCCTTTTTGCTCGGGTGTGAAGTTGTCGACGTTGTCGTCTATCAGGAGTCCGAGTGTCCACTTGATCGCAGAGAGCGGCGTACGCAGTTGGTGTGCGGCGACCCCGATAAAATTGGATTTCACTTTGTCGAGCTCGAGCAACTGTTCATTTTTCTTGATGAGGTCCTGACCCTGTGCACTGAGCTGCTCGTTGAGCGTCGTCAGCCGCCAGTAGCTCCAAAGTGCGACGATGATCGCAAGGAGTCCGAGTATGAGAATAGCGACGGCAAGCCATGTAACGACCGAACTTTCTTTCAGGGCTTCGGACCGCGGTCGTTCGACGAAAAGACCCCAATTTGCGACGGGTATCGGTATCCCGACCGCAAAGATACGCACGCCTCGGTCGCCCACATACGAGTCTTCTGCAGCGAGTCCGTCCACCGCTACTTTCTGAACGATGGGGCGATTGAGGAGGTTGCGTCCTCCCGCCGCGCGGGAGATATCAGGACCCAGTATCTCAAGGCCTGCATGGTCCGTGATGTACACCCGCCACGTGCCGCTTCTCGGCAGGCCGACGATTTCCGTGAAGCGCTCCAAGTTGACGTCTACGATCAGTACCGAATGTATCCCGTGTGCCTGGACGATGGGAACCGTAACGACGGATGTCGGCTTAGCGTTTTCGTCTCTCGTGACGTCACCGAAACTCGAAGAACCGGCAAGTGCGAGATACACTCCGGACATTTTCGAATAGTCCCGCATGTCGTCTTGGCCGGTACGAAGGTCCGAACTCACTAATTCTGAGCCGTAGTGTTCGACGACGACGGCACGCGTGAATGACGGATTTCTTTGCAGGAGTCTTTCGACGATGACCTTCGAGCGGTCCGGCTCCGCTTGGATATCCTGCGCGGCATCCTGGACTTTCGCGAGGACGGCTTCTAGAGAAGTATTTATGTCGGAACTCGCATTTTCAGCGACCTGCATCGAAAGCTCCGAGGCTGACGAGTGCACGCTTTTCTGCGTTGGAAGCAGCCATAGAAGGTCGAGCAATACGAGCCAAGTTACAAAGAACAGGAAGATAAAGATGGTACGTCTTCGCGAGAGGAATCTAAGAAAAGCAAGTGTGTCCATGATATCCGTTGCGGACTTTTTACAGTGTCTTCTTCTCAATCACTATGTCCGCCTTCTTCAGAAACGACTCGCTGAACGTGACCCCGATTGCCCTTGCCGTGTCCTGATTGACGACGAGAATGAGTTTTTCAGGGACTTGCACCGGAATATTGCCCGGGTTCCCGCCCCGGAGGATCTTATTGGCAATATCGGCCGATTGGCGTCCGGAAACCGCGTAGTCAGGGCCGAGGCCGAAGAGGGCGCCCGACTCGACTTGCGAACGGCTGAACACGGAGAAGGGGATTTTCTCCCGGACCGCCTGTTTTATGTATATGTCTATGCTGCCCCAGACGAGAGAGTCTCCGCCCACTATCATGCCGTCAAAGTCCTTGCCGAGGATCTGCGTCGCGACGAGAGCGTTCTCAGCCTGGGTCTTCACGGGAAATAGCGTGAGTTCCATTCCGAGAGCCTGTGCCGTCGCCTTCGCTATCTCGACCGATTTGGTCGCCGCTACGTCTCCCGCTTCGCTCGCCGTATGGGGCATCGCGACACGCTTTATGGACGGGTCGAATTCTTTCAGAAGCTGCAGTCTTTGCGATGTGAGGTCCGTCGAGAGGCTCGCGACACCCGTTGTATGGCCGCTCGGATGGCTGATGGATTTCACGTCGGGAAGAAGAAGCGGGTCGCCGACGGACCCGAATACAATCGGGACGGGTTTCCCCGCATCCTTCGTAGCTTGAATAGCCGCTTCGGTTGCGGGTGTCGAGTAGGTGTGAATCAAGTCCGCCCCGTCACTGACGAACTTGCGCGCAGCGGCAAACAGCTGATTTTTATCCGAAATGAGTTGCACGTCGTAGGTTACGTTCTGGCCGCCGTGATACCCGAGCTCATCCATACGTTGCTGAAAGCCCGCCACTGCGGCGTCATAACCGGACCCTCGCACCAGGATGCCGATGCGGTAGGTCTTTGCGGGCGCCGCGCCTCTTCCCGATGAGAGATAGGCGATGCCGGCCAGTGCAATCGCGACAAGTACCGCTATCCCAAGAACCCAACGCCAATTCATGATTCGGAAGTATTGAGCCGGATAATACGCTCATTGTAACGGGTGCGGGACGTTGAGCTAGAAGGGAAGGGGGGACAACCTACGCGGTTCGACGAGACAAAAGAAAACCGCCCCGCAAATTGCGGGGCGGTTTTCTTTTGTGAGACTTTTTGTTGCTACTTGCGGCACGTGTAGTGCAGGTCGTAGTCCTTGCCTCCGAAGAATTTCTTCGCGAACTCCGCGACGACTTCCGGATTGTAGTACTTGCACGAGAACACGTCCAAGTACACGGCGTTCGTCTGATTCGCGAAGTGTGCCGAGATGAGCGATGTCTCGATGAGCTGCGTCATCGAATACCCCGCTACTCGTTCGTCTTCGCCGAAATTGACGACGACGCACTCACCGAACCGTTTCATCTCGATGAGATCGCACAGTTCGACTACGAACCTCTTAATCTCGTCCGCAGAGCGGATGGTCGCGGGATTGCATCCGTGGATGTCAATTCCCGAGTGTAAACCCCAAGCGTCGACGAGCTGATACTGACTTCGTATCGCTGCATCGGTGGATGTTGTTTTCATCTCTGATGTACACAATTAATTATTCTGACAATAGGGGTTCAATAATCCCGAACCCTTATGTGCCCCGCGAGCGGAAATGAATTACCTTTTCATTTCATACACGCAGCACTGACCTCAAAGAACTGATATCGCCATAATACACACTCAGTTCCAAATGTATATAGTTTTTGACGAAAGTGTGCATAACTTATTACAAACGACGTAGGGCGAGTGAAGCACAAGAACTGCGTTCTTGTGCTTCCGAGCCGAGGAGTTTGAAAAAGCCTGCGGCTTTTTACGCGACGGCCGTAAAATTTCAGCCGGGCCCGCGCGTGTCGCGGGCCCGGCAAGTCTCAGGGCAGGTCCTCTTCTTTCGGTTGCGGTCGCCCCCGTCCCTTCCGTGAGCGAGTTTTTGAACCCCCGCCTATTCCCAGCTGTTTACGCTGGTGGTTGTTGTGGGATTCACGCGGCCGCACAGGATCGCGACTTCCGAACTTAGCGGAGCTTCTCGGTTGTTTTTTCATGACCTCTACCTTCGTTTCCACTTACGAAAATGGCCGTACGCAACTCCACGCCGCACAGAAAGTAGCATACAAGGCCCGTTTTTGCTACTATCGCCCGTACGCGTCAGTAGTTCAGTGGTAGAACGCTGTCCTGATAAGACAGAGGTCGAAGGTCCGATTCCTTCCTGACGCACAATATTTGACACAAATTTTGTGCGTCAGAGAAGCGTGCCTGCGCACGCTTCGGGAAGGAAGCGGACGCCGGAGCGATATCGCGCAAGCTTGCGCGACAGTGAGGCGGTGCCCAGCCCGAGTCCGCCGACGGGCGGACGAGAGGCGAGGGAGATTCCTTCCTGATGCACACAACACATGACATTCGTGCGGCCGCAAAGGTATACTGCTCCTGTAAGGAGCGATTCTTAATGACGCACATGAAATCCCTGTTTCGTTTCGCCGTTTGGAGCAATATTTTTTATCTCGCACCGCTCCTTGCGGCGGTGAGTTTCGACCTGTGGGGTATCGCCGCGCTTCATTAAGAATTCGTCGTTTTCAGCACGGCATTTCATTACTCGCATGAGGTATCGTACGTACTTGCGGACAAGCTCATCGCGTTCGCCGTCATCTTCGCGGACGTAGCAATGCTTGCACTCGGGGGTTTCAGCGTCTTCTATATCGCACTCGTCGGTGCCTTTCTCGCCCTCAGTCTCTACGTGCGGTATGTGCAGGAAAAAGGTAACCGCAAAGGTTTTTATCACGGCGTCTGGCATCTCTGCGCGGCCTTCGTGACGCTGCTCTGCATACTTTCATACGCGACCTGATGGCATTCGTGGAAGTGCTGAAAAAACGTATAATGGGCCGATGAATTACAAGGTCATCGGTGGTAAAAAGCTCTCAGGCACGGTCACGACCAATATCTCCAAGAACGCAACGGTGGCCCTACTTGCCGCATCACTTCTCAACCGCGGGACGACAACCATCAAACGTGTGCCGAAAATAGAAGAGGTGAATCGCCTTATCGAAGTATTGAAAAGTATCGGTGCCGAAGTCGAGTGGACCAACGGCGACGTCGTGGTGCGCCCGCCGAAGAAGCTCACGCCCGAGAAAATGGACAAGGTGGCTGCAGGGAAGACCCGGAGCACGGTTCTCTTCACGGCACCTCTCGCGCACCTATTCGAATCATTTGAGTTGCCGCTTCCCGGCGGATGCAATCTTGGCGGACGCACCATGATGCCGCACATACAAGCGCTCGGTGCTTTGGGAATCTCGATACTGAAAGGCTCTGAGGGCATGTACAAGGTTTCTTCAATAGAGAAGACGGCGGGTGAAGTGGCCATGTACGAGTCGAGCGATACGGGGACAGAAAGCGTCCTTATGGCGGCCGCGAAAATCCCGGGGAAAACGACCATAAAATATGCCAGCGCCAATTACATGGTGCAAGACCTCTGTGTCTTTCTCGAGCAGTGCGGCGTAAAGGTCGAAGGCATCGGCACCTCGACCTTGGTCGTGCATGGCGTCGATGACATCGATAGAGATGTGGTGGTCTACCCGAGCGAAGACCCGATAGAATCAATGTTCTTTATCTCGCTTGCGGCAACCACCAATTCCGAAATTACCATCAAACGCTGCCCGTTTGATTTTATCGAATTGGAACTCGTGACGCTCGGGCAGATGAGCCAGAAGTACGAATACGGACCCAAGTACACCGCCGACAACGGCCGGACGATACTGACGGACGTGACGATGTTTCCTTCCAAGCTCACCGCTCCGCCCGAGAAAATCGCTCCGCGTCCGTATCCCGGTATTAACATCGATAATCTTCCGTTTTTCGTGCCTGTCGCGACGCAGGCGCAGGGCCGCACGCTCATCCATGACTGGGTCTATGAAAACCGCGCTATTTACTATATGGAAATGAAAAAACTCGGCGCAGAAATGCTCCTCGCCGATCCGCACCGGGTATTTATAGACGGACCCACCAAGCTCCATCCTGCCGACATCGAGGCACCTCCCGCGCTCCGGCCCGCGACCATTATTTTGATAGGCATGCTTGCGGCGGAAGGGGAATCAATACTCCGCAATGTGTATCCGATAAATCGCGGTTACGAAAATCTCCACGAGCGTCTGCGGGAACTCGGCGCCTCTGTCGAGGCGGTGGAATAAGGCCGGGACTTTTTACTATGGTATTCTTGAAGAAATGAACAAAATTCCATTAAACAGATATACACGAATCTCAGTCATTCTTTTCGGCATCGGATTATTTTTGTACGCTAGCGTGGTTTTATGGGGTCAAATATGGGCACCGATCTTCGGACCTGATATAGGTGGAGCACAGCCACTATTTCTCGGCATCTTATCGGAAGGTCTTTTGGTAGACATAGTTTTTATCTTCATCTCATCAGTATTGGCTCTTGGGACAATGGACAGTACAAAAGAGAAAGGGAGGGTCTTAAGCTGGATTTTTGCTCTTTTGTTTGGCATTGGCACTATTTGGGTTGCGGGCCTTATATACGTGAGTTGGGCTTTGTCAGGGATGGTTACTTAAACGCTCCTTACTCGTACCGCTTTCGCCGCCGCCATCGCTTTTTTTGCGCGCCTCTTTGATGTCTTTGCCGACGGCAAGCGCGCCGATCATACGGTGGAGCATGCGTGAATGACGGTTGCATCAAACAAATTCCGACGGTAAGGTGTTTTCGGGTCGGGCGCTGGTGCCCGACAAGCTTGGGGAGTTGCTCTCATGGTTCAGGACATTAGTGCGTTGTACGAATCCGGTGCGCAAGTTGAGATGAAGGCGAGAATGCCATTGCACGACTCGGCGAGGGAGTACACCTTCCTCGGGCCGTTGAATGTCAACATCCCCGACATTCTGCTGCATAAGGACGTGCTCACTGAAAGCGGGATACTTGCTTTTCCGCCAGCGCGGTCCGTCTTGTCGTGCATGGTCGAAAAAACAGCGAGAGGGCCTCGCGCCACTAAGGTTCTTCGCTTTGTGCGGGAAGCTGCGGGGGTCGAGCCACCACCAAAGAAACCGTCGTTCGGGCCGGAAGTGATGACGCTCAAAGGTTACAGGCCCAGTCGTGGATTCGGGTTCTTTACGCGAGAGGATGGTACCGACGTCTTCGTCCATATCACGGTGCTCGAACGATGTGGCATCGCGTGTGAGGCGATGGTCGAGGGTGCTGAATTCAACGTGACATATGAGCCCAGCGTGGATGGTTTCCGGGCCACGAAAGTAGAACGATAACGGGCGCAGAAGTCATACGAACATAGGGGAGGGCACGTGGCCCTCCTTTTCTTTACCCGTTGACTACGCGAATCTTTTTCGCGGCAGTCGTTGCTTTTTTGCGGGCTTCTTTTACATCTTTGCCGACGGCAAGTGCGACGGCCATGCGGCGGTGGCCGGTGACTTCGGGCTTGCCAAAGATGCGGATGTGCGTGCCGGGGATTTTTAGTGCTTCGCCAACTCTCTCATAGGTCGGATTCTTCATATTGCCGTGCGCGAGAATTGCATATGAAGCGCCCGGGACGTAGGGGATGGAGGCTAGCCCTCCGAAGCCTCGGCGAAGGAGGGGAATCGGGAGGTCGAGGATGGCGCGCACGTGGAGCTCCATCTCACTCATCGTCTGCGAGACCATCGTGACCATACCCGTGTCGTGCGGGCGGGGCGAAAGCTCCGAGAACCAGACTTTGTCGCCTTTGACGAACAGTTCGACGCCGAAGATTCCGCGGCCTTTTGTGCCGCAGAGTTCGCCAACGACTTTCTTTGCAATATTCCGCGCTTTCTTCAGGGCGATTTTCGACATCGGTTGCGGCTGCCAGCTTTCCACGTAGTCGCCGTCCACTTGCCGGTGTCCGACGGGTGCGCAAAATGAAATGCCGCCTTTGTGCCGCACCGTAAGGAGCGTAATTTCGTAATCGAAATTTATTTTTCCCTCCACTATTACTTTGCCCGTCTTCCCGCGTCCGTCTTTCATCGCAAACTCCCATGCCTTCTTCAAATCTTGCGGTTTTTTAGCCATGGATTGGCCGTGTCCCGAAGATGACATGGTGGGCTTGATGAAGCACGGGAATCCGACTGCACGCGCTCCCGCCTCCAGCTCCTCGAGCGAGCCGGCGAAACGGTACGGCGAAGTCGGCAATTTCAAGGTCTCCGCGGCGAGCTGGCGGATGCCCTGCCTGTCCATCGTGAGGCGCACTGCGCGCGCGGTGGGGATGACCCTCCAACCCTCACGCTCGAGCTTCACGAGCTCATCCGTCGCGATTGCTTCTATCTCGGGGACGATAAAGTCCGGCTTCTCCTTTTGCACCACTTTTCTTATGGCCTTGCCGTCGCGCATATTGAATACGTAGCTCCGGTGCGCCACCTGCATCGCGGGAGCGTTCTCGTACCTGTCACAGGCGACGACTTCGCAGCCGAGCCGCATCGCCTCTATGACGACCTCCTTCCCAAGCTCGCCGCTTCCGAGGAACAGAATCTTCACTGCCGATGGCTTGAGTGGCGTGCCGAATTTCATATGAATTACCGTTTAAAGTAAACAATCAACAATACACCGATAATGGAAAGCGCAGCTCCGAGCATCTGGTAGATATTCAGTTTCTCATGCCAAAAGAGCAAACCGAAGGCAAGAGCGTATACGATGAGAAGCGGATAGAAAATCGAAGTGAATAACGACTGCGGTGCACCGAGCCCGTACGCCTTGATGATTCCAGCGTTCCCGAAACTGATGAGAAGGCCGATTCCGAGAGCAAGCCACAGAGCCCTTTGGTTGAGTGCGATACTTTTTTGCGGAGAGGTTATGAGATACATAAAAAGCATGACGAAAAAGCCTATTGCCGAGGCGTACGCGTTGATAAGGAAGGGAGATACTTCGGCCGGCAAGAGCTTGGAGATAGATTGGTAAATCACGAAGAGAAGCGGAACCCCGATGGCGAGTATTTGCCATGTCATGACGCCATACTAACACCGAGGGTATGGGTTACAATACAGCCCATGTCCCGCCCGAAACTCATCATTTTTGCATCGGGAAAGCGGTCGGGTGGCGGCGCCGGATTCGAGAATCTGGTACATGCGACCCGCCTGCGCCCAGGCTCCGGCGAGGCAAGCCTCGATGCCGACATTGTGGCGGCCGTTTCCAATCATGAGCGCGGCGGCATCCACGAGCGTGCAATGCAGCTCGACATACCCTTCATCTATTTTCCCGGCCCGTACGACGCGGAGCACTATGCTAGTGTTTTGCTTGCCCTCCGAAGCCTTGGCGAAGGAGGGCAAAAGACTGCAATAGCAGGGAGTGAACTCTGGGTTGCGCTTTCGGGGTGGCTCAAGCACGTGAGCGGACTCGACCCGGCAAAAACTTTCAATATCCATCCCGCACTCCTCTCACAACTCGACGGGCGCTTCGGCGGCAAGGGGATGTATGGGAGTCGTATTCACGAGGCCGTGAAGAAGGCGCTCGATGCGGGCGAGACAACCGAGACGGGATTCACGATGCACTTCGTGACGGAAGAGCACGACCGCGGCCCCGCATTTTTCGAGCAGCGCGTTCCCCTCAAGCAGGGAATGACTGCGGAAGAAATAGGGAAGGCGGTGAATGCCGCCGAGCACAAGTGGCAGCCGAAAATAACCAATATGGTCGTACAAGGACAGATACGATGGGACGGTAAGAATCCAGAGTCGCTCGTTATACCCAAAAGCTGACAAGAAGGTTCGGGATTGTTTTGATACCCGCCTTGCGGTACTATGGAACCATCCTTCGGGGTCAGGTGTAAGTCCTAATCGGCGGTAATCCTGCAAAGGCGAGCCCGCGAATCTTAACAAGATATGATCCGGTGAGATTCCGGAGCCGACCGTAAAGTCGGGATGAAAGAAGGATGGCCGCTCGCTGTGCGAGCGAGCTTTTACAACCCCGAAGAAGGGGTTTTATTTTTATGTTTACCGGCATCATCGAACAGCAGGGAATAGTACAGAAAAAGACGGCAGACAGTCTGCATGTTCAGACTGAAAGCACGTTCGTTAAAAAGCTTTCGCGCGGGGCGAGCGTTGCCGTGGACGGTACGTGCCTCACCGTGAGTGACATTCCCGCAAAAGATATTTTCGCGACCGACGTCATGTCGGAGACGTTGCGCAGGACGACGCTCGGAAGCCTGAAGCGGGGCAGTCCGGTCAATCTGGAGTTGCCGCTCAAAGCGGGCGGGCGCTTCGGAGGGCACATCGTGCAGGGGCACATAGACGGTACCGCGACGGTCGCGCGCGTCGGGCGCAACGGCAATAGCCGCATCGTCTCGTTCGCTGCTTCCGGGGAGCTTACGAAATACATGGTGAAGAAGGGCTCCGTTGCGGTCAATGGTATTTCTCTGACTTTGATTGAAGTGGGTGACAAGGGTTTTAGTGTCGGAATTATCCCGCATACGAAAAATTGCACGACGTTTGCACACGTCTCGGTCGGCGACACGGTCAATGTCGAAGTGGATATCGTGGCCAAGTACGTTCACAAATTTACCAGACCATCTTTTATACGACGCCATGAAAAATAAAAAAGATATCCGCATCGCGATTGTAAGCAGTTCGTTCCGCCCGGAGGTAACGAACCCGCTGGAAAAACATTGCCTTTCGACGCTCGCGCGCGAAGGGGTGGCAAAAAAACAGCTGACGCTCGTGCGCGTGCCGGGCGCGTTTGAGATACCGCTCGCCGCAAAACGCCTTGCACAGAAAGGCACCTATGACGCTATCATCGTCTTCGGCGCCATATACAAAGGCAAGACCTATCACTTCGAGCAGATAGCGGGCGAATGCAGTCGGGGCTGCATGGACGTCTCGCTCCAGTATGAGATTCCGGTTGTCTTCGAAGTGCTCGCCGTCTACGACCCGAAAGACGCGGTCGAGCGCGCAACGCGCAAGGTGGAAAACAAGGGCGTCGAGGCCGCGTACACGGCCCTTGCGATGATTAAGCTTCTCAAAACGATATGAAGAGGGCACTCGCAACAGTCCAAGAAGCGCTCGCGAGGCTCAAAAAAGGCGGCATGATACTGCTGGTCGACGATCCGCGTCGTGAGAACGAAGGCGACCTTTTCATGCTCGCCGAAGCGGCGACCCCCGAAAAGGTGAATTTTATGGTCACGCACGGCAGGGGCTTGGTATGTGTCGCGATAGAGAGCGCACAGGCGCGGCGCTTGACGCTTCCGCTCATGGTCGCTTCACACGAGAACACCGAGACCACGCGGGTGAATTTCGGCGTCTCCGTGAATGCTGCGCGAGGTATTGACTCGGGAATTTCCGCGCACGACAGGGCAAAGACCATTCGGACGCTCGCCAGCCCGCGCTCAAAAGCAAAGGACATCACACGTCCGGGCCACGTCTTCCCGCTCATCGCACACGACGGAGGCTTGCGGGCGCGGCAGGGCCACACCGAAGCTGCGGTGACGCTTGCGAAACTCGCGGGGGCGCATCCTGCGGGC
>Ga0209542_10012149_pt1 | contig 15131 bp, 17 predicted proteins | sample RifCSPhighO2_01_FD_184028 | JGI IMG/M metagenome (GOLD analysis project Ga0209542, IMG submission 184028) | Soil microbial communities from Rifle, Colorado - Rifle CSP2_plank highO2_0.1 (SPAdes) (version 2) | ecosystem: Environmental > Terrestrial > Deep subsurface > Rock core/Sediment ...
CGAGCGTGGCAAGGTAATACCTTTTGCCATCGACAAACCTACTCGTACCGCAACTCTATCTTGTCCCCATCACGCATAATGTAATTGCCAAATTCCGTGTTCGGCGAGCCATTTACCGTCATCGTCATGTTCGAGCCGAACGAGTCCATGTCCTTGCCCCAAATCTCGAAGAATCTGCCGAGTTTGATGTCCTGCGTGCGAACCATGCCCAGGAATTCGAGATGGATGATGGGAAGATCGTCGTGCGTATGCATGGGTTGGTGGACCGCGCCAATGCCTATATTCTGCGGTATTTCAATCTTCTCTCCCTTGACATATATCTCAAGCTGCGGATGCCAATGTATACCTCCTGCCGCGACAACATCGGGGTCATTCGACGAAACTGTGCCGCTCGGTTTCGGAAGGACAAAGATACTCGCAAGTGCAAGAACAACGAGCGCGCCGATTGCAATAAAGAATATTTTCATACGTTTAATGATTTATGTGATCACCGGCTCCGCCGCAACCGTCTGAAAGGTTCCAGACCTCGGTCACTTGCTCGCCGGTGAAACCGTACTTTTGAATGAGTAATTTTCCAAGCCCTCCGTATACGTACCATCTCCAGCACATGCAACAGCACGGCCCCTTTTCGTCCGAGTTCTGCATGGCATAGTCATACGCTTTTTGTTCCTCCGCCGTAAGTTCAACGTCATAGTGCGCCTTTAGCTTCTTCGCCAAAGCGGCGTCAATGTCATACGGGTCCGGAGGAATTTTCGGAATGCCCTTGAACTTCTGTAGCCCCGTGATCTGCTCCTCATACCGATGCGGATCCATGGGAGAGCAGCACGACCCCTTAAGCCGTGCTGAATCCGGCATATCGTCGATTGAATCCGCGAACGCAGCAGAACACGATGAGTTGCCGCTTTTGCTCAATACGTCAAACGTGGCCGCAAGCGCTTCGTCGGCGATGACCGCGGACGAGATCTTGGACGTTGCGCTCAAGTAATATGCGCCGCCGATGAGGAGAAACACAGTGAACAGTGAGATTAGTACATTGTTTTTCATAGATCAGTTAATGTTTATGATTTGCAGACGAGCGGATTCTGAATCTGTTTTGCCACGAGGACAATAGAGATAGCGAGTAGCGCAACCCCGAGTATGCCGAATTCCCCGCCACGCAGAGGCAGAAAGAAAAGCGCTCCCGCCGCGCCGAGACTGGAAAGAATGCTTGTAAGAAGAAACGATCCACACGCAGCGCATCCGATACCGAAGATGCCGCTTGCCATTCCCGCGAATCCCGCGTTCATCGCACTTTGTTTCGCCACACCAATTCTCCGCTTCAGATAGTAGATCATCATCGCCACGTTCACGCCGAAGAGAATCGGTATCGCGATCGTGTAGAGTGCCGAGAGCACGCTGAAGTTCGTGCTAATTGAGAAGAGGAGTGTCACGGGCAACATGATCTTTTTGGAGAGAGCGATATCAGGGTCCGTAATGACTTGTGCAATGAGGCCGAGATTCGGCATCCAAACAGCCATAGCGAAAGCGACGAGTGCGACAAGAAGTGCCGTGAGCGCGTACGCCGGTTTTCGGAACACAACGAGGAGCGCTCGCGCGAGCATACTCACTTCTCTTGCAGTGCAAGATCGATCAGCTGCTTAACGGCCTCATACGGCTGCGCCCCCGAGAGCGGATATTTCTTTCCGCTCGCAGCAACGACGATGCTCCACGGCGTGCCATTTCCACCTGTTGCAAGCGCATTCTGATAATCTTCCTCGACATGCGCGGCGTATTTTCCGCTCGCAAGACAGGATTTGAACTTCTCGACGTCGAGGCCGACGAATTCGGCAACCTTCGGAAGCTCTGCCGGATCAAGATTGTTGTTTGATGGAGTGACTTCAAACAGCCGATCCACATACGTCCAGAATGTGTCATTCCCGCCGAGCTCCGCGGCGCATTCGATGGCTTCTGCTTCCTTGTCCGCCTTTGGATGAATGTTGTCGAGCGGGAAATGGCGATATACCCACGCTACTTTACTGCCCTCGCCGTATTCATCTATGATTCTCTGCATTGTTGGATGGAAACTCTTGCAGAACGGGCACTCGGCATCAGAGTATTCGACGATTTTTACGGGAGCATCGGGATTGCCGCGGATGTGATCGTCTTTTGCAATCGGCCTCATTTCGTCGAGATTTCCCGCTTCTGCCGTAGGCGGTTGTGTACCATCCGCAATCCCATTTCCACGATTACCGAAGTACACGGCTCCCGCAATCAGTGCTCCCGCGACGACGATCGCAATTGGGATAGTTAGATTAGTTTGTTTTGATTCGGTTTCCATGAGTGATTTTACGTTACGTTAATGCTGATATAGAAGTCCGCACAACGCGCGTTGCGCGATCACGAAACACATCGTGTTCAGAAGACTCTAGGATTAAGAATGCCGCGTGAAAAAAGTTCTTGGGTCAGTGTTGGCCGATCGGGTGCTCGACTCCGTATTCGTATTCTCTCAAAGCTCCGATCCTGTAGGACTGATAGTCCCCATTGCCGTACAAAAATGAGTGCGAGAGCGGCAAGTGCGAGCGTCTCCGCAAAAATACCCGCAAATGCAACCTGCCAGTGCTTCAAATGCTCAAGTGTGTTCGTCGTGCAGAGCGCCGTTTGACCGAGCATAAAGGGACAACCCATCTCGGCGTGCATCGGGCCCATGAGCGCGAACGCCCCGAAGGTTCCCATCAGTATGAATATCGTCAATATCGGGAATGTGCATGTTCGCACGTTCATGCAACTACTGTATATCCACACGAGAACGCGCGCAACCGACTGGCGCACATTCGATTCCCGAGCACAATCCTTCCCGTTCTAACTCAATGGTTGAGTGCTCGATGTGGTGTCGAGTAAGGACGTCTTTTATTTTTTGCTTTATTTGATCCGTATCACGCAGTAGCACATCATCGACAACAACGTGCCCAGAGAAAATATCAGTCTCGCCTTCGAGTGACCAGACGTGGATGTCATGCATGCCTTTCACTCCGGAAAGAGACATGACTGCATGTTCGATTTTCGGCATGTCAAGGTGAGCGGGAATGCCCTGCAATAGAATGTTGTAGACCTCCCGCAGATTCCTCGTAACACCCCACAGAATGAAAAACGTGAAGAGGATCGTTACGATAGGGTCAATACGGTAGTTGTTCGTGTACAAAATCGTCACCGCGCCGATTAAAACCACAGTCCATCCGAACACATCTTCAAGCAGATGCCACGAAAGGACTTTTTCATTCATGCTTTCACCCTTCTTTAAGCGAAGCGCGCCGATGGCGTTAAATACAATGCCGACGATAGCAAGCCATATCATGCCCTGCGCATTGACGGACTCGGGATTAAACAAGCGCGGGATCGCCTCGGATAGGATGAATAACGAACCGGCAATGAGAACCGTCGCGCTGAAAACCGCGGCAAAAAGAGACAAACGCTGGTAGCCGAACGTGCGGACAGAGTCCGGCGGGCGCTTCGCTTTGCGCTCCGCATACCATGAGGTTGTGAGCACGATGCTGTCGCCGAAATCATGCAGTGCGTCGGAGAGTATCGCGAGGCTGTTCGTGAGAAATCCACCGACAAGTTCGATGACAGTGAACGTGATGTTCAGAAGGGCCGCGAACCCGACATTCTTTTCTCGTGAATGTCTGTGACCGTTCATAGGAAGTAATATCTAAGAAAATAAACAGTGGAATTTAGTATATGAAATGGTGCAGTAATCAGACTAGGCAGATGCCTTTTCTCGCTATCTTACGCTGGGTAATTCGACACTAACACGTACACTTCGCCTCGGCCTCCGAACACGCCCTGCACTTCGGCATGCAGTGCTCGCCGCCGCATTTGTGCTGCGGATCGTGCTCTTTCGATTCGGCTCCGCACATATCGCACTTATGACCTTCCGTCTCACCACCACACTTTTTACACGACATATTATAGATTTAATCAATTAAACTAATATCTTGATGATACACTACTCCACCTTAAATTTCATCATCATTCCCGCCTCGATGTGCTCGAGGATGTGGCAGTGCGCCATCCAGAGCCCCGGATTGGATGGATCGAGAATAATGTCTATCGTCTCCCCCGCCTTTAATAAAACCGTGTCCTTCCACACGAGATTCTCCTGCCGCATGCCGTCTCGTGCGACGACGAGAAATCGCTGGCCGTGAAAGTGGATCGGATGCTGCATCGGGTGCGCGGACTTGGGATCGTTGAAGATGCGGATCTTCACCGGCTTCCCGAGCTTGAATGCCCATTCGATGTCCATGTCTTTCTTACCGGTGTCTTGATCAACGATGTGCCACTTCACCATATCGGCTGACATTGCGTTCATCATCGCGTTGGTATCTTCCCACTCAATACCGCCTTTCGGTACTCCTCCCATCATGCCCCCCATATCGCCCATCCCCATAATGTCGATAGTGAGCGCAAGTCGCTTATCCGGCGCCTTATCAAAATAGGGGCGAAACGGATCGATGCTTTGTATCGTTGCAGAGTGCGTCTTGAGCTCCGAGAAATCTTCCGCATAGGACACATCGGTGGGGATATCCGCGACGACGATCTTTCCCAGCGCGTATGTCTTGTCGAGCGTCTTGTTTTGGATTGCAAACGTGCCGCTTGTGTCGAAGAGCACCTCTACAATCACGCGCTCGGACGGGCCGATGAGCACGGCGTCTTTCCATGTGTCCTTTTCATACGCGCCGTTATCTCCGCCAACGAGCTTCATCCTCGCTCCTTCGACTGTGAAATTGAATGGTCGGGTATTCGCGGCGTTGGTCACGTAGAATCGCACCACGTCGCCCTTATCCACCCCGAGTTTGTAGTCGGTCTCGCCGTTCGTCAGCATCACGTTGCCGAAGCGTCCCATGAGCGTGCGGTCGGCTTTCTCTTTGCTCAAGATTATATAGCCGTCCTCGATGAGGATGTCGTCGAGAAAGAGCGGTGCTTCGCGATTGACCGGATCCCAATAATCTGTGTCGGACGCTACGACGAGAAAGTTGCCATAGAGACCCATCTCCTGCGCGTAATCGGCGCGCACATGCGGATGGTACCAGTACACTCCGGCATCGGGGAATTTCAGCTTGTAGGCAAATGTTTCGCCGGGTTCCATTTCTTTCTGCGTCGTTTGCGAGCCGTCAAAGGCATTATCCATTCGCACGCCGTGGGAGTGGAGCAACGTCTTCATGTCCGTATCGTTTCTGAAGTTGACCGTTATTTCTGCGCCCTGCTGGATCTTGATAAGGGGTCCGGGAATCGAGCCGTTGTAGGCAAGCATCCGATATTTCTTGCCGTTAACATACTTTTCAACATAGCTTGCGGTGAGGTCGTAGGTGTCGCCATTCTTTAGTTCAACGACGGACGGTGTCGGAGATGGAGGAAAATTCACCTCTCTCGTCGCATAGTAAAGGATGCCAAGACCTGCTACGGCGATGATAGCGAGGCTGATGTAAAGATATTTTTTACTCATATTCATTTTGATTAATTATAATTCCCGTCTGCGCAGAAGGACAGCATTGACAGCGACGATCACGGTCGAGAGCGACATGAATACCGCTGCGAGGGCGGGCTCAAGAAGGATACCGTACGAAGCAAGAACACCTGCCGCAAGCGGAAGCGCGACGACGTTGTAGCCCGTCGCCCAAAAGAGATTCTGTAGCATCTTCGAGTATGTAAGTTTTGAGAGCCGGATTATTTTCGGGATGTCGCGCGGATCGCTCTTTATGAGAATGATGCCCGCCGATTCGATGGCAACGTTCGTCCCAGCACCTATAGCGATGCCGAGATCGGCTTGCGTGAGAGCCGGAGCATCGTTCACACCATCGCCTACCATTGCGACCTTCGCGCCGTCTTTTTGCAACACTTTCACTTTATCAACTTTCTCGCTCGGCAAGACACGCGCGAAATACTCGTCAATGCCGAGTTCACGGCTCACCTCACGCGCGACATCTTCCGAATCGCCGGTTATCATCGCGACCTTCACGCCCATTTCGCGCAGTGCATCGAGCGCCTCTTTCGCTTCCGGCCGCACAGTATCCGCGACGGCGATCGTGCCGATCTGCGCGCCGTCTGACTCCACGACAATGTTCGCTCCGCCCCTATGCCCGACAAAAATCTTCTTGCCGGAGACATGCGCCTCGGCGCCGACGCCGGGAATCCGCTTAAAATCCGTCGCTTCGGAAACGGCAAGACCGCGCTTTTTGGCTTCCGCCACTATCGCAAGAGCTATCGGATGTTCCGACTTCTCATCAACCGCTGCCGCGAGAGCGAGCGTTTCAGCCGAACTTGCCCGCGTAACGCCAAACTTTCCTTCCGTGAGCGTCCCCGTCTTATCGAAAAGAACGACCTCAATGTTGCGCGCCGCCTCGAGCGCAAGTCGCCTTTTTACGAGAAAGCCACTCTGCGCCGCCATCGTCGTTGAGATCGAGGCAACCAGAGGCACCGCTAGCCCGAGCGCATGCGGGCAAGCGATAACGAGAACGGCAACAAGCCGCTCCGTTGCAAACATGATTCCGGCTTCCGCAAAGAGCCACAAGATAAATGTAAGGCCGCCTGCCGTGACAGCGATGACCGTGAGATAGAATGCTGCGCGATCAGATAGCATCTGCAAACGCGACTTCGAAGATTCGGCTTCGGCAACGAGCCGCATGACTCCCGCGAGGAATGTGTGCTCGCCTATCTTCGTGACTTCTACCTTGAGCGCACCGTCGCCGTTGATGGAGCCGGCGATCACTTCGCTCCCCTCTTTTTTCGAAACAGGTTTTGACTCACCGGTGATGATCGCTTCATTCACATCAGACTCACCTTCGACAACCTTCCCGTCAGCCGGCACTTTCCCTCCCGGCTTTACGAGCACGATGTCTCCCTCACGAAGCTTTGAAAGCGGGATGACGCTCGTTGTATTTCCACGGACGACTTCCGCTGTGTCGGGAAGCAGCTTCGCAAGTTCCCTTAAGGCACCTCTTGCGCCCTGCACAGCGCGCATCTCAATCCAGTGCCCAAGGAGCATGATGGCTATCAAGGTCGAGAGTTCCCAAAACAGTGTCTCTTCTGCACCTCGCAGAATCTGAAAAACACTGAAAGCGTAAGCTGCTGTGATTGCAAGCGCAATCAGCGTCATCATCCCCGGAAGCCGCGCGCGAAGTTCGCGGTATGCGCTTGAAATAAATATCCAGCCGCCATAGAAAAACACCGCGGAGCCGAGCGCGAGAACCACAAACTCCACTCCCTCGAATTTCGGGAGCTCGAATCCAAGTGCGATCTTGAATATGTCTGAATATGCAAGGATCGGCAGCGTAAGAGCAAGTACAACCCAAAACTTAGTCAGAAACGACTCCGTCTTATGCCCTGCATGCTTACCCTGATCTTTTTCCGCATGCTTCTGCGTACGGTCTGCGTCTTTCCGCGATGCAGCGAGAAGCTGCATACCGCACTCGGAGCACATCCCCGGCTTGTCTTGCACGACTTCCGGATGCATCGGGCAGGTATACATACGTAGATGTCCGGAGTCCTGATTGTGCATGTCGCGTAATCTATCGAGTCAGATCATTCCTCTTGTCTTCAAACTCCTGTTTGTCTATTTCACCCTTGGCATATCTCTCTTTCAAGATCTCGAGTGGCGATCTTTCATGGTCGCGTGTACCGTGAGATTGACCCATGAGCCACCTGATGAGCGTGAAAATCCCCGCTATTATTAAGACCCACCACAGGATCATGAAGATCCATCCAAAGATTCCAAAAGGCGTAAATCCAAAATTCATCATAGAATTGTTTAATTGATAAGAACCAAAGGGAGACGACCACCCTCCCCACATCATATTCATCATCGGCATCCAGCCACCGCTTCCGGCCGGAAACGTCGCCGAAGCATCGCAACCGGAAAGCCGCTTGCCCATGACGATATGAATCTGCTCCTCACCGTCTTCACCGTGTGCTTGGATCATCATCGCGTTCATCGCGGCATGAGAGTCTCCCATCATTTGCCCCATAAAGTATTCGCCCAGCGCACCAAAGTCTTCGTCAGACAAATCCGCGCAAGTTGTTTGTTTTGCTTGCAGCTTCTCCCAAACAATTTTGCCCGCGGCTTCCTCGCGCACAGTGTGGTCATCTGAAACTATTACGTTATTCCTCATCATTCCCTGTGCAAAGACAGTTCCGCTAAAAAGCAGAGAAATCCCCAATATGCCAATTGCACTAAAAATAATTTTTTTCATATTAGCCAAACACTAAAACTTTATCCGAATTCTCGACCATGTTGAGCAAATCGGACATCGTGGAAACTGGACACACACTGCTCTCTTCCTTGCCACGTACCTTAAGACAGGAACCGCACGCATATATCATGCCTTTCAACTCTTTAAATTTGACGACTTTTGCGGCGATATCAAAATCTTTAGTATCCGGGATGGTATCCAATTCCGAGCCCTCACTCATCAGAAAAATTTCCACTTGATGATCCGCTTTGAGTGCAGTGATTCCGAGACGGAACGTGTTCCACACATGCTCTGGATTGTTGGACTGCAGGATGATGCCGAATTTCATACGCGAAGATTACTTGCACTTTTGCGCGAGCTGGTAGATCTTCATCACCTCCTCGATCGCCTTTTTGTCCTTGCCGCTCTTCATCTGCTGACGCACATGCGTTTCGAGATGGTTCTTGAGAACAAGATCCTCGACACTGGAGAGCGCTTCTTTGATTGCGCTTGCTTGCGTGATGATGTCAACGCAATATTTTTCGGCATCTACCATTCCGGCAAGGCCATTCACCTGCCCCGCAATAATGTGAAGCCGCCGCAGCGCCGCTTTCTTAACATCTGCCTTCATGCCGCCACTATACCCCTCGGGGGTATGCTGTCAAGCTGTGGTTACTTATATACAGGAGTCACACCCTTGACAAGACGTAATAGATTTTGAAAGATGCAGACAGGGGTCGGATACTTGTCGAGAAACTTCTTACAAGAAGAATCGTGGATAACATAGTGTGATTACGATGTTCGTACTATGCTATCCATGAATGGATAGCGTTAGGAGGTTAAGTGAAAAACTTAAACCCCCTGCTGATCGCGGCACTGATCGCTGCACTCGGCGTGCTGCTCTTTACTCTTCCGGGACACGCAGCTAAAGCTGTCATTCTCGTCTGTGAATTGAATACGGTGTGCACTACAGAAACAGCTCGCGTCTTCTTTACGGTGCCTGTTGAATCTGGGTCGCTCACTGGATGTCTGTTAACAAGCGAGATAACGATAGCGAAGGTGGCCTACTTGGTCGACAAGACCGAGTTCGTCCGCGTGAACTGCAGCAGATAGCAGCAACAAGGTGGCCGCGTACCTTGTAAAAAACTGCGGTAATTCTTTTATTGCACCGTAAAGTAGAGAACGTTCGTCGCACCAGTCGAATTTGTAACGTAGATCGGGTATACACCCGGCGTCACGGTTTGAGTCGGCGCTCCGCAGAAGTATCCCGGTTGGATTAGGTCGCACGCCGAGATGTAAGTCGGGATCAGATACGAGATCTGCGTGCCACTATTCGTTGAAGATACATTGCGCGAACCGCCGATGCCGAAGTGCACGACGTTGTCGGTCGAGGTGAAGCCGGAGCCGTTCAGCGTGACTGTGGTGCCAACCGCGCCCTGCATCGGTGTGAGTGAGTTGAGGCTTAATGCTCCCCCACTCGGAGCCGGTGTGACAGTCACCGTTTTTGTTGCCGACGTCGTGTTGTTCGCACTCGAGACGGTGAATGTGATCGTATACGTGCCGACATTTGCATACACGTGCGTAAAGGTAAGCGTCTGCATGCCGGAGAGGTATGTCGGCGCCATGCTCGAAGTGTACGGAGAGCTCGAATCACCCCAATTCACCGTTGTCGTGAGGTACGAGCCATAGGGAGCATTCACGACAAGTGTCCATGTGCCCTGTGTACCGGCTTGAAGTGAGGTGAGGCCCGAGGCACTCGAAATCGAAAGTGAGGTCGATCCCTGCGTGATTGAGAGTGTAAGCGAATTGCTCTGCGCACCGGTTCCGTTCACGACACGCACGGGATAGTGGCCCGGCACGATTTGCTGGAGACCATAGGGGCCTTGCAGCTGCTGAGGCACGATAAAGGTGAGCTCTGTGCCGTTATTGGTCGAAGCAACCGTCGCGACAACACGGCCTCCCATGTAGACAGTGTTCCCCGTCGCGGAAAATCCATTACCCTTTACCGTGATGGTAGTTCCCACCGCCGCCCAGTTGGGCGAGAGGGAGTCCAGCAAAACATTGCTGTAGACGCCGCACTGGTATTGCGTCTGACCCCACCACTGCCACGGCTGGTACCACGGAGTTTGATTGCAGACCGATTGCGCCTGCGAAACGTAGAGCGAGATTGAGTTCGAGGTGCCACGCGAGTTCGTTATATACACGCTATATTGTCCGTTCGGAACCGATGGAACAGCAAATGTGATGGACGTGCCGTTGCTCGACACGATGACGGTAGCGCCGCCGACGTGTACAGTGTTCGTGCCCGTGGTGTCGAAGCCGGATCCGTAGATAGTTATCGAGGTCCCAATCTGCGCGCTCTGTGTGGAGAGCGATGTTATCGAAACACCGCCAAGGAACGCTGGCATGTACGGGACGTTGCCTGTCGGATATGTCGGATACGTCGGCGTCGTAGGCGCATACGTTGGAGTCGTAATCGGATATGTCGGCGTCGGGAGCGGGTAGGTTGGAGCAATATTAGTTTGTGGATACGCCGTGCCCAAGAGCCCGCACGTGCGACTCTGAATCGCAGAGCGAGTAGCTGCGTCGACATAGCCGGTCATCGGAAGTCCTGCTGCTTGCTGGAAGTTGCGCACCGCCTGCATCGTCGCTTGTCCGAAGTAGCCGGTGATCATCCAGCTGCCGCCGCCGGGATAGTTCTGGCTGACGAGAAACTGCTGAAGCTTTGTCACTTCGACGCCGCGAGAACCAAACGAAAGGTCGGAAGTGAGAATGACGCATGCAGACGCTGAAGTCGGAGTCGTATAGGTTGGAGGAGTGTAAGTCTGCGGGTAGTACACCTGCGCAGAGGCTACAGTGGCGAAAAAGAGAACTCCTAGAGCAGCGCTACGAGCAACAATTTTCATAAAACGGCTTAAAATATAGATAATTATTCCAACGACTAGTCTCTAATGGCGCCACTATGCCCCAGCTACGCCATGCTTGTCAAGGCCGATGACGCTTCTCCCGCTAGCGCCTTTTAAATGAAAATTGATCCGTGAGAAGCAATGTCCCGAGCACAAATGGGATAAGTGAAAGGAGCTGCAAGAGCGTTGGCACTTGAGAAAGAACGACCCATGCCATCAAGAGCGTAAAGAGAGGTGCAACGCTCGAAAGTGCAGTCGCTTTGGTGACCGATACGCGATGGATCGCCTCGATCCAGAACAATTTTGCCAAGCCAAGCAGGAGTGCCCCGTTCACGAGAAGGAAAAGGAATGACGACGCAATGTCCTCCGCGCGCGATTCTTGCCCAAGGACATACGCGAGCGCGAATATCGGCGCGATCGAAAGTATGCTACGTAAAAACATGATGCTCTCGGCGGAAGCAATCTCGCGCGCCCGCTGTTGGAAGTAATTCCCCGCTGGTGCAAACAGTGTCGCTGCAAGCACGACAAAATCACCGACGCGAACGCCGGCAATATTCGGCGCAAGAACGATAGCGGCGCCAACCACCATGAAAATCGCACCAAGCGCGTAGTCGAAAGAAAGCCGCTCGCCTCTAAAAAGCCGGAAGAACACGAATGAGGTAAAAACCTCAAAGAGCACAATGATGGCGGCGTTCCCCGGTGTCGTCGTTTCGAGCCCGATATAGTAGAGACTGTAAAACAGCACGCCGATAAACAGCGTCACCATGACGACGTTGCCCCACAAGCGGAGATCCTTGATCTCCTGCCACCGCTTCCGATAGGTCATCACGACGGCAAAAAAGATCGCGGCAAACGCGGTACTCCACCCGAGCGATATCAGGCTCGGAAGTAGCGCGTAGGAGAGTACGACGGTGACAGGAAACACCGCCCACAAGAGAGCTCCCGCGAATGTATACCATTCGCCCTTCTGCTGCTCTGTTAATCCGTGCATCGCACAATTCTCGCGCGAGAGTGCGGGAGAGTCAAAACGATTCAGTCATGCACATTACAGTGGAAGCGGCGCGGTTAGCGACGTGTTTTCATGATCATCGTCAGAGCCATGCCCGGAGTTATCCTCCTCGCCATTCTCTTCGATGTCCGGAGCGGGAAGGATCGCGCGGGTTTGGAATTCCTCCTGCGCTTCGATAAATACCTGTAGGGTCTTTGCATCCTTGAGCGCTTTCTCAAATCCTTCTTTGTCGTCCTTGCCGAGGTTCTTGATACGCTCGCGCGTCTTTCCGATTTGCGCTTTTACCCGCGCCGCGGTCGTCGCATTCACGTTCTTGAGCGCCTTCAGTTTTATCTCGGCTTCTTCAAGCGTACTTGATGCATTTCTTCGTAGCTGTATCGCGACGGAATCATCAGTATCTCCGCGCACCGTAACCGATGCACTTACCGAACTCTCTCCGCTTTTGGCGAATGTCTGCACGGCGATATCGCCGTCACTTCGCATCGCCATAACGGCGACTCCGTCTTCCGCACGCGCGAGCCTCTTTCCCCGCTCCCGAAGCGATGAGGCGAAGCGCCGCGACTCCTCTCTACTTCCCTCATCGTCCGCCTCCTCTCCCAGTCGTGTGATGAGCGCACTGTGCGCAGCAAGCGCCGATCCAAGACGAGTCGAGAGCTCTGCCGCTGCGACAGGATCTTCTCTCCCGACAACCTCTACGGCGATATCGAGCTCTGTTGCATGGCTATCTAAGCGCGTCTCGATCTCTTCTTTCGCATCTCTCGTAAGCGCTCCGCGCTCCACCAAAACTTCTGCCTCTTTCATACGCCGCTCGGCGAGTTTTGCGTGCACTGCGGCCTTTGCTTCGGTCGATGCCGCCAGAGCTTCTACAACTTTCTCATTTACATTCACCTTGATGGTATAGAGCGCATCGCCCGGCACCGCAGCCTCTGCCGCGTATGCAGTTCCGCCGCCAATGACGGCAAGGATCAAAACAAACGCAAGCGGAGTGACAAGTTTCGAGGATATAAAAAGGTATGGGCTTGGGCTTACACGGAAGGGGCTCTTCACGAGGCGGGGCTTTGCGATCGCTTTCAGAAGTGCACTACGCATCACCTCCCGCTCCTTCGACGTGAGCCGGATCCTGTGTGTCTCTTTTTTCAGTTGTGAGAAAAATTTGTTTTTGTTCATACTTTGATTATTCTGATTCCAAGAGCGCGCGCAATTTCTTGAGACCGCGATGGAGTCTCACCGAGACCACGTTCTCGCTCTCCTCGACGCACGCGGCGATTTCAGATATCGAGAGGTCATTCACGTAGCGCATCGTAAGACACTCGCGATATAGATCCGGTAGTCGCCGGATCGCACGAAGTGCCCGCACACCATCGAAGCGCGTAAACGCCTGCTCGAATTCATCGGTTTCGTCCTTGAGGAGTGAATCCATCTGCTCTCCCTCCTCGCCTTCCGTCATCTCGTCGAGCGAGAATGATTTTGCCCTGCGATATTCATCGATAATGAGATGCCTCAAGGTTCTGAAAAGGAACGGGCGCACCTCGCGGATCTCCTCGCCGCGATCGGCATAGGCAAACGCGCGAAGAAAACATTCCTGCGTGAGTTCGAGCGCGCGATCGCGATCCGAGAGCCTCAAAGAGGCGTGTCGGAAGAGTTCGTCCGCATGCTTTTCAAACGCCTGCTGAAATATTTTCTCGATGTCCTTCATAGAAGACGCTGACGCCCTTCATTTCTTACGTAGGCTGTTCCGCTACTATACCAAAAGACCCCAATGAGGGGTCCTTTTGGTCTCTGATGTTTTTATGTTCACAGTCTTAGAGTTCAACTGTTCCACCCGCATCGATAGCAAGCTGACTCTCCATTGCGGCCCGCACTTCATCGATCAATTCCGCCTGCATGCTCGCCGCGAGTTCAAGCTCCGCGTCTGCCTCTGCAAGGACACCTGCTGAATTGAGAGATGTTACTCTACTTTCAATCTCGCTTTCGAGCACCGTTTCGCTCGTAACCATGAGGAAGGCATACCACGGATATCGCACGTCTACGGTGCCATCCGCTTCTACCGTTGCGGTCGCATTGACCCTTACAGGAATGAATCCAAAGAGCTTGGCCTTCTGCGCATAGGTGACGGATACACGACTAGAAGAAGATTCTACTTTCGATACGTTTTGGTCTGCCGCAACCTGCGCTGCAGCGAAAGCCGAGAGATCCGCTTCCGAGCTGACTGATGCTGGAGAGGCACTCGCGGTTATCTCGCCGTCTCCGTTCACATCGCCACGAGTGACAACGATGACCTCAACATTCCCGGGGACACCGACGACTACTTCGCTCGATGCAGTAGCCTCTGCAGTAGCATCTCCCGATGCTCCGGTATTCGAGCTTGTCGCGCCGGGTCCGGCGTTTATATTTACAGAACTGTCGACATCTGCTTCAAGGTTCAATGCCAGCAAGGAAGATGCCGGAACCAGCACCACGCCGAGAAGAAGAGCCGTAATTTGATGCTTTTTCATACTTCAATAGATAGATTACTAAGCTAAAGGAGGGATGAAATCCCTCCGCTTCATTAAGACGAAGGCAGCGCTTATTTCTTACGAGCGACGTAAAGCGAGAGAAATGTGAAAGCTACTTTCGCATTTCCGAGCCGAGGAGCTCGAAACCAACGGTTTTCTCTCTCCCTTTCTCGCCATATACGCCGGAGGAGGCTTGACGCTGACTGAAGCGGCAGGAATCGGCTTCACGCCGATAATCGGCGGAACTGCCGTCATGGCAGACGCCGCGCTGAAAACATCGCACACCATCACGACCACCGGACTTGCATCCTCGACCACGTACTTCTACACGGTACAGGCCGTGGACGCGAGTGGAAACTTGAGCGTGACATGGCCTGCATGGTTCAGGACAAATCCCTAACGCACTCTCAAAGAAACCGCCCCGAAAGGGGCGGTTGTCCTATACCTTCTCTTGTTCTTCCGCGGTCTCCTCCTCCCGCCGAATGGAAATAAATGAGGGGACCGGAAAGAACTGGTAACG
>Ga0209542_10012154_pt1 | contig 15128 bp, 14 predicted proteins | sample RifCSPhighO2_01_FD_184028 | JGI IMG/M metagenome (GOLD analysis project Ga0209542, IMG submission 184028) | Soil microbial communities from Rifle, Colorado - Rifle CSP2_plank highO2_0.1 (SPAdes) (version 2) | ecosystem: Environmental > Terrestrial > Deep subsurface > Rock core/Sediment ...
GAACGCAGCGCGCTGATGTTTGATACGTTTGCCCACGTCTACGTGTACCTGATTTACGGGATGTACTGGTGCCTGAATTTCACGACGGAGAAAGACGAAGCCGGTGCGGTTCTTATCCGAGCGGTGGAGCCGCTTTCAGGAATCGCCGCCATGCAGAATCGAAGGGGGATGGAAGAGCTGAAACATCTCTGCAGCGGGCCGGGAAAGCTGTGTTCGGCATTTGGCATCGACAAACGGTTCAATGGCCTGCCGCTGGGAAAACGGGTAAAAATCTTTGACGACGGCTCCGTTGTTGGAAAGATCGGCACGAGCTCCCGCATCGGCATTACGGATGCCCAGCATCTGGAATGGCGTTTTTTTATCGACGGAAATGCGTATGTGAGCCGGTGAACGGCTCTGTCCTAAATCTTGCTTTCGCTCGGGTTAGCAGCTTCTCGCCATTCGTTTTCTACAAAATAGAACCGACATTCCCCGTATGGGACTTCCCCCTTGTCGGTTCACTAGTACATTCGAGGTGGCTCGACTTTATGCTGCTAACCTCCATTTAGGACAGAGCCCGGTGAACCAAAAACCTATTAAACACTTTTTCTCTGCAGTAACGCATGGTCCTTGTGACGCTTACTGGCGAATCGGGAACGGGAAAAAGCATGATCGCCCGATATTTGCTCACCTCTCCAGACTTTTCCATGGTCACCAGTACGACGACGAGAACGCCGAGGGCCTCAGACTTGCCAAACGAGTATGCGTACGTCTCCCTCGATAAGTTTTTTGAGATAGAAAAAGCTCGGGGCTTTATCTGGACGGCTCCCTATGCGGGCAATCACTATGGCACAAAGTATTCCGCCATCGATGCTGCTCTTGGTTCTTCAGGGTATAAAGTAATGATCCTTGTTCCGCAGGTTCTTCCTATCCTTTTTTCTTATACGAAAAACGTGGAGCCATTTTTCATCAGAACGCCGCCGCGGGAAGTTCTGGAACAACGGCTCAGGCAGCGCGGCGATACTGAGGAGGATATTGTCCGTCGGCTGCAGAAGGCCGGACAGTGGGAAGCAGAAGCGGCAGCGTCGGGAATTCCTTATCGTTTTATTTCAAACGAAGGGGCAATAGAATGGGCAGTTGAAAAAATTCTCTCTTCTCTGGGTAAACCTTAATAAAACAGGCCACATTTTACATCTTCACGCGGGGGTGGGAGAGTGGCCAAATCCGCTAGCTTGAGGGGCTAGTCCCTTAGTGGGTTCGCGTGTTCGAATCACGTCCCCCGCACTCTTTCCTAAACCTTTTTAAATCCCCCATCTTTCTGTTCTCTCATGGCCAGCACCTGGGAAGTGACGCAGCACCAAAAGAGCCTGCCCGCACTGCGAAACCCGATTCTCATCGAAGGCTTGCCGGGCATCGGCAATGTGGGAAAGATTGCCATTGACTTCCTGATTGAAGAGCTGGGTGCCAAGAAGCTGTATTCGTTCTTCTCCTACCGCTTTCCGCATTCTGTCTTTGTGAATGAGAAAAATTTGGTGGAGATGCCCAAGATCGAGATGTACTACAAGACTTTTCCTGTCGGCAGCAAGAAGCGGGACGTACTGCTGCTGCAAGGCGATATTCAGCCCATCGATGAGGAGAGCTGCTTTAGTTTCTGCGAGGAAATTCTTACCCTTGCCAAAAAGCATCGCTGCACCGAAGTTATTACGACCGGCGGCATTGGCTTGCAGGCTATTCCCGAACAGCCCCGGGTGTTTTGCACCAGCAATGATACAGAATTGTTCAAGCACTATGCCACAAAAGAGCTGCTCGTCGAGAAAGACATCTTCGGCGTCGTGGGGCCCATCGTCGGCGTTTCCGGCATTTTGCTCGGCTTAGGCAAGAAACGTGGCGTCAAAGGCGTGGCGTTGTTGGCAGAGACTTTTGCCCATCCGCTCTATCTGGGGGTCAAAGGGGCAAAAGAAGTCATCCGGGTTCTGGAGCAGAAATTCAGCTTTGGCATCGATTTGAAGAAAATGGGCAAGGAAATTCTCGATGCGGAGCGGGAAACCATGAAGAAAACCAAAGAATGGCTTTCTGAAGTGGCAGCGTCGCAGGCTGGTGCCAAAGGGAAGAAGAAAGAAGTGGGATATATTGGGTAGGAATTCTTACTTTTTTTTTGAACTACGCCTTCCCCATCTTCCACAGCCCTTCAAAGAAGCTGGAAAACGATTTGGCAATTGCTGCAGAGCGGATATGGATGCAGGTGAATTCTTTCTCGTAGGAGAAAATAAAGCTATTCTCGCCGATAACCATAATAGCTGAGGGGCTCAGTTCGGTGACACTTCTAATCCTCGTCAGCGTGAGCTTTTCAAAGAATTTCCAATAGTCCGTCCCCCGATCGGTAAAGATCATCCGTGCGGGCTTTTTCAAGCGCACTCGTTCATGATGCCAGTGCTGCCAGAAGGTGTTAAACACGTTGTCTTTCGAGGAGCGTACACCCATGATCCGAACTTCGCCCGAGGCTTTTTGGAGCGCATCATACACCACCGGTTTTATCCCCCGGAAGCCTTTCACGAGATAGACATTTTCTACCACTCCTGTAAACTCTTTGATTTTCTGCAGTTCCGGCACCAGCTGTTCTAATCTTTTGGCCCGTTCGCTTATCTTTTCTTTCTGCTCTTCCAAGTAGAGCAGGATACTCTGGGGATCTGTCGCAATAAACTGCTTGACATTCTGTTCTACGACTACTTCGACCAGCCCTTTATCGACGAGCTTGTAGAGGGTTTCATAGACTTTTCCCCCGGCGATCTTCGCTTCTTTGACAATCTTGCCGGAAGGGGACTTCCCGATTTTCAGCAGCGTCAGATAGGCTTTGGCCTCGTTCTTCGTCAGTCCCGCGTCTTCCAAGAGCTTTTCGTGCATATGCTCCCCACGCAGGGGGAGGCAATATTTAAGTGTTGCGGCGGTTCTTTGCTTCCCTATGCAGAACGACGAGGTGCGCTATCCATGAATCAAGATGTGAGCAGAACACCAAACGGCATCGTCAGAACATTTCCCATCCCTACTGGCTATCTTTTTGTCGGCGATTACTCCAAAGGCCCGTTAGAAACGTTATCCATCGGTGATTATGGAAAAGCCAGAAATGTCAAAGCCGATTTTTTAGGGTACACAAAAGAAATCGAAGGGGTTCCCAATACCTATTGTATGCCGCTTAGTGATAAGTGGGTCGTAACAGTGAGCACCCAATATGGCTGCCCCATGAAATGCACGTTTTGTGATGTTCCCAATGTGCCGTTTCGCGGGAATGCTTCGTTTGAAGATTTACAGAACCAGCTGTATAACGCCCTGAGCTTATTCCCCGAGGTCAGCTATACCGAAAGGCTCAATCTCCATTACGCCAGAATGGGGGATCCTATATTTAATGAAAATGTTTTTGAATTTTCAAGATGGCTTCACGGCAATAAAAGACAAATTCAGGAGGATACGGGGTTAAGGATTGAAGTCTTGCATCCGGTTTTAACCACCTCTCTGCCGCGAAAGTTCGGAAAATTAGAAGAGAGGATCCAGGAATGGTGCAGAATAAAAAATGATGTTTATCATGGGCAGGCGGGGCTCCAGTTTAGCATCAATTCGACAAATGAAGCCCAAAGAACGGAGATGTTCGGAGACCAGCAATTGCATTTAGATGATTTTGCACGAATTGCGGAACGATTGCCCGCGCCGGTCAGTAGAAAATATTGCTTAAATTTTGCCTACTCCACAGATTTTGAGATTGATGCCGGAAAGGTTGCTTCCCTGTTTGACCGGGAAAAGTTTATGGTGAAGATCACCCCCATCCATAATAATAATGCTTGCCGTGAAAATGGCATAGTAACTCTCGGCGGATACGACTCCTGGGCTCCGTATAAAAAGCCAGAAGAGGATTTGAAAAAAGAAGGGTTTGATGTCTTAGTCTTCGTTCCCTCCATCGATGAAGAAGATGGCTTAGTCACCTGTGGCAATGCCGTTTTGGGCGGCAGCACGCTGAAAACAACAGAGGAGATCATCAAAATTGAGGGAATACAGCGATAACGGGCGTGAAGATTTTTTGCAGGCAAAGGCTTAAAGACATAGTGTCGGCGGACAATAAGCGCGGAGGAAAAAGTATGGTAATCGGACCGAAAGACTTGGCGAAATGGATAGAAGAAAGTGAGAAAGAAAAAATGAAAGAAAATGAACTTCTTATCTCTCTGGAAAAAGAAATTGATCGGTGTCTGGAAGAGAATTATCAACGCGGAATGGCTATTATTCCAGAATCGCTATTTGACGGAGTAAGAAGTGCACTTGTTACCGAAGTCTTGAATCGATATCGTTCTGCGGGGTGGACAGTAGAACGAGAGTATGAGCCAGTGGACGTGACGTATTATACATTTATGCCGTCTCCACAAAATGAAGGTTAAAAAGCAGAGCTACATTTATAAAATACCCTAAACCGCACAACAAACGCATCACCCATGACCTCCAAAACCCTCCTCACGGACTTGTACCAGCTGACCATGATGGCAGCATATGTTGATAACCAGAAAGATGATGATGCGACGTTTGACCTTTTCATCCGCAAGCTGCCGCAGGATTGGGGGTATTTTATTGCCAATGGGATTGAAGATGCGATTGAGTATGCGGCCAATATACATTTCACTGACGAAGACCGGGAATATCTGCGAAGCATCAGGCTCTTTTCTGATGATTTCATTGAATGGCTGAAAGAGTTCCGTTTCCAAGGCGATATCTATGCCGTGCCGGAAGGAACACCTGTAACTGCCAATACGCCTCTGCTCCGCGTCACGGGAAAGAGAACGCAGGCGCAGTTCCTGGAATCAGCATTATTGAACATCATTAATTTCCAGACGATGATTGCCACGAAAGCAAATCGCGTAGTCCTGGCTGCCGGCGATGCCAAAGTCGTTGATTTCGGCTTGCGCAGAGCGCAGGAAGAAGATGCGGCTATGAAAGGCGCTCGGGCGGCTTATATTGCCGGAGCGGTTGCTACAAGCAATGTCAAAGCAGGAAAAGAATATGGCATTCCCGTTAATGGAACCCATGCCCATAGTTTTGTCATGAGTTTTCCGACGGAATTGGAAGCATTCCGGGCGTATGTGAAAACGTTTCCCCATAATGCGACGCTGCTCATCGACACGTATGATGTGATGCAAGGCGCGAATAACGCCGTGATGGTTGCTAAAGAATTAGCAGCTAGAGGGCAGCGGCTGGGCGGCGTGCGCTTAGATTCCGGTGATCTGGCAGCAGATTCTCAGGCGATTCGTGCTTTGTTTGATCGCGAGGGCTTATCGGATGTGAAGATTCTGGCCAGCAACGATCTCAATGAGTATAAAATTGCGGAACTCCGGAAAAAAAGCGCGTGCATAGACGGCTATGGGGTAGGAACGGATATGATTACAGCCAAGCCCATCGCGGCCATTGCAGGTGTCTATAAGCTTGTGGAAGATGGCGACGGCTCGAAGATAAAGCTCTCCGCTGAGAAACAAACGTTCCCGGGAAAGAAGCAAGTCCATAGGGTGCGGGATGCAGACGGCAGATGCCTCTATGACATTCTCGCTTTGGAAGGGGAAGCGGTCGCAGGGGAGCCTCTCCTGCAACGGGTTGTAAAAGACGGTAAACGCGTCTTGCCGAGACAATCATTGCCAGAAATAAAAAAATATGCCTTAGCGAGTGTCGAGAAGATGCCCGCACCCACTAAAGAACTGCAAGCGACGCCCTATGAACTGCGCATATCTCCGGGGCTGGAACGGCTCGTTACCGATTTGAAAGAAAAATACCAACGAGGTGAAAACCATGACTCATAAAACAAGTATAGGCAAAAGAAGTGTGGGCAAAAGACCCTGTTGTGATGCGCTGGGGAATGATTTAACACAATTTTACCATGATGAGGATAATAATGGCCTTATCTTTTGGAATGTGGACACTCAGTACGATTTCATGCGGCCGGACGGAAAATTGTATGTACAAGACGCCGAGCAGATCGAACCAAACTTGGAATATTTAACGCGACTCGCTGCCGAGAGAAACATCCGCGTCATCAACACTGCAGACTGGCATACGGCAACATCGCCAGAGCTCTCCGACCAACCTGATTTCAAAACGACGTTTCCGCCGCATTGCCTGCAGGGGACGAAAGGCGCTGAATACATTCCTGCCACACGGCCGGACGACCCGTGCATTATCTCCTGGCAAGACCAGAGCTCTGAGCAATGGGACATGCTGACCAGCAGAGAGATTATTATCTACAAAGATCGCTTCGATGCTTTTGATCCGGAGGGAGCGCCCTTTACGGACAGCATCGTAAAACTACTGAAGCCTCAGCGGGCCGTTGTTTATGGAGTTGCGACCAACGTCTGCGTCGACTTCGCGGTGAAAGGATTGCGCCAAAGAGGCATAGAAGTGTACGTGATTACGGACGCTATCAAAGAGCTGCCGAACCTACCTTTGGAAGAGGTGCTGCAGGACTGGCAGCAGTTGGGAGTCCATCTCATGACCGTGAAAGATGTTGCAGGCTATCTCGACCAGTGGAGGAATTCTTCATGAGCGACGTTTCTCTTCGCCTTTTGGAACTTTCTGACCTTGAACAGATTATGACGTGGATAAACGACCCAGAAATTGTCGGCAACTTCGGCTGGTTTGGAAAGCCTGTCAGCCGAGAAGAGGAACAGCAGTATCTGGAACGCCTGATTGCCAGCTCGACGGACAAAGTCTATTCGGCTTTCTCTGGTGGAGAATATATTGGCCAGGTGGGGCTTCATGAGCTTGATGACCGCAATAAGCAAGGTCGCTTAAGCATCATTATTGGCAACAAAGATAACTGGGGGCGGGGCTATGCCCACCAGATGGTCGATGCTCTTTTGGACAAAGCGTTTAATGACCTGCATGTGCATAAAGTGTGGGGTGTCTTTTTGGAACAGAATAAAAAAGCGTATCGGCTCTTCATTGAAAAGTGCGGGTTTAGAATTGAAGGCATCTTGCGGCAAGAGTATTATCGGGGAGGCGTGTATCATGACATGATCAGAATTGCTATGCTAGAAGATGAATATTGGGCCCGTGCGTGGGAACAAGCAGATGGAGGTGACCAGAGCGTCTCATGAAAATCGCCCTGGCGCAGATGGAAGTGGTACCGGGGCAGCCGCGGAAAAATATCAAAACCCTGCTACGCATGATCGGGGAAGCGAAAGCTGCCGGTGTGCACCTGCTCGCCTTTCCGGAGCTGTGCCTCAGCGGCTATCTGGTCGGCGATAAATTCCTGGAAGACCGTTTCTGTGCAGACCTAATGGAATATGATGACATTCTCCGCAAAGCTAGTGAGGGGATTGCTCTTGCCTATGGAAATCTCTTTGTGCACCAAGGGCAGGAAGGGTTCCATCCGAACAAAGATGGAAGAAGCCGGAAATACAATGCAGTGCGCCTCTTCCAAAATGGGAAACCGATCCCGCGCGCGAAAGACGCCGGCATCTTGCCCCTCGGAGTACAGTCCAAAACACTCCTGCCGAACTATCGTTTTTTCGACGATGAGCGTTATTTCTTTTCTCTCGAAGATGTAGCTAAAGATTTCAACGTATCGTTGGAAGAGCTGCTGCAGCCGTATCTTATAGACGTAAATGGTGAACCGGTTTCCGTGGGCTTTGCCGTGTGTGAAGACTTGTGGTGCGAGGATTACCGCCGCAAGGGCCGGGCCCAGAATATCACGAAGATGCTGATTGAAAACGGCGCGCAGTACATCGTCAACATCTCGGCTTCACCGTGGACGTTTGGCAAGCATCATGCCCGCGATAACCGCCTGAAATTCCTGAAGCAAGAATCGGGCGATGCTTTCGTTCCTTTCTTTTATGTCAATTGCACCGGCGCGCAGAACGATGGAAAAAATATTATTACTTTTGATGGCGGCTCAACCGTTTACAATCGCCAGGGCCAGCCGATATTCCTGGCCGAAAAGCCCTATCAGGAAGAGCTGCTGGTCATGGATACGAAAGATGCCGACGGCCAGGCTATTTCCCGCACAGAAAAGCCGTACATCGCCCAGAAGTTAGAGGCCATAATCGAAGGATTGCGCCATCTGAAACATATCCGCGGCCGGGAAGAGCATCAGAGATTTGTCATCGGCCTGAGCGGCGGCGTGGATAGTTCCGTCGTCGCAGCCATACTGACGCTGGCCTTCGGGAGAGATAAAGTGCTGGGCGTGAACATGCCCACGAGATTTAACTCGGATAAAACGAAAGATGCGGCCCGTTCCGTTGCGGAGCAGCTCGGCATTGCCTATCTGGAAATTCCTATCGAAGAGCTGGCAACCGCCAACGAACAATTGCTGGAACGCTATACTCCCGACGGTGAGCCGCATCCGCTCAACGCTTTGCAGAAAGGCAATATCGCAGCCAAGATCCGGGGGGCGAATCTGCTGTCCAACATCGTGGCGCAGTATGGTGCACTGTTTACCAACAACGGCAATAAATTGGAAACGGCTCTCGGCTATGCCACGTTATACGGTGATGTAAATGGTGCAGTTGCTCCTCTTGCCGACTTGCTCAAGACGGAGATTTTTGATCTGGCGCGCTATCTGAATGCTGAGGTCTTCAAGCGGGAAGTCATTCCTGCTGCTGTTATTCCTGACGAGCTATTCCGCTTTACCAAAGGCCAGATCCCGCCGTCTGCCGAGCTGGAAGAAGAGCAGGTCGATCCCATGAAATTTGGCTATCATGATGCGCTGCTGGCCATGATGACCGACTATCGCAAGAAAACGCCGGAAGATTTCCTGCGATGGTTTAAAGAGGGAACGCTGCACCAGCACGTTGCGGAAGCGCTGCAGAAATCGCCCTGGTGGGGCCAGCAGATTATGCGCCGCTGGAACGTTGATGCACCCCAAGCTTTTATCGAAGATATGGAGTGGTTTGTTCCTTTGATCCAGCAGAGCGTATTCAAGCGTGTGCAAGCGCCACCCATCATCATCACCAGCAAATCGGCATACGGCTACGACATCCGGGAAAGCCTGCTGCCCTGGCAGCCGACAGGGGCATATGCACGATTGAAAGCAGAAGTGCTGGCGTTATCGTCCTATAAGCCGGCGTATCAGCCAGAAGAGGTGAGTGTATGCCGCTGAATGTTGCAGACTATCCCTGCCCGAAAATAGCGACGGACATTATCATCGAATATCGAAAAGAAGGTAACATCTACATCCCGCTCATCGAGCGCAAGAATCCGCCGTTAGGCATTGCGCTTCCGGGCGGATTTCAGGAGATCGGCCTAACACTCGCAGCAAATGCCCGCAAAGAAGCGAAAGAAGAAACAAATTTAGAGGTTATCATCGATCATCCGGAAAATCCCTTTCGGGTGCTTTCTGATCCAGAAAGAGATCCTCGCGGCCATGTCATTGGCGTGGTGTTCATCGCCAAAGGTTACGGAGAACCGAAAGCGGGCGATGATGCCAAAACCGTTCGGCTGTACACCCCACAGGAGATCATAGAGATGCGATTCAAAAGCCTCTTCGTCTTTGACCATGAAAAAATTTTGACAGAATACCTGCATCATCGGGGGTATATCTGATGGCAGAGCAGGAAATACCCGAGACACTGCACGGAAGAATCGGCCTCATTGCGCGGTTCAAGCCGCTGCATAATGGGGGGGCGATGATGCTGGAGAAAGTGTGTTCCCAAGCGGATGCGGTAACTATCGGCATCGGCAGCAGCAACAAGTACACGGTGCGAAATCCTTTTACTGCTGAAGAATCAGAAGCCTTGGTGCGGGCGTATCTCTCCCTAAGATACGATAATTATACCATTGTTCACGTGCCGGATTTTGGGCACATCCCTGAATACAGCAATGGGCAAAAATGGCGCGAGACCGTCTTGCAGCTCTTTGGAGGTTTGGACTACTTTGTGACGGGAAATCCGTACGCGCGCGATTTGTTGCAGGAAGACTATCAAATCATTCGTCCCGCCTGGCTGCTGCTGCCTGAAGAGCAGTTCCGGCTGCGTGCCACGGAAGTGCGCATAAAAATGGCCCGGGGAGAGGACTGGCAATCGCTCGTGCCAGACCAAGTCCGTGATTATCTCCTGAAGAAGGGGCTGGTGGAGCGTTTCTGCCGGGAGTTTGGTGCGGAAACGTTGCGGCTTGCCAAAGAGAATGATGGCCGGCATTCCGAAACGCCTGAGGAAGAATATCGCCATATAAAAGAGGAATAAGCATGCATGACTTGACCATTATCCAACAAACCTTTCTGAAAAGCAGCGGCGACCAGTACCTCGACTTTCTGGCACAGCGCGAAAAAATTGAACGCATCCTGCTGCTGAAAGAGCAGAAAAACGTGCTGGTTCTCGGCCATAATTACATGGCGCCGCTCGTCTATAATCTGTCCGGCGAAGGCGAGCGCGGCGATTCTTTGCAGTTGGCGCAATATGCCGCGAAATCAGACAAGCCGATCATCCTCTTCGACGGGGTACGCTTCATGGCCGAAACGGCTAAGATTCTCAATTCGGAGAAGAAAGTGCTCATTGCCGATATGCAGGCGGGCTGCAGTCTGGCTGATCCTTTTCGCGGCGCAGAGGTGCGGGCATATAAAGAGCAGTTTCCAGGATTGCCCATTGTCATTTATATCAACTCCTATGCGGATGCGAAAGCAGAAGCTGATTATTGCTGCACGTCATCGAATGGATTGCAGGTGGTGCAGCACGCGGCAAAAGAGTTTGGGACAGAAAGAGTCATTTTCCTTCCCGATTCGCTGATGGGAGAAAACCTGCAGGACGAATTGCGGGAAGCCGGCAGTGCGCTGGAATTGATCTACCCTGGAAAATATGATGCTCAGCATGGGTCGTGCGAAGTACATGAGAAAATTTCTTTAGAGATGGTGCAGAACATTCGCGTACAGTACCAGCTGCCCAAGCATCAGCCGGGAGAAACGAATCCGGAAACTGCCGTGCTGGTGCATTGGGAATGCCTGCCGGAAGTCCGGAAAGAAGCCGATTTTTGTGGCAGCACGTCGCATATGATACGCTATGTACGGGAGCATCCGTCGCTGCAGCGTGTCTATCTCGGCACGGAGTGCGAAATGGCGGCGAACTTGCAGAACGAATTCCCGCAGATAGATTTTGTCAGGACGTGCGCCATCGCCTGCCAGCACATGGCGAAGATTACGCTTGATAAGATTGTTCAATGCTTAGAAGCGGAGCAGCCGGAAGTGTTGGTGCCGGAAGAGATACGAATAAGAGCTTTAAAGCCGATTGCAAGGATGCTGCAGATAAAATGAACGGAGAGGTATGAAAAAATATGAACCTCACTATCCCTTACCAAAAGCCGCTCATCATAGGAACCGGCGGCGGGAATGATATTGTCAGTGCTACTCTCGTTGTGGCCCATCTCCGTGAGCAAAGCATACCTGCTGATCTTGCCGGCGTGTGTAGCCCGGGAGCCTGGCATCGGTATGCGGGAAAAGAAGAACAGCCGATAAACAGAGTCACCAAAGATACCAATCGCTATCGGCCTTCTCTCAATCCCGTGCCTTTCTCGTCCCTTGATGCGTTTATTGATGCACATCTTCCGGAAGCCCTCCAGCAGGAGCACCTTCCTACTTCTGTATATAATCTCAGTTTCCGCTGCGGAACCGAGCCGCTGGTTGAAAGCCTGTCTGAACTCTGTAAAAACGAAGGATATGATGGATTAGTCTTGGTTGATGTGGGTGGGGACATCTTAGCACGAGGAAAGAAAGATCCCACCATCCTTTCTCCGCTGATGGACTTCAGCACGTTGTACGTGGCCAGCCAGGCCGATGTTCCCTCTGTTTTATTTGAATTTGGCCTGCAGACGGACGGAGAATTGCGGCCCGCCGGGTGCCGGGAGATCTTACAGGAATTATCGGAACAGCATGTCCTCCTTTCGACGACAGAACTCTCTTTAGAAGATGCCGCCGTCCAGCAGTTCTTGAGAGTCTACGACACCATTAAACACCTCCGTCATGGCCATACCGCAGAAATGACCCTGCAAACGTTATTGGCAAAAGAGGATATCCATACTACCTATCGGGCGCGGGTACAGGTTTTAGACCGTAAGTGGTTCTTTTCGTACGAAGTCACTTTAGAAGCACCCTATTTTGGCAAAGGCTTCTTATTTGACGTTCCGGCTTTGGCCGCACGACGGGAATTAGCATTCTCTTACCGAACGCCGCTGGAACTGTATCTCCGCACCAAAAAAATGGTCGACACGAAAGCAGAAATGGACGGGTTGTATGTGAGGGTAGATGACATTTGCATCTGGCTGGGCCTGCTCTGCCCGCAGCTGCCGGATGCTGAAAGAAAAGAAGCAATTGCGTACGGCCTGGAAAACCTTCCGGAACATGCCCACGTCGCTTTGGTGTGGAAAAAAGATGCGCCAAAGAATATCTCCGGCTTTGCCGTCGATGATTTTGTAGTTTTAGGAGAAAAAGAAAAAGCGCGGCGGGTTGCCAGAGAAGTCGAAATCATTCTTGACGGAGAAAGAGGTGAACCATGAGCTTTAAAGACCATTACCAATCAACGTTGCTCGGCTGCGCCATCGGCGATGCGCTGGGCATGCCCGTCGAGAGCTGGAAGAAAGAGCAGATACAAAAATACGCCGGCAGAATCACCGATTTCCTGGCGCCCGTGCTCGTAAAAGACGAGAACGGCAATCTCGTGCAGCAGGATGAGTTTGGCAAGCTGCGCTACTGGACAAGAGATTTCAAGAGAGGAGAATATACCGATGATACTACTCTTTCCGTCGCTCTGGCAGAATCATTGATCGCTTGCCGCGGCTTCAACCTTGAAGATATTGCCCGACGGCAGGCTGCAGAATACACCAAACGCCTGCAGCCCGATGGAACGGTTTTCGGCGGCTTCGGCCAGACGACTATTGATGGATTCAAGAATCTCCTGGCTGGAAAATCGCCGTACGAATCCGGCGTTATCGGAGGGCCAGGAAACGCTCCAGCCATGAAGATGGCGCCGCTGGGCTTATGGATGCATGCGACGATGAATCTCGAGAAAGGCCTGCACTTTGCGCATCTCATTGGCAGCATTACGCATCGCGATCCGCGTTCTCTGGCTTCCGGCGTCGTGCAGGCGTATGCGGTCTCTTCCCTTCTCGAAGGCATTGACCGCAGTTCCTTCCTGCGGGAGATCACGTCGCTTTGTACTTCTGTAGAACAAGAAACGCCTGCGGATTATCCTCTCGCTGATCGTGGCACCTTAGCGGAGTGCTTGGAATGGATTTCCGAGAACTGCGACGCTTCTGCGGATGAAGCCCATCGCCATTTAAAATCAAATTCTTTAGTATTTTGTTCCTATCCTTTTGCCCTTTTTATGTTCCAAAAATATTGGGACGAGCCGGTCGAAGGGCTGATAGAAACCGTGAATTATGGCGGCGACTGCGATACGACGGGAGCCATGTTTGGCGCGTTGGCGGGCGCTCGACATGGAAAGTGCTGGCCACAGCATTGGGTGGAGCAGGTTCAGGATAGTGCCCGGCTGCAGGAACTTGGTGAACAGATGTATAGATTAAACGGAAAGTAGTTCTCGGGGAAAAAATCATTAATTCTGCCGGTGAAAGCGGCTAAATGCCTTTTATTTATAAATAGGCTTCAACATAATCTTTATAAACTAAAATATAATCTTTCTCTCTATGGAAAAAAAGAGGTGTTCGGCAGCTAGTCGTACGTCTCGTTCTCCGCTTTATCCCCCGCAAAGCAATAAAAAAGGCCAAGTAACCATCTTTATCATCCTGGGAATTCTCCTGCTTGTGGCTGTTGTTCTGGTAATTGTTTTTCGCAAGGAAATTGTCCAATTCAAGCCGGAAGAAGTGCTGCCCACGGAACGAGGAAAAGTCCAGCAGTTTATAACGACGTGCTTGGAAACGCTGGGTAATGAAGCGGTTGCGAGAGCCGGCCAGCAGGGCGGCTATGTGCACGTGCCGGAAGAAATTGCCACCGCGGCGAACTTGCACCTGAAAACGGCTCCTTTCCTGCTGGTGCCTTTCTGGGCATACGGAGAGACATTGCGCATTCCGCCGCTGGAAGAAGTTGAAGAAGGCCTTGATGGGCATATTGAGCGTGGCTTGCGGGAGTGCCTTTTTGGGACCACTGCTTTCCAAGAGAGATATGACCTTCTGGAGCGCAGCCCCATCACGGCAGAAACTCAAGCCACCAATGAAAAAGTGCTGTTCAATGTTCTGTGGGTGGTGGAAATCCACGACAAAGCCGGAAATTTCATTACCGAGCTGCGGGAGCATAGTGCTGATTCCGACGTGAAGCTGAAGAGCGCCTATGACGTCGCCCGGCGCATCGTCGAGCGGGAGATGCGTGAGACAAAGTTTGAAGATCTCACACAAGACTTGCTGGCATTAGAATCCCCGAACGTGCCGCTGTCCGGCCTGGAAGTGGGCTGCACGCAGAAGACTTGGCGCATTAGCGACGTGAAAGCGGCGCTGCAGGAATTGCTGCGCGTGAACATCGGCCAAGTGCGTATTGAAGGCACGGATGTGCTGGAATTTCCGGAAGGGTTTCCCTATTATGAAAATCACTATTCTTGGAATCTGGGCGACGACTTGCGTGAGCCGAAAGTTTCTGTCGTTTTTCGGTATAGCCCGACGTTCCCCTTTGCCTTTGACGTTCGCCCGAGAGGGGGAACCACGCTCCGCAGCAGCCCCTTGGGCAGCAATAATGAACTCGTTTCTTTCTTCTGTTTGCAGACATGGAAATTTGTGTACGATGTTTCCTATCCGGTGCTCGTCGAGCTGCGTGATGAAACGACGGGCTACACCTTCAAGACCGCTTTTACCGTCCATCTGAACAACAATCTTCCGGAGAGGAGTGCCGCTGCCGCACCGGAAACCACTATTTTCTTCGACGCGGTAAATGATGCAGAATACTGCCAGGAGAGCCAGAAGGTGCCGATGACGGCTTTTACCTACAGCCTCGTCGACAATGATCGAGGTGTATATGATGCCGAGCCGCTGGAAGATGTGGATCTGCGCTTTACCTGCTTGCGCTACGAGTGTCCGATTGGGAAAACAGAATACGATTTTGCAGGCTTGGGCGATGTCGCGGCATACCGGACAAATTTCCCGTACTGCGTGGGTGGCATTTTACGGGGCGAGCAGGAGGGCTACAAAGAAGCCTGGACGCGCGT
>Ga0209542_10012155_pt1 | contig 15127 bp, 6 predicted proteins | sample RifCSPhighO2_01_FD_184028 | JGI IMG/M metagenome (GOLD analysis project Ga0209542, IMG submission 184028) | Soil microbial communities from Rifle, Colorado - Rifle CSP2_plank highO2_0.1 (SPAdes) (version 2) | ecosystem: Environmental > Terrestrial > Deep subsurface > Rock core/Sediment ...
CATTGATCTTAGGGGAAGATAGGTCAAAACTTTCCAAGCGCCATGGGGCCGAGGCGCTTTCGGAATATAAAAAACTTGGGTATCCCCCGGAGGCAATGTTTAATTTTTTGGCGCTTTTGGGATGGCACCCTGAGGATGACCGGGAAATTTTATCGAAAGAAGAACTAGTAAGCGAATTTTCGTTCGCACGGGTGCAGAAAGGGGGTGCTATTTTCGACAAAAGGAAACTCGATTGGATATCCAGGGGATACATTAAGAAACTAAGTGAAGGCGAAATTATTGAGAATGTGGCCCAGTTTGTCCCCAAGGAATGGGAGGGGGGAAAAATGGGTAAGGCTGCCAAGCTTTTCCGCGACCGCATCTCAAAATTCTCTGATTTTAAGGAAGAAGCGAAGTTTATTTTTGAGCCTAAAGATTACGAGGCCGGGTTATTGATCTGGAAGAATGCGTCAAAAGAAGACACCAAAAAACACTTGGAAAAAGTTTGCGAGCTGATTTCCTCCGGCGGAGATATTATGGTGTATGCCCAAAAGGAAGGGAGGGGAGAGGTACTGTGGCCGCTCCGAGTTTCCTTATCAGGGCTTAAAAATTCGCCGGGCCCCCTCGAGATTATCGAGGTCTTAGGGAGTGAAGAATCGCTAAATCGAATCCGCCATGCAATTTCTAAACTTTAGATTCGGGATTTTGGCATTGATTGGAATTTTGTTTTTATCGTTTGGCTTTTCCCAAGCTGCAACGGTCGACAACCTTAAATCTCAAATAAAAAACAGGGAAGACCAAATAGCGGCCATCGAGGCGGAAATCGCGGAGTACCAGAAACAGATTGACGCCAAAGTTTCTGAGGCAGGAACGCTAAAAAACCAAATATCATCGCTTACCGCACAGATCGGGAAGCTTAACGCCGAGATTCGCCTCACACAGGGGAAAATTTACGCATCTGAACTTAATTTAGAAAAATTGGGACTCGAGATCAATAAAAAAAATAGCGAGATAGGGGACAAAAAAGCTTCGCTGGGGGAAATTATGCGCGCGATAAACGAAGCAGACGACGAATCGCTTGTCGAGATTTTATTAAAACACGGCGAACTTTCGGACTTTTTTACGGACGTCAAAAATATCGAAAGCCTGGATGAGGCGGTTAGAAAAGATTTACTCGAATTGAAAGATCTCAAAGTGGATTTGGAGGCGAGGGAGGAGGAAGAATCGTCGGTCAAGAAAGTGCTTGTTAATTTGGCGTTTGAGCTTTCGGATAGGAAATCCGTCGAAGAAACTTCGAAAAAGAAGAAGGACCAGCTTTTGCGCGATACAAAGAATAAAGAAGCGGAATATCAAAAACTTGTCAGAGAGCGAGAAAAGCAGCGATCGCAAATTTTGGACGACATAAGAAAAATTGAAGACCAATTGCGCTTGCTAATCGACCCGGCCTCTCTGCCCCCGTCGCGTCCCGGAGTTTTAGGTTGGCCGTTGCGCGACCCCAAGATTACGCAGAATTTCGGCAAAACGGATTTCGCGAAAAATACGGACGTATACAACCAAAATTCGCATAATGGAATTGATTTGCGCGCATCAGTAGGGACGCAAATTATGGCGGCGGAAGACGGTGTTGTTAAAGGTTCAGGAAATTCGGATATAGCTTGCCCCGGAGGATCGTACGGAAAGTGGATATTAATCGAGCATCAAAATCATCTTTCAACCGTCTACGCGCATTTATCGGTTATTAAGGTGTCCCAAGGCGAAGCGGTAAAGCGGGGTGATCTTATAGCGTATAGCGGGGACACTGGATATACGACGGGACCGCATCTTCATTTCACCGTCTATGATGCCCGCACTGTGCAGATGAAATCATCCCGTGTGTGCGGTATATTGCCATACGGAGGCTATTTGGACCCGATACTTTATCTATAAATATTAAGGTTTATAACCTGCCTGCCGGCAGGCAGGAAAAGAAAAAAGGCCTTGCAGTAGAATTAGTCACTTTTGGCTCGCTCTACCGCAAGGCCTTTAATTAATTCTCCCTCCTTATAGAGAAAAGAATCGTATTATTTTTTTGTAAAAGACGGTTTTAACCGCTAATTAAAGAACAGCATTCGATCGAAGGTACCTCCATAAGAACTCTACGGCTTATTCTTATGATACTAGGAAACGCAAATATGTGTCAATATGTTTATCCACAAATCGCCTTTAATGGTATACCGGTATGGTATATTATTAGTAGTAGGGAAAAGAAGCGTCTTTGCCCTATTTTTTTGTTCAAAAGACGAATATGAATTTAAACTTTGGGAGAGAAAAAATACAACGCTGCGGATATAACCAAAAAATTGGGCCTGGGAAAGACCACAATTTTGCGTTGGGAAAAAGAGGGGAAAATACCGGAGGCCAAGCGCGATCAGTTGGGGTGGCGATATTGGAGCGAAAAGGAATTTAATGACATTCTTGCTATCGCCGAAGGGAGAGTTGTGGAGAAATCTCCGCAAGCAGAGCTAAATCTAGATATTCGCCCGGCAGAGGATAAATTTTTACGAGCAAGGCTTTTGCCGGAGCTTTCGAAAGATAAGGTGATTACCGAAGCGAATGTTCTCGCGAAATACAACGGGAATAATTTTAGGGAAGTAAAATTCGGGACTGTAGCCATTTTGGCCGCACTTGTCTTTTTTGGATCTTCGTCTGCGGCCAGTGTTTTTGCTGACGGATTTAAAAATTCCTGGTTTGCGTTTGAGCGTGGGTTCGAATTTTCCACGGCTCGCCTGGCTTCATCCGGAGATTTTTTAGGAGCCAAGCTCACGCCTCTACGCGGACAGGGGAAGATAATCGATGAATGGGTTTTATACTTTTTCAGAGGCAGCTCCAATTTTTTGGCACAAAAAGGATTTGAGATAAAAAGTTTTTATAAAGAGGGAGGTATGGGCCTTTGGGAGGGATTTTTTGTTTTACGCAGGAAGGCTGTCAAAGATTATTTTGAGTTTGGGGAAAATATCAAATTAGCGCAGGCGCGCTCGGCCGAGGCGAGCGAAATTTTGGCGAATTTCGCGAGAGATTCGTTGAATGCCGATTTCGCGTACGCGGAGGATGGAGCTCCAGATATGCTTTCGGCGGCGGCGGGAATAAATTTTTCTTTGGGGGGTCTTATCGGGAATTCGAAATTCGTACGTGAATTGGTTCTTGATTGGGAATTTATAAAGCCGGACGTAAAAGCTCTTCCTTTGGGGATTTTTAATTTCTATGCCGAGCGCATAGGGGACGCCATTTTTGCCGCGGGGGATCTTTTTGAGATCGGCTCTTATCTAGCAATTGATGTAGCTCAAAGAGGCACATTTGCTTTCAACAATCTTGGTGGTAAATTGGCTCTTGCCCAACCTTACGCTGTGGTAGAATTTCTTATAGGGCAATAAATAATATGACTATGAAATATAAATTTATTTTAGTTATTTTGGTGTTGGTATTGGCCGTAGGCGGCGTTTTTTGGTATTTAAAGGGCGACAAAGGCTCTGAGACCACAAAAAATGGGGACCAAACTGAGGATTATCCTTTCACCAATCCTGATTTAAAATTACGCTATAAAGACCCCGCTCTAGGCTTTTCTGTTGATTATCCGGAAGGATTTATCGTCAACGATACCGGAGAAGACAATGTTAAAATCTTGGTTTTTAGCAAAACGAGTTCAGAAGAGTCGTTCCAAATATTTATTATGCCGTACGACGAGCTGGGACCGATAACTCAAGAAAGAATTCTCATAGACCAGCCGAAGATAGTGATTAAAGACCCGCAAACAGTCGAGATAGCGGGGGGAGAAGCTTTAGTTTTTTTCAGCAAAGATACTGATATCGGAGACGTTCGCGAGGTCTGGTTCGTTCATCAAGACCGCCTATATCAAGCCTCTACTTACGCGAAATATGATGAATTACTTTCGAAAGTAATGGCAACGTTTAGATTTAAATAATTTAAAATTCAAAAATCAAAATGGAAAATGACAAAGCAAAATTTAAAAATGAGTTTAAGACTAGGCTGTATAGCTGGGTTCTTCGATTGATAAAGTTCATTGATAAATTGCCCAGAGATTCAACATGCTCTGTCATGGGAAAACAGTTATTACGTAGCGGAACGAGTGTGCTCGCCAATTATGTTGAAGCAAATTCGGCCAGCTCTAAAAAAGATTTTATCAATTTTTTCACGCATTCGCTTAAATCCGCCAATGAATCAAAGGTTTGGTTGGCGTTGCTACGAGATACTGGGAAAGGAGATTTGGAAGAGTTAAAATGGCTATTAAAGGAGCTTGAGGAAGCGGCGAAAATATTGGCTTCTAGTATATTAACTATGAAGGGAAAAAAGTAAATGCAAAATGTAAATATCAAAATGCAAAACTACACTGTTAAATCTAAAATTTTAAGATTTTTAATTGTCATTTTTATTTTTGCTTTTTACATTTTCAATTTTAATGCTGCCGAAGCGGCATTGATCGTTCAGGCCCCCAAATACATCGGCCTAAATTCCGGCCTCGTCGGGTATTGGAGTTTTGACGGAAAAGACATGGCCGGAGTGAAGGCGTATGACCGAAGCGGTCAGGGAAATGACGGGACATTGACGAATGGCCCGGCATCCGCCATAGGGCGGATCGGCCAGGCGTTAAGTTTTGACGGGGGGGAGGACTATGTCAGAATTCCAAGCAAAACTTATTTTCAAGGCAACCAAAATTTGACGATTTCGCTTTGGTTCAAGTATGAAATCAAAGGCACGGGATTTTTTGAGCAAGATATAATCACAAAGAAGTTTGACGCTGAGTCAAAGGACTATTCATTGCGTGTAAATGAATCCACGGGCGCTGTACTTTGGGGATCTGAGGTTGCCGACATTCCCTATTCCTTATCATCTGCAGATACGGTCGCATCTCCTAATACCTGGTATCATTATGTTGCGATTTTAAATAAAACTGCTGACGTGCTGACGCTTTATATTAACGGCGTGCAAGTCGCTCAAGATACGACATTTGGATCAAATTCAGATGCAACATCACAAGATATTGCAATAGGAAGTACGTTATTCACGCCTAATAATTTTAACTTTGTCGGTTCCATCGACGATGTCCGCATCTACAACAGGGCGCTCTCGGGGGATGAAATCAAACGCCTCTATAAAATCGGGGCGACGCTGAAAGTTAATACTTCAATTTCAAACGATTCTTTGAAAAAAGGATTGGTGGGGCATTGGTCTTTCGACGGGCCGACCGTAATCTCAAATGCGAACCAAACTTACGTAGAAGACTTAAGCGGACAGAATAATAGGGGGCAGTTGATGAATATGTCCACCTCAACCGCGCGCGTCAAAGGCAAAATCGGCCAGGCGTTAAGTTTTGACGGGAGTAATGATTTTGTTGTTAATGATGCGTCAAATATTCCTAAAGTAACTATTTCTGCATGGATAAATATTCCCAATTATCCTGCAAACAACTCCCTCGTTGCCGGGTTTTCGAACGATATAGGGAATAATTTTAACGATAAAATTATTTATGTGGGTACCGATGGAAAAGTATATTTTTATGTATTCGACGGCGGAAGCAAAACCACATCTGCTCCAGCAGCCGCGATCTCACCGAATACTTGGCACCATGTCGTAGGGACTGCAAATGGAAATAACGCATATAGTTATGTAGACGGAGTGCTTGTCGGCAGCGTTACGGCCGGGAATACTTATACCTCCTACAGCACGCCCAAAATATTTATTAACGGGGACATAGGCATTGTAAATCGTTTTAGATATTTAAACGGCAAGATCGACGACGTCCGCGTTTACAATAGGGCGCTGTCGGGGGATGAGATCAAACGCCTCTACAAAATCGGGGCGACGCTGAAGGTGAATACTTCCATAAATAATGATTCATTGAAAAATGGCCTTGTCGGGTATTGGAGCTTTGACGGAAAAGATATGGCGGGGGTTACAGCCTATGACCGCTCCGGTAACAGCAACAACGGCACTCTCACTCCGCCAGCTGGCGGAGGCCCCATCCGCGCCATCGGCAAAATCGGGCAGGGATTGAGTTTTGACGGGGTGGATGATTATGTGAGCGTGGGAGATAATGACAGCCTGGATATTACAGGTTCTATAACGGTTGCTACATGGGTGCGGGCGACCTCATTTGGAGTTGGCTTTAATGAAGAAAGGCTCGTATTTAAGGGTACGGGTGTCAGTACCGCAAATATATATACACTGGGCATTGCAGATAGTAAGGCAATGTTCTCTCTGCACCTGGCGGGTTTTGGGGCGAGCGATTGTCTAGGAAACTCGCCCTGCATTGTAAGTAATACCACATTGGTGACAGGACGATGGTATCATGTCGCGGGTACTTATGATGGAGCAACAATTAGAATTTATGTTGATGGTCAATTGGGTGGATCACAAAGTGTCGTGTCAACGGGTACCGCCGATGCTAATCCAGTATTGTTTGGATCAAGGTCCGACGGCCAGGATTCGTTAACTGGCTTTCTAGACGACGTCCGTCTTTACAACCGCGCGCTGACACCTGCCGAGATTAAGAGACTTTACAATATGGGAAGATAGCGATATTATCAAAATATGACAACTGTAACATTATTACAAAAATCTAGCGCAAGAAAGATGAGCATAGAGATTGATCTTAACCAATGGGAAAAATTGGCTGACATTTTTGGTTTTTATAGTCCCAATTTCATCAAAACTATAAAGAAATCTTTAAAAGAATCGCGTGCTGGCAAGGTAAGGAAAATTAACTCATTGCGGGATCTCGAAAAATAACCGCTTTTATGCTGGATATTTTTGTTACGGAAACGTTTGTTAAGTCCTATAAAAAACTTCCAGAAGCAGTTCGCAGAAAAGCGGATTCTAAAGTAAGAATTTTTAAAAATAACCCGTTTCATCCGTCTTTACGCACAAAGAAACTCGAACCACATCATGAGGAAGTATGGAGTTTTTGGATTGACAGAGATCACCGAATTAAATTTCGCTTCGCAGATTCGACGCAGGCACATTTTTTATTTATTGGTAACCGAAAGGATATTTATCGTTGATACGGCTCCATCGACGATGTTCGCATCTACAATCGCGCGCTCTCCGCAGATGAAATAAAGAGATTGTATAATTTAGGCCGATAAATTATCAATCTTTATCAAAGTGGTATACTTGACTCTTTTGGATCATGAGTTTTAATGTTTTGGTTTAAATATTTACTGAGTTACTCACAGATGTGATTCAATTTTTATAGTATAAATAGATTAGAGAAGAAGAATCGGAAATCCGTATTTTGCGGGTCCGATTTTTTATTTTGAGGTCAATCGTATGGGAAATGATTTAAATAATAAAAACAAACCAATGAGTTTAGTAAATGATACTTTTAGAACTCTCAGGAACGATGTTGTCGTCGTCGGCAAAGCACGCGTGCGCTCGTGGCACGCCTGGCTCGCGATAGGTCTTGCAGTTGGCGTTTTTGCGGGAACTATATTCGTTGCAAACCGTTCGGGAGAATTTGATCCGATTCTTGCCCAACTTGCTCCGACCACCAGTCTCGTTGCCCACTGGAAGTTTGAAGGGAATGCCAACGACTCGGCAGGAACAAATAATGGAACTCTAGTTAACGGTCCAACCTTCACAACAGGCAAAATAGGCCAAGCCCTCTCTTTTGACGGACAAAATGACCGCGTAAGCATCGGAAGCCCGGCTACCCTCGACAACCTAAACGCCAAGACAATAAGTTTCTGGATGAACTTTACCAACGCTCCTCAAGGAGCAGCTATGCTAATAGACAAGCAAGATTCAGGAACTTCAGGATGGACACTTTGGGCTCAAGCTATCATCAGCGGTACGGACTATAGATTTGAGTATGAACATAATTTTTCTACAACCAAAGGCCTCTGGCGTTCAGGAGCAAGTACTGTGCCAATTGGCGGCTGGCATCATATAGCTCTGACATACGACCGCACGAGCACTTCTAATGTCCCGAGTCTTTATGTTGACGGCTCCAAGATAGCTTTCGGCGCACTTACAAATCCTGTCGGCACCGCCGCAGATGATTCAGCGGTTAACCTCAACATTGCAAACCGCACCGCTTCAGACCGGACATTAAACGGTTCATTAGATGAAGTCCGCATTTACAATCGAGTTCTTTCGGCGCAGGAAGTTTTAGATTTATACAATAGTGCAAGTGTAACTACGACCACATCTCCTACCCCAACCCCAACTCCCACCCCGGCAGTTTCCGGTCCCCGAATCGGAGTATCCGGCGATAAATTCACAATCGACGGCCAGCAGAAGTTCCTCCTCGGCGCGAGCTACTACCATGCTCTCGGATGGAAAGTCTCGGACCTCGACGCCCTTAAGGCACGCAAGTTCAACCTGATACGGACCATCATGGGTTGGGACTACATTCCTGCCAACACCTTTGATATCTCCGGAAATCTCGATCCGGCCAAGGGCACAACCGTACTCAATCTTGTCCGTGCCGCCGCCGCCCGCGGATTTATCGTAGACGTTACTATCTTATTGGGATGGAATACCGAAGGCACCATCGGAAGCGTACCTAACTTAACTGCAGCCAAGAACGCTATCCGTAACGCAGTAACTCTTTTGAAGAATGAGCCCAATGTGATTTTTGATCTTGTTAACGAACATAACCTTGTAAGCGGATCGCAGAGTCACACGGTAATCCAACAGCTCGTCAACGAAGCGCGCGCAGTCGCCCCCAACGCCGTAATCTTTGCCTCAAATTTTCAAGAACTTATCACATATGACTCTGTCTCTGGCACAAACCAGACGATGATCAATGAGGAAGCAAACACGCTGAAGTTTAATCTTCTGGCCCCGCACTTTTTCCGGACAGCGGATTGGTACGATAAAACTGACGTGCGGATAGGCGCAATCAAAAGCTATCTAAATCAGATCGGCAAAGTTATCCCAATCTATCTTCAGGAAGAGGCGCGGAGAGACACAAGCCAGTTAATGCCGACCAAAGATCAATTCCTCCAGGCCGTACTTGAGGCCCGCAACACGGGAGCTGCCGGCTGGGTATTCCACACGGAGGCCGCCTTTGATCTTTCCGGAACAAAAACTTTCTTCGGAAATCTTGACCCTGACGGAAGCGGCGTGGAACTGGCGACGGTAAACGCGCTGGGCGATGCGGTTTACGGAATTACCCCCACACCTACACCAACCCCGACACCTACACCAACCCCGACAATTACGGCGACGGGAACAAATCCATTCACAAACAATAAACAGGCGCTTCTAAATTATCTTGCAGGGCTTCCGGCCAAACCTGACAGCCGTGTTATTTCGGGGCAGTACACCGGTGCGTTCACCGCCAATCAAGGTAAAGACCCTATTCAAAATATATTTGATCAAACCGGCATCTGGGTGGGCATTATGGGCGTAGAGGCATATACCGGATGGGGTGGCACTTCAATTTTGCCCAGTGCAAACCCTGCAATAATCGATTATTGGAATAATGGAGGACTGGTAGTTGTGCACCAGATTTTTAATAATCCGGCTACGGGGGGAAATCAAAGCGATAAAACTATATATCCTTTCCCGGCCGCTTATACGCCCGGCAACGCCACTTATACGAATTTTGTAAGCGCATTGGACCAAGTAGCCACAGGGTTTAAGCAACTTCAGGATGCAGGCGTTGTTGTTATTTATCGTCCGTTTCATGAAATGAATGGCGGGTGGTTTTGGTGGGGTTCCGTAAACCAAAGTGATTTTATAAACCTTTGGAAATTTACTTACAATTACTTCACTGTAACCAAAGGCTTAAAAAACATACTTTGGCTCTATAATCCGAATTACGTGTACGGAGCTCTTAAAGGAGCGCTTTATTATTATCCTGGCAGCCAATATGTTGATTTGGTAGGAACAGATCTCTATTGCGATGAGCTTAGTTCCTGCGCCGGAGGATATTCAGACTTAATTACTACAAATAAGCCGTTTTTGCTGGGTGAATTCGGACAAACGCGAACAACTTGCACATCCAACTGCGGTTATGATTTTCGGCGCCTGATCAATTCAATAAAACAGACAATGCCAAAAACCACTGCATTCGTGGTGTGGACAGGAATTAACTGGGGATTAGATATTAACAGCTATGTGCCGGAATTGCTTAATGACCCCTGGATATTGAACCGCGGAGAGTTTGGTGGCACCGTAACCCCCACCCCCACTCCCACGCCTACCCCAACCCCAACACCGACTCCGACACCAATCACCACCTCATCAGGCCCCATCTCCTGGTACAAATTCGACGGCAATGCCAACGACTCGGCAGGAACAAATAACGGAACTCTTCTCGGCGGCCTCACCTTCACAACAGGCAAACTCGGCCAAGCCCTCTCTTTCGATGGCGTGGATGATAACGTAAGCCTCGGAAACTCAACGGCACTTCAAATAACCGGCAACCAGACGATCTCAATGTGGCTTAAGCCTAATTCCTTCTCGGCAAGGCGCAACCCTTACGCCAAAGCTTACGGAGGAGAGGGAACTATTACCCAGGAAACCAACGGTACCATCAATTATTACTACGGCACCGGAGGAGGCAACGCCACTCCTTACCAGGGCTTTAATATGACAAGCCCCCTCGTTCTTAACGAATGGACTCATGTTGTAATAGTCCGCGACCTCTCTAACATGACCTTAAGATGGTACAAGAACGGAGTACAAACGAACCAGGTTGCCGCGTCATATTCTTCGGCAGCAGCTTCAAGCTTGAACGCCTATATCGGCAAGGGTTATGTAAGTAATTATTCCGGAACTATCGACGATGTCCGCGTCTACAACCGTGCTCTTTCCGCAACCGAAGTTCAAGCTGTCTATAATGAAGCGGGAATAACACCAACTCCTACACCAACTCCTACACCAACTCCTACCCCGACTCCTACCCCTACCCCGACGATTACCACAACCGGAAATATTTACTACGTGGCGACCACGGGAAACGATGCGAATACCTGTACACAGGCCAAAAGCACTGCGACGCCAAAAAAGACCGTGAATGGCGTTCTCTCATGCATTATCGCCGGTGATACCGTGCTCATCAGAGGCGGGAGTTATCCGGGTTTCCGTCTGACGGAAAAACATTTTAACTCCGCGGGGTGGGTGACGTTTAAATCCTATCCGGGAGAAAAGGCAATAATTGACGGAGCGCTTGGGCAGGTCAATGCCATCCGTATATCGGGCGCAAGTTATATTATTTTTGAGGATTTGGAAACCACTAACTCAAGCATCAATCATTCATACAGCTGCGATCTAACACTCGCGACATGTCAGCAAACTGCGTTAAATATATCGTCAGGCCACGGCATTATTATGGACGCTTCGTCTAACGCCGCTTCGGCAAGCCACCATCTTATCTTCCGGCGGATGAATATACACCACAACGGCGGTTCAGCTATCCTCGGAGGATCTGACGGGCTGTTTTCTTTTACCGATATCCATATTCTTGATAACGAAATCCATGATAACGGCATAAAAGGCCTGGCCGAGGGATACGGCACCTATGTAGAAGGGGATAAGTTTATTATCAGTAACAACAAAATTTACAACAACTCAGGCGAAGGTATAAGAACCGGCAATGTTTTGGAAGGTTATCACCTTACCAACTCTCTCATTGAAAAAAATCTTGTCTACAATAACGGCGGAATCTTTTGGCATTCTTCCGGCCATATAATTTATGGCGGCGCCGGCATTGTTGTTTGGGGCGGTTCTAACAACACCATAAAAAATAACGTAATCTATACGATGTATCCGCAGGAAAGCATCGGTATTCAGGTTTCTTCATACCCGCCAGACAACAATCGCATTTACAACAATACGATTTATGATATTGCGAACGTCGGTATTAGTGTCACCGGTGGCGGCGATACGACATGCCCGGGGACGATCGTAAAAAACAATATTCTCTACAAGACCGGGCAGATGATCGGAGGTACGGATAAGCAATATAATTGCGCGGCGGATATTACGGATTCCAACAATATCGTGGACGTTGACCCGCTGTTTGTGAATCCGGCGGCCGGCGACCTTCACCTCCAATCGGCATCTCCAGCGATTAACGTTGGCGCAACAATTGCGGAAGTTGCCTCGGATTTTGACAGGAAAAAACGCCCCATCGGTTCAGCTTACGATATCGGCGCGTATGAGTACGGAACCGGCGCGCTTGATACATCTTCTCCGTTGCTGCCTCCGCCGATGTATTTGTCTCCGCAAAATGTTGATCCCGTCGGCTATTGGAAATTTGACGAAGGAAGCGGTCAGGCCGCGGCGGACTCATCAGGCTTTGGAAACAACGGCATGCTCGGCACCACGGCTTCGGCTGAAAGCAATGACCCCGCATGGGTTTCAGGCAAATCAGGAAATGCGCTTCGCTTCAACCGTGCCGAAGGCGATACCTTAAGAGCAACCGATCTTGATATATTAACCGGCGGTATTACGATAGCGCTCTGGGTCAAGCTGGATGCGTTCGCTCCCGCGGGTTATATTTCAGATTTTGTTGATAAAGGCACTTGCAGCAATTATTGCTTTGCGGAAGTAGATAACGGAAAGCTTAAATTCTCCTTCGTCAACTTCGCGGGTCAGCCGGAATGGAAAACATCCGTTCCTGTTCTTTCGCTCAATACCTGGCAGCATGTGGCCGCTACCTTTGTCTTCGGAACGGGGCCGAGTATCAGGGTGTATTTAAACGGTAACCTGCTTTCGGGCGCTTGGGCCTCGGGCCAGACCGGCACTTATCTGAATTACATCTACTGGGGCAATGATTACCCACTGACTATCGGTTCAAGCAGAGTGTTAGGCGACGGAAAAACCACGGCCGGCTCCATCGATGAAGTCCGTATTTATAAGCGCGCATTATCTCAAACCGAAATACAATCTATTTATAGCGGAGTAACACCAACCCCAACCCCAACCCCAACTCCCACTCCTACACCAATAGTCTCAACCAAATTCCTAATCAACGACCGTGTTCAGGTTAACGCAGGATCCCTTAACGTCAGATCTTGCGCTTCTATTTCTTGCGGTACAACCGGTGTGGCGCAATCATTTGGAGCTCTAGGAACTGTGACTAATATTTCCGGACAGCCAACATATACAGATGGCTTTTGGTGGTGGAACATCAACTACGATCTTGGTGCTGACGGATGGTCTGTTGAGGATTATTTGACGAAATACATTACACCTTCTCCCACGCCGACACCTACATCGACCACCAGCTCAACAACGTGGTACGTCAAAAAAACCGGCAGCAACAGCAACAATGACTGCACTGAGGCCCAAAACTCGGCTACGCCTAAGCTAACCATTGCTGCAGGATTGGCCTGTGCGAAGGCTGCTGGTAGCGGGGCTAACAACACGGTCGAAGTAGCGGCGGGTACTTATGCCGAAACGATCGATAGCGGTCAACTTCCCACGGGCACATCTTGGACGGCGCCCTTCACGATGAAAGCCAAGACGGGTGATGCCGTGGTGGTTATGCCGAGCACGGCTACTGGTATTTTTATCTTGGGCAATGAGGTCCATTACATCATCTTCGATGGTAACTGGGTACTCGATGGAACTAACCAACTCGGCACACCATATCCGGGAAGCATTTATTTTTCTGGGGCCGCGCACTGGAAGTTTATTAACGGTTTTGAGATCAGGAACACTAACGGCGCGAACGGCGTCAACCTTGATGAATACTCGCACCACATCACATTTTCTGACTGCAAAATACACGACGGGACTTTCTGGTTCCCCTCTGTTAGTCGCCCTGGCTATCCTATGTATATTATGGGAAATGATAACGTCGTGGAAAATTGTGAGATTTACAATTTTCCACGCTACGGAATTCACAACTACGATTCGCCTCCGCATAACCCTCCTAGCCGAAATATCTACCGCAACAACTACATCCATGATGGAACAACAAATCCGGCGTATAACTTTACGGCTGCGTTGCTTCTCGGCAGCGGCGATTCGAACCAGGCGTACAATAATATCATAGAAAGTAACGGTGGTCGCGGGATAGAGGTAGGCAATGGTGCTACTAACTCATTGGTCTATGGCAATACTGTGTACAATCATCTCGTCGGAATCCACACCGAAGATACCGTTACTGGAACGATTATCAAAAACAACGCGATAGCCAATAATACTACGTCGAACTTTATCGACCTTGGGACCGGCACGACCAAATCAAACAATTTTTGTACAACCTCGGGCGGCACGACAAACTGCTCGACGAGCGCAGCTTCGGCGGGATTTGTTGATGCCGCTGGCGGCGATTTTCATTTAGCAGTCGGCAGCGCATTAATTAACGCAGGTACGGCCCTCGGCGCCACGTTTAATACAGACTATCTCGGATCGTCACGACCCGAACCGGGCGGCACTCTGTGGGATATCGGCGCTTACGAATACGGAGGATCCACAAATCCCGCCCCCACCGTCTCTCTATCCGCCAGCCCCACTTCAGTAATTTCAGGCACAGCCTCAACCCTCTCTTGGTCTTCAACTAACGCTACTTCCTGCACAGCTTCAGGCGCATGGTCAGGAACTAAATCAACTTCAGGTTCTCAATCAACAGGAAACCTTACAGCAAATTCAACTTTCACCCTTTCCTGCACCGGAACCGGAGGAACTGTTAATCAATCTGTGACGGTGAATGTTACTTCAGCATCTTTCAACTTCACCCTCACCAACGGAGGGAATAAATCTGTCACCCAAGGTTCATCAGTAACCAACACTGTTACAGCCACAATTTCTTCAGGCACAACCCAATCTACAAACTTCGTAGTCTCCGGACTTCCATCAGGAGCCACGGGATCATTCTTGCCCGGATCATGTTCTCCAACTTGCTCAACTACTCTCACAATCAATACTCTCTCATCAACTCCAACAGGAGTTTACACGGTTAACTTAACCGCAGCTGCAGGATCAGTTATCAAAACTTCAACTTTTACCCTTACTGTTAATGCGACCCCAACCCCAACCCCAACTCCAACTCCCACTCCCACTCCAATAGTCTCAACCAAATTCCTAATCAACGACCGTGTTCAGGTTAACGCAGGATCCCTTAACGTCAGATCTTGCGCTTCTATTTCTTGCGGTACAACCGGTGTGGCGCAATCATTTGGAGCTCTAG
>Ga0209542_10012156_pt1 | contig 15127 bp, 16 predicted proteins | sample RifCSPhighO2_01_FD_184028 | JGI IMG/M metagenome (GOLD analysis project Ga0209542, IMG submission 184028) | Soil microbial communities from Rifle, Colorado - Rifle CSP2_plank highO2_0.1 (SPAdes) (version 2) | ecosystem: Environmental > Terrestrial > Deep subsurface > Rock core/Sediment ...
TTTAAAGAACCGTCGTCCATTTTTACAGGAATAGATATTCTTATATCACGGTCAGGTTGGCGCAAACGGGCTATAAATTCGCTATTGAAATTTTTAATCTTTGCGACTTTGTCCAATTGAAACATCGCATTTTGAAATGGGTTTTGCATTTTTTAGATTTTTTATTTTTGGGGCGGAAAATCAATTATTAAGGTTTACATTATACAGCAAAGTCTTCCGATGTTTCAAGTTTTGTTAAAAAGTGTCAATATTTCCTATGTTTTGCTATACTTTATCTACAAATGAAGAATAATATTTTTTTAAAAATAAAAAGTACATTCGCCAGTACTTACTTTTGGTTTTTTGTATTTTTACTGCTCATTTTAGCTTCGTTTTTTATTGCTCCGGAATTTTTTAGCACTAAAATATCAAATGAAATAAAAAATATAATAGCAAAATCTGAAGAAAATAAAATTCCCATCCTTCCGCCTTTGGACACCGTGGCATATGATAAAAAATTAAACGAACTAGCGAATAATCCACCTGATCCTATTGTCTACGAAACTGTTAAAATTATTGAAAAAGACCAAAATGGCAAATCCATAACTAAAACCACTAAAGTACCTTTATCTCCACAGCCTGTAATATCGCATCTTTGGCCGGTGAAAACTGTTTATCCCAATGCTGGAGCTATTTTACCGTTCAATCGCGTGGTTGCTTATTATGGAAATTTATATTCAAAGAATATGGGGGTGCTTGGACAATACGGAGAAGATGAAATGATTGAAAGACTTAAGGCAGAAGTTAAAAAATGGCAAGAAGCGGACCCCTTAACTCCGGTTATTCCGGCTCTTCACTATATTGCAGTGGTGGCCCAAGCAAAAGCGGGAGAAGATGGAAAATATAGAATTCGTATGCCAGATTCAGAAATAGATAAAGTAATTAAAATGGCAAAAAAAATAAATGCTCTTGTTTTTTTAGACATTCAAGTTGGTTTTAGTAATTTACAGACTGAGATACCATTGTTAGAAAAATATTTGAAAATGCCGCAAGTGCATTTAGGCGTTGATCCGGAATTTTCTATGAAAAGCGGTATCAGGCCGGGGAAAATTGTAGGCACTTATGATGCGTCAGATATGAATTTTGCCGCCAATTATTTGGCAAAAATGGTAAAAGAAAATAATCTTACTCCTAAAATTTTGGTGATGCATCGCTATACCCAAAAGATGCTTACAAATTATAAAGAAATAAAACCATTGCCGGAAATACAAATTGTGATGCATATGGATGGTTGGGGCGGAGCAGCCAAAAAGATGAACACATACCAACAATTTATTTATAAAGAACCTGTCCAATTTACCGGTTTTAAATTGTTTTACAAAAATGATGTTCTAGAAAAAGATACTACTTTAATGACCCCAAACGACTTATTAAAACTAAACCCTCAACCCATTTATATTCAGTATCAATAATCACTGTCAAGGTTCGACCTTGACAGTGACAATAGAAATCCAATCAAATATTTCCTCTCCAAAATCTTTCTTTTTAGAAAAGTATTCTGGGAAAGCATTTTGATTCAAAATTATCTCTTGGGCCCTTTGTTCTTCCATATAGTCTAAATAACTAGAATATTCATATTTATGTAAAAATTTTTTAGCTTGAATTTTACTTTTTAAACCATTCTCTCTCCATTTGGTATCTATTATTTTTAATGGGTTTAAATGGATGTAAGAGAATATGTATTTTAAATATTTATCTTCATTAATATGTTGGGCTCGAAATTTGCTTTCAAACAAAGATCCGGTTCTCTCATACTTTTTGTTGAAATACATTGTATAACCAGTCATCAATTTTTGCATAAATAAACTTATATTTCCACCCCCTTTTTCTTTTAGTAATAAATGAAAATGATTTGGCATTAAACAATATGCTCCTATATCCACGAGAGTATTACCTCTATTAATTTCGAAAATTTTAGTAAAAGATCTTTCTTTAAAATCACTTAAATGTAAGGTATTTTCACTATTACATACAAAGAAAAGGTGAATAAACCTCTGATAATCTTTTTTATCTAAAAAAATTTTCCTTTTTTCTGTGCCTCGACAATAACAATGATAATATTCATCAAAACTAAAAACTATATTTCTAGACATAATTATATTTTATTCTTTTTTAATCCACTGTCAAGGTCGAACCTTGACAAAATAAAATTCAAAAAATTTTTGAGCCTTCGCCCTCGGAGCCATAAGGGCAGGGGACCCATGACTCTTTAAATTTTTTAATTTTAGTGGTTTTTTATGATTTTTATGATATTATATTCATAATGTTCGCAAATTATTTAACTACTAGCGCGCATGGATTTTTACCGGTGATTGTAGTGTCAGCTTTGATAGATAGCATTAACCCTTGCGCTATTTCTGTTTTATTTTTGACTATTACTTTTTTATTCAGTCTTGGGAAAAATAGAAAATTTGTTTTGTTATCGGGGAGCGTATATATTCTGGCTATTGCTATTGTTTACACCTTGATAGGTTTAGGGGCCCTGCAAGCCCTTAGTTTTTTGAATGTTCCGAATATGATGGCGAAAATAGGGGCCTCCATATTATTGCTTTATAGTATCATTGGTTTAATAAATGAATTTTACCCGAATTTTCCCATTAAATTAAAAATCCCGGAAAGTACACATTCAACTCTTGCTAAAGTGATAAGTAAAGGTTCTATACCAGCTTTTTTTATTTTGGGATCACTTGTCGCCTTGTTTGAATTTCCATGTACTGGTGGGCCCTATCTTTTTGTTTTAACTCTGCTGCATGATTATACTACTTTTTGGAAAGGCTTTTGGTATTTGATTATATACAATTTCGTTTTCGTATTACCTCTTATTCTAATACTTGCATTTGCTACGAACAGGATTATGATAGAAAAGATAGATAAATTGCGCAGGCTGGAAACAAAAAAGGCTCGCGTAATATTACTTCTTGTTCTTATGACTTTTGGTATTTTGATATTTACATTATAATGTATAACAAATATTACAGGCTTTACTTTTTCTCGGGTCCTCGGGAAAATGAATCCTGTAATATTTCAAAAAATTATGGCTGATCCCAAATTAATGAGTTTTGAAGAGCTTCAGAAGAAAGTAATGTCCTTAAAAGAAAACAGGGGTGTTGATTTATCTACTGACGAAGATTTGAGTATTGCCGTGATGAATTTAATAAGTCTAGAGGAACATTTCTTTTTTTCTGGAGCAAAAACGAAGAAAGATGAATATTACGATATGCTAAAAGAAGTGAGAGAAATGAGAAAAATACTTCTGGCCCGGATGATAGACAAGACTGAAGGTGAAAGTTGGTGCATCTCTAAACATTTACTCGGCACGACCATGCGCTTGATGGAAGTTGGGACCAAACTGCAGGGAGATGGTAAAACGGATGAAGCTAAACAGATGTTTAGTTTTGCTTACAAAGTTTATAATTTGTTTTTTGGACTCAGATTGAAGATTATTAACATACCGGATGTTAAAAATAGCTTGGAAAAAGAAAAACCCATGTCCTTTGACGACATTATGGCTAAGTTAGTTGATTGTTGTAAAGAATAGCACTATGACCCAAAAAAATATTTTTCTCTTGATAATTGGTCTTTTAATTTTAGGAGCATTAGCAACAATGGTACTTCAATCTAATGGAGAAACTGTTTCTTTTATAAAATATGACACTTTTGCCAAATGTCTTGCCTCAAAAAATTTAACCATGTATGGCACCGTGTGGTGTTCTCATTGTAAAGCGGAAAAAGCGCGTTTCGGGGACTCTTTCAAGTATGTGCCTTATGTTGAATGTACGGAAAATCCGAATTTATGTCTTGAAAAAGGGGTAGAAGGTTATCCGACTTGGATAGATGAAAATGGACTAAAATATGTAGGTGAACAAGGCCTAGAAAAACTATCGCAGATAAGCGGTTGTGAATTATCCGTTGAATAATGTATAATATAGCCATGAAACAAACGCGATTAGATCAATTGGCGGACGGCATTTTTGCCATAGTTATGACTATTTTGGTTTTTGAAATACGCATACCCGAATATGTTGGAATAGCGAGTGAACAAAGTCTTTTAGGGTCGTTATTTAATCTTTTTCCTGTTTTCTTAAGTTATCTTTTGAGTTTTTCGCTTCTTTTTACCTATTGGAGATCGCACCATTTTATAGAATCAATACTTGCCAAAAATATTGATACGCGCTTTTCTAATTTGAATGCAATCTTTTTTTTCTTTATAGCCCTTGTTCCATTTTCATCACATTTTCTTGGCAAATATAGCTATTCCAAAACAGCCATTATCTTTTTTGCCTTGAATATTATTTTGATTGGAATTTCTCTATTTATAATGCGTCAATACGCTATTAACTCTAAAACTATTGAAAATGCTTCATTTACCAAAGTAGAAAATGAACACGCTAACATGCGAATATTGTTTCCCGTCGGCGCGGCAGTTGTGGCTATATTTGTAACATTTTTTAGCACTAATCTTGCCATTCTGTTATTTACCATTGCCATCTTATTCAATTTATTAGAAAAAAGTACTAAACACACCTTTTTATTTATTGATCTTTTCCGCGGAAAAGATTAAAATTTTTAATATCGAATAAATAATATTATTATAAATATAAATTTTTTAAAACAAGATGAAAAAAACATATGCAATAGTAATTGTTTTGGTTCTGGTAGTGTTAGGAGTTTTGTTTTTTACTGGTAAGGGCAGTAAGTTAGAAGCACCTGCTGTAGTAAATGATGTTAATAAAGAAAACGGGGGAACAGGATTGGTTTCTGAAGAAGAAACAACAATCGCTGAGGTCAGAGAGTTTACTATTTCTGGTCAGAATTTTTCTTTTACTCCAAGTTCTATAACGGTTAAAAAAGGAGATAAAGTAAAAATAACCTTCAAAAGTATTGATGGATTTCACGATTTTAAAATAGATGAATATGGTATTGCTACCCAACAATTAAAATCTCCTGCAGAGGAGGTATTGGAATTTACAGCAGATAAAGTTGGAAATTTTGAATATTACTGTTCGGTTGGTTCTCATAGAGCCATGGGAATGTGGGGGACTTTTGAGGTAGAATAATACGATGGATTCTAAAAAAGAAATACAAGCTTGGCGTGAAGTTAAGGTCAGAGATAGATTCTTGAATGCGTTTAGAGGAATGTATATTTTTTATAAAACCTCTAGACATTTATACGTACTTATATTTAGTGCCTTGGCAGTGATATTTTTAGGATTTTATTTTAGAATTTCAAGTTTGGAATGGATTGCTTTGATTTTTTCCATCGGTTTTGTAATAGTTTCGGAAATATTTAATACAGCCATAGAAATAGATATAGATTTAACTTCTCCGGAATATCATCCTTTTGCCCGTGATACCAAAGATGTGGCAGCGGCAGCTGTATTATTATCTATCTTTACTGTAATGATTATTGGATTTATTGTTTTTGTGCCGAAACTTCTTTAATGTGTTAATATATAATATATATGTCTAATAAAAATATTTTTCTTTTAATAATTGGTATTTTGATATTGGGGACCATAGTAGCTGTGCTGTTGCGCTCTCCTAGTGTACCAGCTGGTCCCGGCAAATATGATACTTTCACTCAGTGTTTAAAAGAGAAGGGTGCAGTTTTTTATGGAGCTTTTTGGTGCCAACATTGTCAGGCTCAAAAAGAAATGTTTGGCTCGTCTGTAAAATTTTTGCCTTATGTTGAGTGTTCTGTTCCCGACGGTTCTGCCCAGACACAAGAATGCACGAATAAAAAAATTTCCGGTTATCCAACTTGGGAATTTTCCGATGGTACCCATTTGACGGGAGAAATCCCGCTGGCACAACTGGCTGAAAAAACTTCTTGTCTGTTACCCCAATAATTATGGCAGAATACGTACATTATTTTAATTTGATTCTTGGTATCTTTGCTATTGTTTTGCAGTTTCTATGTGTTTTTTCGCTGGTTCTTCTTTTTCTCGTTTCCGATAAAAATAAATTCAAAAATTATTTTTTTTCTCTTGTTTCGGAACATTTTTTATTTATCGGATTTATCATTTCCTTTTTTTCTACCGCCCTTTCGCTCTTTTATTCTGAAATATTAGGCTATGCCGCATGTTTTCTATGTTGGTTACAGAGAATCTTTTTATTCCCTCAGGTTGTGCTTTTTGGCATAGCTTATTTAAAGGAAGATAAAAAAGTGGCGCATTATGCATTTCCGTTGCTTTTTTCCGGTTTTTTGATTTCACTTTATCATAATTTTATCTATTACTTTAGCAAGAGTCTTGCTCCTTGTGATGCTTCTGGTGTTTCCTGTGTCCAAAGATTTGTAAATGAAATTGGCGGGTATATTTCTATTCCGATGTTTTCTCTGACAATGTTTCTTGCCCTGATAACTCTTCTATCGGTGGTTCGTTTTTATAAGAAAGATAGAGTATAATAATAAGATGGATGAAGAATTAAATAAAAAAATAGAGGAACAAGGATTAAAAATCGATGCAATTTATAAGTCAGTAGAAAAAACTAGAAAATATTTTTTAATAATAATTTGGGTTACGATTTTAGGGGTTGTCTTACCAATGATAGGATTGGTTTTTGCTTTACCGTCATTTTTGAGTAATTACGTAGATACCTTGAGTGGCTTAGGTATTTAAATTTAAAAGAATACCTTTAAAAATAAAATTTACAAAGGTTTAATCCTTATAATATAATAAAGGTATGTTAGCGTTTACTAAAAAAGAAACAACTCTGATGCAAAAATTAGATACACCTGCAAAAGTGCAGGATTTTTTAAATACTTTTAAATTTAATTTTGAAGAAAAAGGAGAAACTCTAAAGTCTCCAATCATGATTTTAAGAAAAAGGAACGCGCATTGTATAGAAGGAGCATTATTGGGAGCATATATTTTATCGCTTCACGGTTTTTTGCCATTAATACTTCATCTTCAAACCACTAAAGATGATTTTGATCATGTTATTTCCCCATTTAAACAATATGGTCTGTGGGGCGCGTTATCTAAAACTAATCATGCAGTGTTGCGATATCGGGAACCGGTTTATAAAGATATACATGAATTAGTAATGTCTTATTTTCATGAATATTTTTTAAATAAAAACGGCAAAAAAACTTTACGTCGATACTCTAAACCGCTTAATTTGAACATATTTGGTAAAAATTGGGCAGTAGCAGAAAATGATCTTTGGCAGATAGACAAAACTCTAGACAAAATAAAACATTACAATATTATGCCCAAAATTGTTTCAAAAAATCTCAGAAAGGCGGAGAAAACAGAAATAAAAGCCGGTAAAATTGTGCAGTTTAAAAAATATTAAAGATTTTTTCTAAAAGATTTCTAAACCAGCCCTTTTTTATTGGTAATTTTTCTTCCTCATTTTCGGTGATAGCATTTATTACTGTGGCTGTATTTTGAGGCGGTAGATTCTCTGAATTTATTTTTTGTTTTTTTGGGGTAGTTTCTTTTGCCGTTATTTTTGTTGGCAATTTTTTCTCTATTGGGGGGAAAATTGATTCTTCTTCCAATTTCTCAAATTTCTGCATTATTTGATTCCAAGTTTTGCCGGATAATGCTGTTATAGCATAAGCAGTTTCCCAAATTTTGTTTTGTAAGGATTCGCCCCCCTCTCTGGCGGATAAATTTTTTATTCCTCCATCAATGTCTTGATTTATTGCCAGATAATCAAGCGGAGTATTTTCATTCTTAATCCAATTTTCGGGTTTTTCGGATAGTGCCCAGATGCCTCCTATTGCCCAAGCGGTGGAAGAAACATTTCCCCATCCGCCGTCATCTTTTTGATTTTGCTTTAAAAACTCTTTTGCCTTTTTCAGTGCGGTATTTATTTTCGCTGGGGAAAATTCTTCTGTAGCAATTGCTTGTATTCCCGCGCTGGTCATATCCACAGATTCATCCCAAGATCCGTTTTCTTTCTGTCGGTTTAAGATAAAAGATATATCATCGGCTATTATTTTGTCACTTTGTGTAAATCCGGCATTTTGCAGAATAATTAAAGCAAAGATATCATCATTGTCTTGATTCGTATCACCAAATTGTTTGCCGTCAAAACTATCAGTTATTTTTTTTATATAATTTTCATTATTTGTATTATACGGACTCAGTCCGAGAGCCATTAATGCCATAGCATGTCTTTCATAATCAGTTAAATGCCCATCTTCGAATTTTGATTCTGTAAAGTATTTAATTAATTTTATTGTTTGATTTTGATAATTTCCTCCCGCTAAGGCTATAGCCGTCCAGTCGGTATATAAATTTTCACCAAAAGACCCATTCTCTTTTTGCTGTGAAATTATAAATTCGAAAGCTTTTTCCAAATTAAATTTTACTTTTGTTTCGATGCCGAGCACGCTTCCTGTATTTTTATTTTTTCTGCTACCAGAACCGCTCGAAGAAGACGAAAAACCTGTATCTGAGGCAGGAGCAGCCGTTACCGTCAAGGTCTCTGTTGGAAAGTAGAAATCTTCTTTAATGCCTACATTATAAGATCCTTCCGGAATAGATGAAAAATTTGCTTCACTGTTTACATCCACTGCGGCTGTCTGTATTTCAGTAGGTGTCCATGGGTTCTCTGGATTAGGCTGAGTCAATCCTACTGTCACGCCAGTCCTCATTATCCAAGCGTCATTTTGATAATCATATTCTTGTGCTGTAGCAGTGAGGGTATCTGAGGTAGTGATAGAATTTGAGTTAAGTGTTATTTTATATTGCGGTCCGAAATACAGATATACATTTTCTCCGTCGGATAAAACTTTTTGATCCATGCCTATGCTCGGATAAGTATTATTTACCGTATATTGCCAATTGTCACATTTTTCACCCGTGGTTGTTCCGGTAATGCATTTTAAATACAATGATCCGAAAGAAGAATAATATTCTAAATCAGAAATACTGAAATCCGCGCTTAGTATATCGGCATCATTTATAAGAGAAAGTACACTTTGCGCATCTATGGAATGAGATGTACCAGTATTATCGTTCAAATCAATCGTTCCTGCCACCTGTAGAGGCACCGCTCCTTCAAATATTTTGGTATTTCCATCCCTGATGGTTAAGCTTATATCGGCATATACCACATTTCCTGTACCCGTTAAGAACAGAACTAAAATAAAAAGAGTTTGTAAAATTTTTTTTATGTTTTTCATAATTATGGTATTTTTTTAGTTACTATTTCCCTCGTATTTCCAGGACACAACGTCTCCTGCCTTTATCTTATAATTTGAAACACCTACTTGCGCTTCTTTACCATTTACATAATAAATCCAGTATTTGTTCCCATCATTTTTTAGTCCATTTATCTCTTCAATTAATTTTCCCATGCCTAAGTAAGTTTTTTCTTTGAAATTTATTTTTCCTTCTTCTTGTAATTTAGTCATAAATTCATAAACGCTAATTTCTTTTTCTATTTCAGTTTCGTATTTTTTCTCTTCTATTTCTAGTATTATTTTTTTATTTGTTTCTTCTTTTATTTCAACTTTTTTAGTTTCATCTGTGACCTCTAGCGGGGGAGATATTTCTTTAGATTCTATATATGATGTCAAAAGAAATACACAAAATAATGATATAGAAATTCCTATGGTTATTAATATTTTAATTTTTTCTTTTTTGAACATAAAAAAAATTCTGCTGAGCAGAATTTGGGGTCCTAAAATAATAGTAAGAGAATCCTGCTCGGGAATAATTCATAAAATAATTGGTAGTCGGACTCGTTCCCCCACAATTGGTGGGGGACTTACCGTAGCGGCACTGTACTGGAATTTAACCAGTTTCCCCAATTACTTCTTATAATTTTTTAACGAACTCTTTTAGTATATACTTACCCTTAAGGATGTCAAAAAAAACTGTGGAAAAAATAATCCGCCAGAGGCGGACAAAAATAATGGTTTTTGGAACTTTTGATGGATTGCATAAGGGACACCTTAATTTTTTCTGGCAAGCCAGAAAACTGGCCACGGATTCTTTTCTTGTTGTTTCAATTGCGCGGGATAAAAATGTAATTAAAATAAAAGGGAAGTCCTCATTTTTGAATGAGAAAAAAAGGATGATTTTACTAAAAAAATGCAAATTGGCTGATAGAGTAGTTCTTTCTGGCATAAAAAACCATATTCCGCATATTGTAAAAGAAAATCCTGATATTATTGCTCTTGGTTATGATCAAAAAATTTATGTTAAAAATCTTAAAAGAGATTTAAAAAATAAAGGTATTTTGGTAAAAATTGTACACCTAAAACCTTTCAAAAAAGGAATATATAAAAATCATCTGCTCCGTGCTAAAAATAAATTTACTTTTTTGAAGAAATAAACCGACATGATTTTATTTCACATCTCTAAGTCTTAAGACATTGAAAAACCCGGCGAGTAATACTGCACTTAAGACAAAGAAAAGATATTTAAAAGAGGGAATGAGAAAAAGAATGGAAACGGCCAAAAGGGGAGCAATTATATAAGAAATAGATGGAGCATTGCGGAAGAAACTGATTTCATTAGCATATTCTTCTTTTACAATTTTGAAAAAATAACTTTCGTTCATAACTTCTATAGTAGCTGCTCCGATACGGGTAGTAAAAAGTATCAAAGCCCATATCCAGAATGTTGGCTCTGTAATCAAAGGAATTACCAAAACAGATAAAGCAATAATTGAAAAACCGAGAAGAAGCATTTTTTTCTCGCCGATTCTGTCTGAAAGTTTACCCAGTGGAAAATCTAATATGATAAATGGAAGCAACATTATTGAAAAAATAATGCCAATTTTATCCCAACCGAAACCGATGTATTCGTGCAGATATATTGGTGTATAAATTATCATCCAGGCATAAAAGAATTGTAAAATTAGATTACTGAAATATATTTTTGAAATATGTTTATTATGTAAAAAGATTTTTAAAGTTTTTAATATCGAGACCTTTTTATATTCTGGATCTTTGAAATCACGCAGGAACAAAAAGAAAATTATTCCCGCTAGAATAATAAACCCTGCTGCTAAAAGATAAATACCAGAGAAAGAACTTTTATTAATAATTGAACCAGAAATCAGCTGGGCAACGATCCAAGCAAAATTTATAACCATTAAATAAAAACCTCGGAATGAACCAATATGAGAACTCTTTGAAAAATCTTCGACGAAAATATCTAATGAAGCGATGATAAAATTAGTGGATATAAAATAAAGAATAAAAGCGGGAATTATAATGAAGACATTATTTCCGAAAGCAAGTAAGATAAATGATAAGAATATTGATGAATACGATAAAAGAATTGTCGAACGGTTTCCTAAACGAGTCAAAATCTTAGGCATTTTTAATAAGCCTAAAATGGTTATAATTGAGGCGATTACGTAAATGATACCTATATAATTTTTGTCAACATAAATTTCCAAAAAACTCGAATTTATATAAGAGGTAAGAGCTACCGGAATAGAAAATAAAAAACCTGCTAAATATATTATTTTTCTATTATGTCCCATCTTCATGATTTTTTAGATATTTCCAGTGAGAGCTTTAGACTCTCACTAGGAGAGTCTAAAGCTCTCACTGGATTATATACTTAATACTACCGGAATAACCAAAGGTCTTTTTGCGGTCTTTTGATATAAGAATTTTGAAACTGTCTCTCCTAAATTAGCTTTGATATAATCAAGATCAACCAGATTATTTCTTATAACCACATCTTCCACTCCCTTTTTGATAATAATTCTTACCTGACGTAAAAGTTCTTGATTTTCTTTCAGATATACAAATCCCCGTGATATTAAATCTGGTGATTTTTTTAATTTTCCAGTTTTTTGATCTACTAATGCTATGATTACAAACATTCCATCTTTTGCCAGCATCACACGATCCCTAATAACAACATCTTGGGTATCGCCGATTGAAATACCATCCACCATCATTAATCCAGCAGGGGCTTTTTCCTTGCGCATGATCATTTTTTCTCCATTAGCAGATATTTCAATAATTGAACCGTTGTCTGGCACGGCGATATTTTCTTCTATCATGCCGAGTTCAAGAGCCAGTTCTTTATGAAGTTCAAGGTGATAATGATGCCCATGGATAGGTATGAAGAATTTAGGATGAGTTTTTTTATGCAACCATTTGATGTCTTCCTTATTGCCATGTCCGGTAGCATGCACAAAATCTTCACCTGGGGTGCGATAGCTGATGATTTTAACGCCTTGCCGTGAAAGGCCATCTTTCATTTTTTGAACTTGAAGTTCGTTGCCTGGAACGATAGAAGCCGAAAGTATGATGGTATCTCCTTTGTGCAGTGAAAACTTTGTATGCGATTTATTAGATGCGCGATTCAGAGAAGAAAATTCCTCACCTTGGGCGCCAGTCATAAGAATCACAACCTTATTCGGGGGATAATTGCCCGCTTCTTCTATAGGTATTAGAGTGTTCTTTTTAGGTTTAAAGAATCCAGCTTCTATTGCTACCTCAATGTTTGTTTTCATGGAACGCCCATCCAAGGCTATTTTTTTGCCGAGGTTTTCAGCAATTTTCACCACGTGGGCCAATCTAGTGATATGAGAAGCAAAGGCAGCAATAATTATGCGTCCATTTATTTTTTTTATTAAATTTTCCAATCCTTGATGCACTTTTTTTTCAGGCAAGGCATAACCTTCATTTTCAATATTAGTGGAATCAGTCATTAAAAGGAGTACTTTTGCTTTATCAAAAATGGAATATTCTTTTTCTTCTTCGGGAGTTACAATTCCATCTACTTGGTCTAATTTATAATCTCCCGGATTTACAATCCATCCATGTTTAGTTTCTATAATGATACCCATTGAATCAGGAACCGTATGCATGACACCAAAAAATTTAATTTTTATCTTGCCGCAGGTTATTATTTCATCTTTTTCAACGATATGTTCCTTCATGGCTGGCAATTGTGGAAATTCTGCTTGGCGTTTTCTCATGAGAAGAATAGAAAGGTTACGGGAATACACGGGCGGATTACCTATGCGCGAAAGAACAAGTGGTACGCCCCCAATATGATCTAAATGTCCGTGGGTAATGATAAGTGCGCGTATTTTTTCTTTATGTTCTTCAAGATAAGTTGTGTTCGGAATAACATAATCGACGCCGGGTGTTTCTTCATTAGAGAAATGCATACCGGCATCAATTACAATGATGTCGTTGTCTATCTCTATAGCAATCATATTTTTGCCTATTTCTTCTACTCCACCAAGCGGAATGATGCGAATCACTCCTTCTTCAAGCGGCGGAATTTTATTTTCATTTGTGTTCTTATAGTCGCTTTTTCCACTGAAAGAACGATTATTACTTCGAGATTGCCTGTAATTCTTTTTAGAATACTGATAAGTAGAATTTTTTATAAGTTTTTTAGATATTCCACGCCTAGAATCCAGACGCCCGATGTCTGGTTTAGTGGTCTTTTTTTCCTCTATCATGATAGCGCTAAAAGGTAGCCTATTTTTTTTCATTGTTTTTATTTGTTTTTTTTAATAATAAAAATAGCTTTTATTCGGAGAATATTTTCCAAACATTATCTGTTTTAATATACCATAAATATGAATTTAGGAATCTATCCCTAGGCCTGATTATATGGTCTATAGAAAATCTTTGAATATTTTTTGATACTATATATATAAAATTAGGACTATACAAAAAAACAGCCGGCATATCTTTTTTGATTTCATCTTCAAATTGAGCGTATTTTTTGATTCTTGATTTTTCATCAATAGTAATAAATGCATCTTCTAAGATTTTGTCCACTTTGGCATTAGTGTACATGGCCACATTAAGACCCGGGTCTTTTCTTTGTGAAGAATGCCAAAAGGCAAAAAGATCAGATTCGTGATTTATAATTTGTCCGAAAAGCAAGGCATCATATTTGCGCGGACGGATAACCCCTTGGTTTAAATTGCCAATTTCAAAAGTTTTTACATCAACTTTCATACCGATAATTTCTAGATCCTGTTCTATCAATTCAGCGGATTTCACAAGTTCTGGAGCATTGCCTGTGGAAATAGAAAATTCTAGATACGCCGTAGTTTTCTTCTTTTTTTTGTCAGTTGTTGTTTTTTCTAAAAATCCATCCGCTCCCTTTTTCCAGCCATCTTTACTTAAAATATCTTGGGCTTTTTTGATTTTTTCTTCATGTGAAATATTATTTCCCCTATTCAATTTTTGATAATTAATCATATTAGGGGGTATCGGATTATTAATGACAACCCCATAACCTAAAAGTACATTCCGGATAATATCGTCCTTGTTAATGGCTAGGTCTATAGCTGTTATGATGTTTTTATCAGTAAAAATTTGATTTTGATTTTGATTTAAAAAAAGTCCAAACACCCGAGGAAGCGTCAGAGATTCTACCCGATAGTTTTTTTCTTTCAGTATCTGCGCATTTGAAGGAGTAATGGAACTTATTTGATCTACTTCTCCACTTTCTAGCGCCGATATTTGATCATTTTCATTCGGGTAAAAGCGCAATATTATTTTTTCAATATACGGCTCGCCCAGATTAAATTTTTTAAAAGATGCCAGCTCGTAATAATCTATCAATCCCCCGGATTGTTTGTTTACCTTTGCTACTTTGTAAGATCCTGACCCAATTGGTTTTGTGTTTGCATCATTAAGTTCAATAGGAGAAGCTTCCCATAAAGAGGCTGGCATTATGCCGAGAGTTGTATTTTCTAAAAAGGATGCATAAGATTGTTTTAGAGTGAATTTAATCGTCTTTTCATCTATTTTTTCAACACTGACACCATCCCAATTTCCTCTTTTAGGACTTTTTATGACCGGATCTTTAATTTTATTTATGGTAAAAACTATATCATCGGCTCTAACCGGTTTTTCGTCGTGGAAATAAATTTCATTTTTTAAAGTAAAAGTATATGTCAGACCGTCTTTTGATATTTCATATTTTTCAGCTAAATCCGGAGTAAGAGTGCCGTCTGAATTTTTTCTCATTAATCCGGAATAAATAAGTGATACCAAATCTTGATCGGCATCGGAAAATGCCAGTACCGGATTTATAAAACGGGGAGTGCCGACAATACCTTCAGTTATGGATCCTCCTTGTAAAGCTATCTCTACCATAAAAGATTTATTAATATTCTG
>Ga0209542_10012157_pt1 | contig 15126 bp, 10 predicted proteins | sample RifCSPhighO2_01_FD_184028 | JGI IMG/M metagenome (GOLD analysis project Ga0209542, IMG submission 184028) | Soil microbial communities from Rifle, Colorado - Rifle CSP2_plank highO2_0.1 (SPAdes) (version 2) | ecosystem: Environmental > Terrestrial > Deep subsurface > Rock core/Sediment ...
CTACTCCCATTTGGAAAGAAACATGAAGACGTGAAGGACGTCTTGCCAGTATTGCCGGAAGAAATTTACCGCTCGGGCGTACTTGATTTGCAAGACGTGATCGCGCCGCACGCCCTCAAGATCAACTCCAAAGAGCTCGATCTCGGCGAAAAAATCGCGCGCACCTTTTTCGTCATCTCATATCCGCGCTTTCTCACGACGGGCTGGTTTGCGCCGATCATCAACATGGATAAGGTACTCGACATCTCTCTTTTCATCCACCCGCTGGACACCAACGAAATGCTGCGTAAATTTCAGAAAAAAGTGGCGGAAGTCCAGTCACAGATCTCGACCCGTGAGCAAAAGGGTATGGTGCGCGATCCGCTTCTCGACACCGCCTACTCCGATCTCGAACACCTGCGCGACTCTTTGCAGCAAGCGCAGGAGCGCGTATTCGATGTCGGGCTCTACCTCACCATCTATGGCTCCACGCGCGAAGAACTCGACAAAGTGGAGACGGAGGTGCGCAGCTCGCTCGAGAGCCGCCTCGTCTACATTCGCCCAGCGCTCTTCCAGCAGGAGCAGGGCTTCCGCTCCACGCTTCCCCTCGGAGCTGATGAGCTCACTGTACACACCAAGCTCAATTCCGCGCCGCTCTCATCGATTTTCCCATTCATCTCCTTCGACCTCACCTCGGATCGCGGCATCCTCTACGGCATCAACCGCCACAATTCTTCGCTCATTCTCTTCGATCGCTTCTCGCTGGAGAATTATAATTCGGTCGTTTTTGCCAAATCAGGATCAGGTAAGTCATACTGCACGAAATTGGAAATCTTGCGCTCCTTAATGTTCGATGTCGAAGTCATCGTCATTGACCCTGAGCGCGAGTATGAATACTTGGCGGAGACGGTCGGCGGACGCTACTTCAATATTTCACTCTCCTCCGAGCACCACATCAACCCGTTCGATTTGCCGATTCCGCGCGAAGACGAAAATCCCAACGATGTCCTTCGCAACAACATCATCACGCTCGTGGGACTGTTCCGCATCATGCTTGGCGGACTCACGCCCGAGGAAGACGCGATTATTGATAAAGCAATCACCGAAACATACGCGCTCAAAGACATCACGCCTGAGGCGAATTTCGCGACCATCGAGCCGCCGCTCCTCTCCGACTTCGAGCTCGTACTCTCCGGGATGGATGGCTCGGAGTCGCTCGTGCAGCGTCTTTCAAAATATACGAAAGGCACGTGGAGCGGCTTCATCAATCGTCCAACCAACGTCGACATGAATAAAAAACTCGTCGTCTTTTCCGTGCGCGACATGGAAGACGATCTGAAGCCGGTCGCGATGTACATCATCACGCACCATATCTGGAACATGGTGCGCAAAGAACTCCGCAAGAGATTGCTCGTCATCGACGAGGCATGGTGGATGATGCGCTCGGAAGACACTGCATCCTTTCTCTTCGGCATCGCAAAGCGCGGCCGCAAATACTACCTCGGCATCTCGACGATCACGCAAGATGTCTCTGACTTCTTGAACTCCCCCTACGGCATACCAATGATTACCAACTCGTCGATTCAATTATTGTTGCGGCAATCCCCCACGTCTGTGGATCTTGTGCAACAGACATTCAAATTATCGGACGAAGAGAAATATCTGCTGCTGGAGAGCGATGTGGGGGAGGGGATCTTTTTCGCGGGCCTCAAACACGTTGCGATCAAAGTCATCGCTTCATACACGGAGGATCAGATCATCACCTCCGACCCGTCGCAAATTCTCGCGGCAAGGAAAGCGCGTGACGAACTCGCGGCAAGCGACGCGACGCTTCCGCCGGAGCCCGCTCCAGCACCACATCAAGCTTCTGCTGTGAGACGCCCGGCAGAGCTCCCCCCCTTACCAGAAGCGCCTCCTACGCTCTCATCGGCCAATCTCCCGCCGCCGGCGGCGCCCGAGCCAACTCCCGCGCCTGCCGCGGTGACGCCGCCCGCAACACCCGAGGCGACTGCGATGGCGACGCACATTTCACCTCCAGTGCCAGTTGCACCACCGACACTCGGACAAATGCCGGCACCTCAAGCGGCTCCCGCTCGTCCCGCTCCGCCCGGTATTGAGGCGCCTCTATGACCCGGGCGCTGCTCTCGACGCTCCTTGTGCTCCTCGCGCTACCGGTATTCGCCTCGGCGCAGTTCTCGATCCCCGGCTTTGAAGATCATCTCACGATTACGGCGATGCCTTTAGTGCCCGGGCCAAACGAATTTGTCCACTTCTTCATCGAGGGCTCGATTTTCAGCAGCCAAAACGCCGACGCAAGCTGGAGCGTAAATGGGAAAGCGGTAGAGCAAAGCGGTGACGGCGGCATCGATGTGCAGATGGGAGCAGCCGGAGAGGAAACGGTCGTAGTCGCGACAGTTGGCTCGCAAACACTCACGCGCACCATCGTCCCGGCGACAGTTGATATCCTCGTCGAGGGCGAAGGCTATACGCCACCCTTCTTCAAGGGCCGCCCACTCGCGCCCCCCGGCACGACGCTGCGCGCGCAGGCGATACCGCACTTTGGCAGCATCGGCGCATCAGTCGCGAATGACAAAATAATGTTTACCTGGCGACAAAATGGCGCGGTGGTCGCAAGCGGCAAGGGCCGCGCGACAGCGACGCTTTCTGCGCCGCCCCTTTTTGGCGCTGACACCATTTCAGTGGAAGCGCGTTCGCAGGATGGAGCGTATGCGGGCTCTGCCTCCGTGCGCCTCCCCGGCATCGACCCTGTGGCGACGCTCTACGTGCACCACCCGCTTGTCGGTATCAAGTATTACGATGCTGTCCTCGAGGGTGGGAGCGTGGAAGATGTGGAGACGACATTCACTGCGGTGCCGTATTTTGCAGATGCTCGTAATCCAAGCGACCCGGGACTTATCTACGAGTGGAGTGTCAACGGACGGGCCGTGCCGAAGGACACGGAGAGCGCGGGCGAAATCACCATCAATGCCGATAGCGCTTCCGGCGTCGCGCAGCTCTCACTCACGCTCTCGTCGTCCGTCAATTTCTTTTTGCACGCGGAGCAATCATGGAATCTCCGCTTCCTCGGCGCTGGAAGCGCGTTCCCCGGAGGTGCGCAGCAATCATCTTCAGATTCCAGCATTTTCCGCACAGGAGTTCAATGACAATCATGGGTACGCTCACAAAAATTCTCCGATACGCCTTGATCGCCATGATCGTTCTCCTTTTGGGGAGCCTTGCAGGTTGGTATGCGTATCTACAAACCCAGAAAAATCCTCTCGCGCCTGTAGAGGGCGAGGCGAGCATGAGTGATGGATTTCAGGGCAACCGCGGCGGTGGAGCGGGAAGTGCTGTGGTCTCCGACACTGTGACGGGAGGGGGGGAGGAAAGTATTTCGACAAAACCGATCGAGCGCCTCTGGAGAGTTGATCGCGGGCCGGTTGCAGGCTTTTCATTTGTTGATCGCGTGTTGCCTCTGTCTTCGACATCCTCCACCGGCTCTCTCTTTTTTGTGCAGCGCGGCACAGGCTACATCTTGAGCGCAGATACAAAGACGCAGGTCGTATCGCGCATTACCAATACCCTCATGCCGAAAATCTACGAGGCACACATTGGCACAAGCGGTGAGTATGTTTTTTTGCGATCTGTCGACGAAACGGGCGCGCTTACGACATTCGCCGGAACTCTTGTGGCCGATGACGCGACAGGGACCCCGCAGGCGCTCGCGGGATCGTATCTCTCGCCCAATATCCGTGAGGTCACGCTTGATAGTGCGAGCAAAAACATGCTTCTTCTCACCATCGATCCCGCAACGGGCAATGCTATCGGTACGACGCAATTGCAAGACGGCACGAAATCAAAGCATCTGTTTTCTTCCTTCATTCGCAGCTGGAAACCCTTCTACGCGCAGGGACAGCTCATACTACTCACCAAGCCATCAGATAATCTGCCCGGATATGCGTACAAGGTGAGCATGGCGGGGACGCTCTCGCTTCTTGTCGGCCCCATTCCCGGCCTCTCGATTCTTCCACACCCCACCGAAAACGCGCTCTTGTACAGCAGCTCAGGGGGTGGCGTCGCGCTCTTCGCGCGCGCAGGGAGCGCGGCGGCAGTGGGGATTCAATTGCAGACGGTTGCCGACAAATGCGTGTGGCGCCGCTCCTCCGCCAAAGCTTCAGACGGGCAGGCAGAAAAATTGCTCATCGCCTATTGCGCCGTGCCAGCTGCAATTTCCTCATCAAGTTTTTTGAGTGATTGGTATCGCGGCGCGCTCCATACGGAAGATGCGTGGTGGAAAATCGACGTCGCAAGTGGCGACGTAGAGCTGGTGTTTACACCGCCCTCGCCGCTCGATGTACAGAACCCAACGATCGACGAGACAGGCGCGTACATTGCGTTCACCAACGGAAACGATCAATCGCTCTGGGTGCTGCGCGTCGTGCAATAATAATGCGTATATGATGACGCGGTCGTTCCTTCTCTCCTTTTTCCTCATGATCATAGTGGCGATGCCACTCGTCTCGTATGCTGCGGATCCCTGCGCGCAAGACGCGATCGCGCGAGGCAAGTTTGTGCCGCTCGCTTGCTACAAAGGCACGCCGTTGAGCGATGTGTATTCGGCGAATACCAAGCAAGAAAACGCGCTGCCACTCTACATCAACAGGCTTTTTACGATCGCGCTTTCTGCAGGCGCGATAATAGCCGTCGTGCGGCTCATGTTTGCGGGCTTTTTGTATATGGGAAGCGATTTTTGGGACAAAAAAAATAAGGCTAAGGAAATCATTCAGGACGTTGTCCTCGGGCTCCTGCTTCTCCTTGGCACATACCTTATCCTTGCGCAAATCAATCCGGAAATTCTCAATCTCAATATTCTGAAAAGTTTCTCGAGTAGTCCTTGAAAGCTTCTTAGACCCAATCTAATCCGCAGAATACTTGATGACGACGCGTCGATTACGTCCCTCTCCCTGCGATTCCGTTTTCACATGCGGTTCTTCTTGGAGCGCCGTGTGCACGATAAGGCGCTCGTAGGCGGTCATGGGGGAGAGTTCCACATCGTATTGGAATGAGCGCGCGCGTTCGGCCATCATTTTTGCCTTGTTCTGCAGATCTTTGATGTGTCGAATACGGTATTCATCGACGTCGACGAGGAACATTCTCTCGACTCCGCTCCCGTTCGAGGGCCTGAGCGGCCCCTCAGGGCCAGTCGAAGGCGAGGCAAGCTGCCCATCATCCTGCGCCTTGCGGTCGGCATCGTCGAACCGTTTTTCAATGATTTTCTTCACGAGCGTGTCGATCGCATGAATGGTGTCCCCGTGCTGACCGATGATCTCGCGCGGGTCAGCGACGTTTGTAATTGAAAATACAGTTTGGCCCGCGAGTTCCACCTTCTCTACCTTTGCGTCTTCATACCCCATCGCTCCGAGGAGTTCCTTGATGACCGTTTCGACGCGTTCCATCCCGTTAGAAGCCATACATGAATTGACTTGAGGGTATAAAATGGGCCCTTCGCGAGTATATTTCGAAGCTTCTAACGGGATCCATGCAGGGCACTATACCCCAAGGAGCTGCGGCTCGCCAATTTCAGACTCAAAACCGCCGACCGGAGAAAAACTCTTGCCCTATCATGAAGATATTTGCAGTTACCATATACAATGAGAAAACAGCGGGGAAAAAGTATCCAACGGCGCCGATAATGAGCGGCATCACGTATCGGGCTTGAAAATCGAAGCTCCTTGCCAAGTCCTTGGAAAGCGAGGCCTCCACCGGCGAGTCATTTTGCGTCTTCCCCATGGAAAGACGAGAATAGATGAATTGAGACACCGAGACGAGTCCCGCTAACACGAGATTATGCGTTGCGGCCATATCAACGAAGCCTAAAAAACGCATGTCGACCGCCGCGGGAGCGTTTATAAATGAGTAGAGAATATCTGTTTGAATTTCTGGCAATCCGCTTCGCACAAATATGTAATACAGCGCAAAAAGTACCGGCAACTGCAGAAGCAAAATCCCGAAGCCTGCAAGAGGATGCACGCCGCGCTCCTTATAGAGCGCAAAAACCGCTTTGCTTTGCTGCGCGGCATCGTTTTTGTACTTGGCCTTAATCGCTTCCATCTCGGGCGCGATTTTTTTCATGGCGAGCTGCGATTCCACCGCTTTTTTCGCGAGCGGGAAGAGGATGATACGGACGACTATTGTGAGAAGTACGACGGCGATACCGATGTCGTGCCCCGGCACTTTATCGACGAAAAAAATGAGCGCGTTGTAGAGCGGATCATAGATGACGGCGTGCAAAAAATTCAAAATCATTGTTCACGATTGTAACCTCCGCCTCCCGATTTCGCTAATAACGCACGAAGAGACTGCTTCAAATTCGCAAAGGGGACGCCGAGTGCCGCTCTTTTGGGATATATGACGACCGCAACAGGTCCATTGATGGTGGGAGGGGGAGGGGAGGCGATCTCGCGACACTGACGCTTCAGCCGATTACGATCTGTCGCCTTCGCGGCAACCTTTTTTGACACCACGCAGGCAAATTTTGGCTCTAAACCATGCTTTAATGACCATAGTGCAACCGAAAAAAGCTCATTGCTCGCCCGTACGCGCGGAGGGCGAGTGGGGAAATCGGCACGGGAGAGACGAGTGGCGCGAGCCATTTAGACTGAGAGTTTGGCCCTCCCTTTGCGGCGGCGGCGCGTAAGTAGTGCGCGACCACTCTTGGTAGCAGCGCGGCCCAAAAATCCGTGCGCGCGAGCACGCTTGCGCCTCGATGGCTGATAGGTTCGCTTCATTACAAGAACAGTAAACAGAAAACAGAAAACAGTCAATGCGTGACGTGTGATCGCATCTCCCCCACCACCCCAACCCCAAGCGACCGGTGCGCGTATTTTTCGACGAGGACATTGTTCGAGTCGGCGCTTGCCGACTGCTGGTTACGCCCAGCGTCGGCAAGACGCCGCGAGTACCGCAGGCGAAAAATACGCGCGCCGGTCGCGCTCTTCCTATCCCCACTCTATCCACACGTTCTACACAAGCAAGTGCGAGGGAGGGGAAGCTTCCCGAATCAAACCATGCGCGTATAATACCCGAGACTCCTCTTTCTATGACCAACCGAGAACTATGGCAGAACGCACTCGTACAAATAGAGCTTGGTACGTCACAGACATCGTTTCGCACATGGTTTCGCAATACCGACATCGTCGGCAGGGAGGGAGGCGCGGTGCAGGTGGCCGTACCATCGAAGATCGTGAAGGAGTGGCTGATAGAAAAGCATCATAAATTGATTCTCAAGGCCCTGCGTACGCTCGATTCCTCCATCCGTACCATCGAGTATACCGTGCACCGCGCGCCCATAGGAGGAGAGCGCAAGCAGCCGCGCCGTGACGCGCCGTCAGAAAACACGGCGATGGACTTGGGTTCCCTCTATATAGACAAGCGCGATAACTTGAACCCTCGCTACACGTTCGACACCTTCGTGGTCGGCCCCTTCAATCAGCTCGCCCATGCTGCAGCCAAAGCGCTCATCGAGCGCCCCGGGCTTGCCTACAATCCGCTCTTTATTTACGGTGCGACTGGAAGAGGAAAGACCCACCTCATTCAAGCGATCGGGAATCATTTCAAAAAAACCCGCGGCAATGTGAAGGTGCTCTACGTTACCTCTGAGCGCTTCGCCGTCGACTACATCAATGCCGTGCGAAGCGGCCGGGCAAATAATTTCAAAGATCAGTATCGTCAGTACGACGTCCTCATTATGGATGACATCCAATTCATCGCGAATACCGAAAAAACACAGGAGGAACTCTTCCACCTCTTCAACGCGCTCCACGATAACAACAAACAAATTGTCTTTTCGAGCGACAAACACCCCATGCTTCTTCCGGGTTTTGAAGATCGCCTCAAGGGTCGTTTCCAGGCCGGCATGATCGCCGAAATTCCGGAGCCCGATGTCGAATCACGCACTGCAATCATCAAAGCGAAGATCGATCAGCACGGCTTCTCGCTCCCTGACGACATCATTCAATACATTGCGGAAAATGTGCGCGGCAACATCCGCGAGCTCGAGGGAATTCTCAATATGATTGTGTGCAAATCACAGCTCAAGGGCCGTGTGATCTCGCAGGCTGATGTGCGCGCGCTCATCAAACACAACATCAAACCCTCTCGCGGGGTTTCGGTGGACGAAGTGGTGCGGCGCATCGCCGGATACTACGAGATCGCCGAGAAAAGTATTTACGAAAAGACGCGAAAAAAAGAAGTGGTGCGCCCTCGTCAGATTATTATGTACATGCTTCGGGAGGAATTTAATGTTTCGTACCCTTCAATAGGCGAGAAGCTTGGCGGCCGTGACCACACCACCGTCATCCATTCATGCGAAAAAATCAAAGAGGAGGTAAAAACCAACAACACACTCGAACAGGAGATTGAACAAATCCGCGCGCTGATCCATGCTTGAAATATGTGAATATTTTGTGAAGAGGCAGTGTGTTGTATGTGCACAAACACACCATAATTCACATATAAGACACACTTCTCATCCCCATCCACACATTCCTCACACATCTCATCTTTATTATCAACAGTTAATCACGCCAAAAATACCCAGTATTTAAAGCACATCCTGAACCTTTCCCCACTATCCACACCACTAATAATATTAATAGGTTATATATACAAACTTTTATGAACATGGGTACAACCAAAGAGCATCTTGTAAACGCAATTGGACTTGCTGAACGAATCACGGGGAAAAAAGAAACACTACCTGTTCTCTCGTGCATACTTCTTGAGGCATCGGACAGTACGCTTGTTATTCGCGCAACAAACCTTGAGGCTGGTATTGATGTGATCGTGCCGGCAACGATTCAGGACAAGGGAACAGTGGCGGTGCCCGCTGGTGTTATTTCACAAACCATTCGATCTATCGCGGGAGATATGATCACTCTCAAGGGAAGCGATGGAAATTTATCAGTGGAATCGCGCGGGTCAAAAAACCTCATCAAAGCAATTCCGCACGAAGAATTTCCCTCTCTCCCAGTGTCGAATGAAAAACAAGGTTTTATACTGTCACGCGAGCGTTTTCTGGCCGGCCTCTCTGCTGTGATCTACGCGGCATCGCCCTCCATGATCCGGCCAGAACTCGGGAGTGTGTACGTGCTGATTGACAGCGGCAATATCACCGTCGTCGCGACGGATTCATTTCGTCTTGCGGAAAAGACAGTGAAGGGGGTAACGAAAAAAGAAAGTGGAGAGCTTCTCATCCCGCTTAAACACGCGCAAGAACTTCTTTTTATTCTTGAGCGACTCAATACCGAAGACATCACAATAGTGGCCGAGGAGGCGCAAATAAGCGTCTCGGGCGCGGGTGTGCGATTCGTCTCCCGTGTGGTGGACGCGCAATTTCCCAATTACAAAGAAATCGTGCCAAAAACATACACCACAGAAGCAACAGTGCTTAAAAACGATTTTTTGGAGATTCTCCGAAAAGCGCGCGTGTTCTCGGGAAATGACAGTCAGGTGGGGTTCCACGTGTATCCCAAGCGCAAGATTTTTAGCGCGACAGCGCGCAGCTCTGAAATCGGCGAGATGTCCGACGTGTTGGACGCCGCCGTCTCGGGAGAAGATATTGACATCAATTTCCACATCGGCTACCTCGCCGACTGTCTCTCATCCATCCAGTCAGATTCGATCCAACTAGGGTTTTCGGGCGCAGGTCGCCCCCTCGTCATCCGCGGCGCGTCGGACGCATCATTTATGTACCTCGTGATGCCCCTCAATAGGTAGCTACTCAATCGTGAACTGAATACTTGTTTGCTCTGTCGCGCCACCGCGGAGTTGGAATATGGCCTGGAGCGCCGCGTGGCCTTGCACTGCGGGCTGGAAGGAGATCGTGAAGGGCGAGACCATTGATGACCCCACCGGCGTACCATTGAGGAGGTATGTAACACTTGATATATTTTGAAAATTAGTTGCGCTTATCGTGACGATGATCGGGCTTGATGCGGGAACGACGCTTCCCGCGCCGGGAGATGTGATCGCATACATACCACCGTGCCCTGTTGCGGGTGTCGTGCTGCCCGCGCCGCCCGCAAAGCCGCCCGCCCAGAGTTGCACGGGATAATCCCAGTGAATCGTCTGCACATCGGCCCACGGATTCACATTGAAACCGGATCGCGGATTATCCTTATTGATCCAGTAGAGGATGTCATGGAGACCCTTCGAGGGATCGGTGTTCCAGTTGCCGCGGAGTACTGGAGGCAGCGAATCGTAGCTCGGGTCGGGAGAGGCCACGGGAAACGAATCGGCCGGGTACTTCTCGATCGCGTATTCCATAAAATCATGCCACATCGGCGCGATGATGAACGCCGCGATGCGCCTCACCATCGGAGTGTTGTCGTTGTTGCCCGCCCACGCGCCGACGGAAATTGATGGCGTGTAGCCGAGGACCCAGACATCGCGGAAGTCGTTGGTGGTACCGGTTTTGTCGGCGACGTCGGCGCCGGGAAAATAGAGCGGGCTCGCGGCGCCGAATTCGGGCGCGCGCGCCTCGTTGTTGGAGAGGATACTGTTGATCTGACGCGCGATTTGCGCATCGAGTACGCGATCAGGCTTACTTTCATACTTCTCAAGCACCCGATCGTTTTTATCGGTTACCTCCAAAATTCCCGTCGGTGGGTTACGGACACCGTCGTTAGCAAAGACCGAATAGGCCGATGTCTCATCGAGAAGCGTTACTTCGCCGCCGCCAAGGACGAGCGTGAGTCCGTAGAAGCCCGGCTTCTCTCGAAGGGTGGTAATGCCCATATCCTCTGCCGTTTTGAGCGACTCCCCGATACCCGCGAGGTAGAGCACCTTCACGGCCGGGATGTTTTGCGACTGCGCGAGCGCGTCGCGAAAGGTAATAGGACCGGAAAATTTGCCGTCGTAATTTTGCGGCGAGTAGCACGGCGGCTCTGCATTCGCGACGTCTTGGGGAGAGCACGCTGTGGAGAATTGCGTCTGCAGATTGAACACAGCGGTTTCCGGCGTGTACCCCTTTTTGAGAGCGGTCGCGTAGACGAAGGGCTTGAACGATGAGCCCGGTTGCCGCTCCGCAATCGTTACATTGACTTTACCCTCTATGTCGTCGTTGAAATAGTCACGCGATCCGACCATGGCGAGGATTTGCCCGGTCTTCGGATCAATTGCGACCATACCTGCATTGGAGGCGTTGAAATTTGAGTACATGCCGGGCCCGTGTTTGGTCACAACCTCATCCATTTTTTGCTGCAGATCGTAGTCGAGCGTGGTGATGACGCGCAGGCCGCCCGCAGCTACCTGATCCGCGCCATATTTCTCTTCCAAATACTCGCGAATGAAAAACACAAAGTGCGGCGCCTTGATGCCAGCGGCGAGCGCCTTTTTGAATTCCACAGCCTCATCTACAGCTGCTTGGTACTCTTCCTCCGTGATATAGCCCTGTTCTTCCATTTTGAGGAGCACGAGATTTTTGCGGCGGTCGAGGGCATCGCGGTGATTGCCATAGGGCGAATAGTATGTCGGCGCTTGCGGCAGCGCTGCGAGGTATGCGGCCTGCGCGATGTCCACGTCCTTCGCGTCGATGCCGAAGAAATACTGACTCGCTTCCTCTATGCCGTAGATCGTGCCACCGTATGGATTTTCATTGAGATACGTATTGAGTATCTGCTGCTTCGAGTACGCGCGCGTAAGGCGGAGCGCGAGGATGATCTCTTCTATTTTGCGCGGAATGGTTTTTGATTTATTGAGGAGCGCGTTTTTCACGACCTGCTGCGTGATGGTCGAGCCGCCCTGTGCGTATGAGCCCGTCGTGATGTTGACGAAGGCGGCGCGCGCGAAGGAGAGTGGACGGAAACCGGCATTCTCATAAAACGTATCGTCCTCGATCGCGATTGTTGCCTGTTGGATATAGGGGGAAATAGCGTCGAGCGGCACCGAGGTGCGGCGTACGGAGCCGTGGACGTCGTAGAGGACAACATTGCCGGTGCGATCGTAAATTTTGGTTGACTCGGCCACCTGACGATTCTCAAAGCTGTTGATCGAGGGGATGGGCATGACGGCCGCCCATATAATGATGCCGCCGAGGAAAAAAAGGAGGAGCGCAGCGCCGCCGAGGAAGGCCACCTTTACCCATTCAGGCACCCATCCGGCAACGCGGCGGAAGGATCGGAGAAGCTTCATAATTAGTGAGCAGTGTAGCGTTTTTTTGGCTACTTCGAAAGCGGTGCGCGGGCACGCGCCAAGTGAGTGATTCCTATCGCAATCGCGTCATATTCGTCATCGTGACGAACCGGCTTTTCCATTTTTATAAGGAGGCGCACCATTGCGGCGATTTGTTGCTTGTCGGCGCGGCCCGAGCCCGTCGTCGCACTCTTTACTTCACCCGGACTGTATTCAAAGATCGGAATATCATTCTCGGCCGCGATCTGGATAAGCGCGCCGCGTACTTCAGCGACATGCATTGCGGTCTTCTGATTCTTCGCGAAGAAAAGTTTCTCTATTGCCATGCAATCTGGTGCGTGGAGCTTGAGAAGCCGCGCGCATTCTGCAGCGACAGCCGCCAAGCGTTCAGGAAACGCATCACTCCCCGCCGTTTCAATACAATTGCTATACAAGAGCTGTTCGCGACCATTTTCTTTCTCGACGACGGCAACCCCACACCGCCCGTATCCCGGATCGATCGCGAGTACTTTCATTGCCCCCATTGTACTACCGTTCAGATTGCGGGGGACGTAGAAATGTTTCAGCAATTTTTTCCGCAGATGAGCTGCCTTTTTCGATTTGCGAGATATTTTCATTCGGACAGGGGATTTTTGAGTGATCAACGTATCAAAAAAAGCCCTGCTATCGTCAGTGAGCGCTGTATGTTGCTCGTAAAATGCATCAATTGCCCGCGCGAGCTCTTCGGGCACGAACACTTCGATAAGAAAGTCCTCAAAAACGTGCAGATAATAGGTGCGGGGGAAATCGATATCTTGAGCCACATGAACCGAGACAAAAGCGTTTTGCCACCTCCGCTTAAAGAGCATGTCCAATGCGGTCGTGCCACCGATCGTATAGAACATGTGCTTTTTCTTGGCCTCGTGTGCTTTAAAAATATTTCGCTCAACGTCCTCTCGGCCAATCGCGAACCACTCATGTGGCATATAGCCGCACAGAGGACGATTTTCCGGCATCCAGTCCATGAGAAGTTCAAATACATGTGCCCAGTAAGTATCGCAGGTAAGGAGATTGGGGAAGTGATATGAAATGGATTCTGAATCCTTGAGATCGAAAATAGCATCGCGCACGAGCTCCTTTTCCTTTTGAACCTGGAACAAACGCTCTATCTTTGTAAGCCAGACACGGCTCAGAAAATAAGTATGGCCGACCTTGGCCACCACTTCGCTTTGAATAAGTGCCTTGAGCGCAGTATAGACAGCCTGTTTCGTCGTGTCTTCACGGGTTTTATTGACCATAGCGACGAGCTGCGGCCCGGTCGAGTATGGGTTTTTAGCCAGGTTTTCGGCCACCAGATCCTCAATTGATTGCTTTTGAGCAAGTAACATAATGGCCATTGTAGTCCAATATTTTTTGACTGTCAAGGTGCATAAGACAATTTATTTTCTTTGGTGTCAAATATCGGTCTAAAATGCTGATGTTATGGAACATCAGGACATTACGCAGCACGAGATTGAGGCGCTTACTTTCGAATACAACCTCGCCGATGCGCATACCCACCAATCGCAATCGCCGACGCAGCAGCAAATCGTTAATCGACTACCAGAACTCTGGAATCACGCAGCGGCCAGCAAACAATGCGACATCGAGCAGGGCTTTAACGAAGCATTCTTTCGGGCACGCAAGCAATACGGGGCGCTTGAAACGCCGACGATGTTTGTCTACGCAGCCTCTATCGCCATGGTCATGGTGGCTAATTATCTGGCGTAGAAAAATAAGAGCGTGGCACTCATTGATCCGTGCTTTGACAACATACGCGACATTCTGCGGCACGAAGACGTTGCCGTGGAATCGTTGAAAGAAGAATGGCTCCATCACCCCGCATGCCTATATGAGAACCTTAAGGCGCAGGTGAGTGCCGATGCGATATTCATTGTCGATCCGAATAACCCGACTGGTTTTACGTTGACTGGGCCAGTGACGAGCGTCGCGGAAACCAAGCGCGGATTCCTCGAGTTATTTCGCTATGCGAAGGATTACAATAAACTCCTCATTTTCGATTTCTGCTTCGCGTCTTTCATGCTTCCCGGCACCGAACTCGGTATTTTTGATATCTATCAAGAGCTCGAAGAATCCGGCGTAAGTTACATCGCGATCGAAGATACGGGTAAAACATGGCCCCTACAGGATGCGAAAGTCGCAATGCTTAAAACAAGCCGCGATCTCCGCGATGAGATTTACCCCATATATACAAGCTATCTTCTGAACGTCTCTCCATTTGTTCTCAGCATAGTGCGCGAGTATGTTGAAGATTCGGAACAGGATAATTTTGCTTCCGTCCGCAATCTTTTGAAGCGCAATCGCGTCATTGCTAAAGATGTTCTCGCCGGCAGCATCCTGCAATTTCAGGAGCCAAAATCACCGGTTAGCGTGGCGTGGTTTAAGATCACCGATTCAAGAATATCTGCTACAGAATTACAGAAAGCCATTCGAAAAGCCGGCACGTATGTACTACCCGGCACGTATTTTTTCTGGAGTGATCCGCAGAAGGGCGAGCAATATATTCGTATCGCACTTGCGCGGGATACCGACATGTTCGAGCCTGCCATTCGGCGTTTCCGTGCGGCTGCGGATCAATTTGCACAAGCTCTATGAAAATTTTCGGCCTTTGGATTCCACTCGTTACGCCGATGTATCACGGGAACTTCGATCAAGAATCGGCGCGACGATTGATTGAGTCGCTTGAGCCACATGCTGACGGGTATGTTGTCGCACTTTCAACTGGTGAGGGAGAGGGGCTTTCAAAAGGTGAGTGGCGTGCTGCGGTAGAAAAATTTGCAACCCTCACGAAGAGACCAGTCGCCGTCGGCGTATTTCTTGATGATATCGAGGAGATCGTCGAACGCTCGAAGTTGGCGAAGGTGAGCGAATGCGCTGCGGTTGTCATTCCCGTGCCGAGCGATGACGAGAATGTAG
>Ga0209542_10012160_pt1 | contig 15124 bp, 20 predicted proteins | sample RifCSPhighO2_01_FD_184028 | JGI IMG/M metagenome (GOLD analysis project Ga0209542, IMG submission 184028) | Soil microbial communities from Rifle, Colorado - Rifle CSP2_plank highO2_0.1 (SPAdes) (version 2) | ecosystem: Environmental > Terrestrial > Deep subsurface > Rock core/Sediment ...
AGAAATTTCTCCAACATTTACCGGCAGTGATTTTTTTAATTTTTCGTAATATTTCAGACGACCGGTTTTAATAAGTTCCTCAATTTTTTCGGCGATAGAAGCGCCTACGCCGGGGATATTTTCAATGGCCTTAAGCCCTCCTTTTTTGTAAATTCCCGAAACTTCTTCTTCTAAATTTTTAATAGAATATCCTGCCTTCTCATAAGCTCGAGGTTTGAATTGAACCCCCTTAATCTCCAGATATCCACCTATCTCGTAAAGAATTCTCGCAATTTCCTTATTTGCTATTTTCATCGCTTGTATTATGGTCTAATTCAATGACGGTGCTATAAAGCGAAATCTGAATAATCATTCCGATAAGCGAAAGAATTCCTACTATTAAAAATAAACTTTGGAATCCGAAATTTTCAGCCAACAGTCCTCCTATTGCTGCGGCTCCGGCCGCTGCCAGCGCCACGCTGACATTTTCTAAAGACCATTCGGTGCCTTCTTTTTCTTTATCAATGTGCCGCGTGAAAATCGCATACCAGCCGGGATTGGCGAAAGAGCCGCCAATGCCCAAAATCGCCTGCGCTAAATAAAGATGAACTGGTGTTTCCACAAAAAGATAAATAAACGGCACCAGGCTGATTAGAAATGACCCAAAAACCATTAAAAAGAAATCGTCTTTTTCACCCTTGTGCTTGTCTATATAGCGGGCAATGGGCAATTGAAGCGCCGCCCGTACCAGTAAGTTTACAGTAGCTGCAAAGCCAACGGTTGCCACCGTGGCGCCGGCTATCTGATCAGTTACAAAGACGGCAAAAATCGGCCCAATTAGACCAAAGGCGGAAAAAAACAAAACGTCGCCCAAGACCAAAGTTCTGATTATTTTGTTTATAACTTTTAAAAACATATTTTTTATATTATACCATGCCCCCTCAGTAGGAATCGAACCTACATCGCGAGATCCGGAATCTCGCGTCCTGTCCATTGAACGATGAGGGGAGGCAGATTAAAAAACACTGTACCATATTTCAAAAACAGCGCCTAAAGTTGCCAGAGAGCCGACGATATAGTAAACCGCCTGCGGAAGATTTATTTCATATGAAGGAATAACGGCGGATAACTTCGCCCTTTTATGAATTAACAAGACTACTATTGCCTGAAAGGCAAAAAATACCGCTCCGATAAGCCCTATTATGATTATAAAGTTTCTGGCGCCAAGCAAAAATAAAAATAGAGGTATTAGGCCGGACAACGCCCAAGCAAGCCATTTACTTAATTTAAAATCATACCAAAGAGTTTCCCTGAAGTATACGCCGTGGCTTAATGAAGCGCCGGCAATTGCGAAAAGACCCAAAAGCGACCCTAAAAACAAAATATTTTCGGAATTTAGAGCGCGCGCCAAACCGGATACGGCATCGGGAGAGGTGAGCGGACCGGAAACGCCCGCGACGATAAAAATAAAAACCGAATAAATAATCGGCGGGATTAGGGTGCCATAAAATATCGCGTGTTTGAGTTTACGTTTTTCAATTCCGAGAATATCTTCCATTTCCGGAATCACCGTATAGCCGGAAACCGCAAATAAAATAACGCCGTATGGCAAGAATAAATTTTTTATATCCATTCCTTCAAAATTTTCCGTATTTATATGACCGGCGCCAATCAGCGAAATCACGACAATTATAAAAATTACAAAGGAACTCACGAAAAACTCCGCCCGGCCGAATATTTTTGGCCGCGCCAAAACCGCGAAAAACCAGAAAACGAAAAAAGTTAAAGAACCCCACAGAGCGCTTTTGCCAAAAAGCAACGCCAAAAATTTTCCCCCCAATATCATATAAACAAGCAGCACGCCGGCGCTTCCCAAGAGGATTGAAATTTTAACCAGTCTTTCCCATTTCAGCCCCAAATATTCTCGAGCAAATCCAACCAGTCTTTTACGCCCCCGCGTCCTTAACGTAATTTCTCCCAAAATCTCCTGAATCAGCAAAATCATCGAAACGAGCAAAATTAATTCAATGAATCCAATCAAAAATCCTGATTTAAAAAACACATACGGCAGGCCAAAAATACCGGCGCCGACAGTGGTTCCGACAAGAGCAAAAACTGCCTGCCAAAAACTTTTATTTTTAAACATATCAATAATCATCATATCACGATTGAACAAAAGCCCAGTAATTTTACAAAAACTTATTAGAATATCTTAATATTCTAATAAAATTAAATCGTAAAATATTCAAATAAATAAGCCAAAATTACGCGATGTTATTTTTCAAGCTTAAATTTTTTTGCCACATCGCCAGTAAGAAAACACTGTTTTATCAAGCAGGGTCTTGACACAACTCATTAATTTTACATTAAGTTCAGCTTCTGTGGATAACTCAACATCAATGATTGGCGATTGCACTGTGCACACCTTCTTAATAACTTGTAAACATCCTACTAACAACATCATAAATATCCAGCATACTCTTTCGCTCGTTTACATTATTTTTTAGAAACACACTGCTTCGTTTCGATAGCGGAGCGCATTTACTTTCGTTCTGTGTTCTCGCTATGGCGGGAACCGATATCATTTAATATAAATCTTTAACAATATCGGCTCGTAAAATTCCACAAGAGTTTCCAAAAATGATACAAGCGATCCCAAAAATCATAAAAACAATAACATTTTAGCATGGTTTCAAATGTAAGTATAAAACCGATCGGTTTTATACTTACATTTTGAATAAAACGCTTCCATTGGACAGCGAGTCCCGCGCTGGCGAGACGAGTGCGCCTGCCTGCCGGCAGGCAGGCGAGGAAAATGATTTATTTATAATCCGCCAGCGGGTGGATAAAATTTAGCCATGGTAGCCATTTGCTGGCTGTGTCATTTACTACTGTTCAGCTGCTTCCTCGCCGGTACTTCTATTGCAGTTAACGGTTTTATTAAGAATTTCTTGGCGTTCTGATCCTTTCATTTTTCTTATGGGTAAAATCACGTAGGGATTTTCGGAAACGGCATAACGTGTTTCAAAAACTGCGTGCGAAATCGTTTTATCGTTAACCATCGATAGATCGTGCAAAGAAGATAATAAATCTCTTTGAAAATCTGAAAACGCTTTGTCTGATATATTTTGAGTTTTAACTTTATTTGCATTTATTTTTGTTTTTTTGGCAATATTGTTGGTAAGGTTCGCGGAAGCGAAAATAGTGTTGTCTTTTATTGAAAATGCCTTGGTTAAAAATTTATTTGAAAGTTTATTTTTAATGGCGGGATGAGCCGGACTGGCATACTTTTGGATATAGTCTGCCATCCATTCATTCGTGGTAATATAATAACTTCCCAATTTTAATCCGTTGAGTTTTCCTTGCCTTATCATCAGTCCTAAATGGTCTCTGGTGTAGCCGTAAATTTGAGACGCATTTTTCAATGATAGATATTTGTTTTCATCTGCAATAGAATCATTCATACATATCTTAAAATTTTGGCTAAACTATCAAAAAATATTTATCGTAAACACGATATAACAACACCATTATAACAATAATAAAAAATCTCCGCAGCCGTTAGTCTGTGGATAACTAATTAGAAACTTACCTCGAACTGGCGCCTGACATCCCGAAATGAACCGAGCGACTTAACGGTGAAATTGGGAGCGCTGCCGGTTACCGTGGTTGAAATCGCCGCGCCGTTAGACATTGTGATTTGGCCGCCGCTAGTATAGCAGTTTAATGACACGCTTTGCCTGATTTTATATAATTGGCATTCAACGCCCGCATCGGCGGCGTAAATCGCCGCAACTGAATTATTAATGTCTCCGGCAAGTTTTAACTGAGTAACTACTACGTTAACGATAAAAACGGCAATTAATAGGACAATTGATAAAATTATAACTGCAAAAAGAAGAGCAAGCCCATTCTGATTTGCCGTATTTTGTCTAAATTTTTTCATATCTTATATTTGTAAAAATCGGCCACTGACCATTGTTTGAGTTTTAAGATTTGCCGTTTGATTGCCTACCTGGCTGCTGGCGCCCATGACAATAGCAACACGCGGCTGAAAGCCATCGCCGGACGCTTGGCCGAATAGATAAAAATTTAAATAGTTAACTGTGATATCGGATCCGGTAACGGCGAAATAAGAAGAGCCGCCGTCAACTGATTTTTCAATCGCGCCTCCGCTTAGGCGATAAGCAACCGATTGCCCATTGGCATTAGTGAAATAGATATTATTTCCCCCACCGCTGAAATTTACGCCGGTCCTCATTTCTCTCGCCATGGATTCGGTAACAAAGCGAATATTATCCTCAACGTTGCGCAAGGCGATAATGCGGCGCTGGCTGGTTATGGTGATTACAAAAATGCCCGCTGCCATAGTTACGACCAAGCCAAAAATACCGATTGCCACCAACAATTCTATTAATGTAAAACCTTTTTGAATATTTTTTTTAGGCTTCATTAATTTTTATTTCCAGTTAAATAGGTGGTCTTCGGCCGAAATATTGAAGATTATCCCCCTTCTTTGCCAAGTAATATCGGAAATGACGCGAATTTCATAATTTGAAAGATTGGCGATAGAAATTTTTCTTGTGTAAGAGGTATTGTCGCCGGAAGCATAATTATAAAGCCCGCTCGCGGAATCAAATAAAAGCGGATTTCCGCTATAAGAAGAAAAAGATATTGAATTACAAGATGCCAACTGGCAGGCTGCCTGATAATTGCCATCGTTAAGACCGCTGTTCCAAGATAAGTTTTGAAGCCAATTGTTATCTCTGATATTTCTGACTATTTCAACGCCTTCTGCCGCCAGATTGGCTGCTATTAAGCGGTTTTGAATATTAGAAACATAAAAAAGCGCTGTTGTTATCGCTCCCAGTGCCGAAACTAACCCAATCACAATTACGCCCACCGCCACTATGGTTTCTATAAGCGTGAACCCCGCCATTCTTTGATTGTTTTCTACACTATACATTAAGGCGATGAAATGAAACCGAATTTATTAATGCTGATTGCGCGAGTTGATAAATCTCTATTGATTAAAGCTATAACAGCTGTCATTTGGTCGGGAACAAATGTCACTGTTCCCTGCGGCGGCGTAAAAATGACGTCAGAGAGGCTACTGCTTAAACCGTTTACTGTTATGTCGGTTTCGAAATTTACAGTTTCAAAATCTTCGGAGCCGTTACCGGCTCTGACAAAATCCCTGTCAGAACAATTGACGGCTGACGCCATATCGGCAAAAATAATATAACTTGTTGAACCGACACCGTTAAAGTGAATTCCCCAGCCGCAAGGGATACCCACACTTTTAAATTCTTTGGTAGATAGGGCATAATTTTGCGCTCGCCGCAAATCCAAAGAAAGTTTTTGAGCCGAGCGCATGAGCGCCGAATTTTGCCGTTCTGAACCGATATTAAAAACAATAATGCCCGTTATTACAACAATGATTACTAAGACAATCAATACTTCTATAAGGGTAAATCCCAAAACGTTGGTGTTATTGGGCATATTTTATCAAAATTTCATCATTGGGATTTAGCGTTATTTCGTAAGGCGGTTTATTAACCGGATTGTTATTTAAATACCAGCGCCACAGCTTTTCTTCGTTCGCAGTAAAAGTTTCAACAGAAAATCCTCCGGCTTTTGAAGCTTGATTCAAAGCATCAATCAATGTTTCGCCTTTTACAATCTCACCTTCAAAAATACGTTTTTTGCCGTTGCTAAAGTCTATGGTCAAAGAAGCCTTGCCGATAATGCTATTATCTTGTTTTTTTGCGCCGGGAAATCGAAAAATAAAAAATCCGCTTAAAATAAAAAGTAAAACGGCGCCAATCATTAAAATATGATCATTTTTTTGATTATCCTTTTTCATATTTTAATTATACCAAAGACGGCACGTAAAATAAAATGGCTGTATAGGCCCGCGGCGAGTCGGTGTAAGTTTGTCAGCGATCGCTTGCAAAGTAACGGTTTTACTGATAGAGTTAACCAATATGAAAAACAGACCCGATGGTAATTTAAAATTCAAAATGGGACCAGTAATGCAAAAGGCGCTTCTCCTTATAGAAGGCGGTTTAGTTTTAGGATTAACAACGCGTCCTGACGTTTACTTTAAAATTTTAAAAAAAATATCTAGGGAATGGCGGAATATAAACGAAAGAACGTTGCGAAAAGCGATTCGCAAACTTTATCAGTCGCAACTTATTGATTATAAAGAAAATAATGACGGCACGGTTTCCTTGATTTTAACCGATGAAGGAAAGAAGAAATATCTGCAATATAATCCTGATGCCATAAAAATTCCGAAGCCCTCGAGATGGGATCATTTGTGGCGATTGGTTATTTTTGATATCCCCGAAGAAAAAAAGAAAGGCAGAGACGCTTTAGCGGCTAAATTAAAAAGTCTTGGATTTTATCCGCTGCAAAAAAGTGTTTTCATTCATCCTTATGAATGTAAAAATGAAGTTGATTTTATAGTCGAACTTTTTGATTTGAAACCCTACGTAAGATTTTTTATTATTAAAGAAACCGATATTGAGTTGGATCTAAAAGATCGGTTTGGACTCTGATGCAAATCCACGAATAAATGTAAGTATATCAGTGATCGCTTGGAAAGTAACACTTTTTGAAAAGCAGCATCTTTAATTGAACTGACGAATGTGCGGATACATAGAAACATAGATATGTAAGTTTACTTGCGATCACTGGCAAAATAGCGCCTTTACTTTTCCTACTTCTACACACTTCAAAGTTACCAGGAACTGCAGGCGGGTTCGCCGGAGCAGACCATCCAAGCCGTAACGGTTCTTGCCGGATCATAAAGCGTGTCTTTTAAATCGCCTAAAGTACAGCCATCAGTATGAGAATAATGCGATAAAACTTTATAGTTTGATCCATCCGAACGGTAAAGATACGACCTATTGCCGTTATCATCGGCCGGATCGCTTGGAAGACGCCTGATATATGTCGGTGCTAAATTGGGAACCCAGCCGTTTGAACCGGTAACATCGCGGCTGCCGTAAGAAGCGCTGATGCCCCACCAGGCGCCGCCGGTATTGGGATAGGCTTTGTTGGCGTCATAATAGGCCTCAAGCGGCGCTTGAAGCGAAACAATATCGGCTCGGCGTTTGCCGCAACGGGCTTTCTGACGAGCCGATTGAACATTCATTGTTATTAGAGTCGCTAAAAGACCAATAATACCGATAACGACCAAGAGTTCTATTAAAGTGAATCCCCCCTCGCATATTTTTTATTTTAAACATATTTTTTACTATACCAAATTTTAATTATACCAAATATGGAACGCAAGACAAAATGGTTGTATAGGTACGCAGCGATTTAGTGTAAGTTTGCAAGCGATCGCTTGCAAAGTGACATTTAGGGCTAAATCAACAGATAACATATTTAAAAATTTTTAACCTACGGTTGATCAGCCTATGGCTGAAAAATCTTAATAATAAAATTGGAGAAGAAAAAGGCGATAAAGGCGCCGAGAACCAGAAAGGGGCCAAAAGCGATCTGGCTTTTCATCCCCCATTTTCTATAATCGGGGCATATTTTGCCAAGCGCTATTAGTATTATACCGAATGCGGCGCCGATAGTAAAAGCCGATATAAAAGCTGTTAAAGCCCAAGGACCTAAAAACAACCCTATTAAAAATGCCAATTTTGCGTCGCCCAGACCCATGGCCTTACCTTTAGAAAAATAATAAATCAGAAAGAAGAAAAGAAAAGCGATTATGGCAGTTAAGAGTTGTCTAATAAATATTTCAATATTTAAAAATTTAAAAGTTTCAAAATTTAAAAGTTTAAAAACGTTAAAAATAAAAACTGCAGTAATCGCCGAATAAATAATTTTGTTGGGAATTATTTTCCATCTGGCGTCATAAATGGCGATAACTAAAAGAGCAGAAAAAATAAAAATCTGATAAAATATATTCAACGATTGGAAATTGGAAATTGGAAATTGGAAATTGTCGAGATTCTTGCTGAATACTAAAGTCCCTATCAGACCGGAAAGAATCTCGACCATGGGATATTGCCAGGAAATTTTTTTATGGCAGTAGCGACAGCGCCCCCGTAACCAAATAAAACTTAAAAGCGGCACTAAATCATACCATTTTAATTTAGCCTTACATTCAGGACAAAACGACCTGCCGGAAACAGGCAGGTCGTTTTTTAACCGGTATATTATAACGTTCAGAAAACTGCCAAAAACAAGGCCGAAAATAAAAGCCAAATAAATCATATTCATAGGTAAACTGGGTTGACAGAAAATTTTTTTCCCGCTTCGCTACTAAAAATTTTCAGGCACCCCGTTGAAGCTCGCCTGCTCGCTTCAACCTACTGCGCCAAATCGTAGCAATACCTCCCGGCAGTGCCGGCGCAATCAACGGTGTCGGCGCCGCTAAAGCCGTTTGTATAAGCGACGGTGTAAGGGCAGCTGCTGCCGGTGGTAGAATTGCAGTCTCTGTCCTGATTTAAAACAATACTGCCATTCTCCTCCAAACTGGTGCCAATGTGATACGATTGCGGGCCTAAGGCGCCGGTAGGAGTGTAATAAGCGTAATAATAGCAGAGATTAGAATTCCCGGTGCAGGTCGTGCCCGACGGCGCCAAGGGATCAAGTGGCCACATCGGTATTTGAGTACCGGTTACCATATCGCCAATAGTAGTGGGATATTTGCCGTTTTTTCCGTAATAATCTTCGGCGGCCGTCTGCATTGACCTTATATCGGCAATTCGTTTGGTGTCGCGGGCTCTTCTTCTGGCGCCGGTTAAGTTAACCACGATAACTGACGCCAAAAGACCAATGATGCCAATAACCACCAAAAGTTCCAAAAGAGTAAATCCTGCCTGGCTTTTCTTTTTTAACATAAGCTTATTTTTTATTTTTAATATTTATAAAATCGACCTTATTTTAAAACGCATTGACTAAATTATATATCGGCAAAAGAATTGAGGCAACCAAGATGCCCACACCCGCGCCCAAGACCACAATAAGCAACGGCTCAATAAGATTAACAATATTGTCAAAAGCCCGATTGACTTCGTCGGTAAAAAACAAGGAAACTTGCTTTAAAATCGTGTCCAGTTTCCCGGTTTGTTCGCCAATTGCAATCATTTGAGCCACCATCGGCAAAATTTCTGGATGGCGGTTAAAAATCGCGCTGATGGTGCTGCCTTTTCTCACCGAATCATCCGCTTCAAGAATAATCCCCCTATATACGGCGTTGCCGACCACATCGGCGGTTATTTCCAGCGCTTGCGAAATAGAAATTCCGGCCGAAGACAAGGTGCTTAAAGTTTCTGAAAACCGAGCTAAATAAATCTTTTTTAAAAGTTCTCCAAAAATCGGCAGGCGAAGTTTTAAGCCGTCATAGGAATAACGCCACTCTCGGGATTTTTTTACTGAATTCCGGATATAGTAAATTGAAGCGGCTAAAACTATGAATAAAATCCAGCCCCAATTCTTTGCAAAATTTGATGCTCCGATAAGCGCTCTCGTCATCAGCGGAAGTTGCTGGCCCGATTCAGCCAAAATTGAAGTTAAGTTCGGAATAACGAATATAAGCATCAGCGCGCCAACCACAAAAAAAGCGGCAACAATAAAAGCCGGATAAATCATCGCTCCCCGCACTTTGGAATTTAGAAGATATTGCCGGCTGATATATTCGGAGAGATAAGTAAGCACTTCTTCCAGGCGGCCGGAAATTTCACCCGATTTTACCATTTGAATGGTAAAATCGGAAAAAACTTTGGGGTGCTTGGACAAGGCGCGGGAAAAAACCGAGCCGGCATCCACCTCGTTGGCTACCGAGGCGATAATTTCAGAAAAAAAAGGACTCTCAACCTGCTTTTCCATAACTCTCAAGGATTGGACCAGCGGCACTTTGGCTTGTATTAAAACGGCCAGCTGTTTGGTGAAAAGAACAATTTCTTGCTGTTTAACCCTGCCGAAATAACGTGAAAATAATTTATTCAATCCGGCAAAAGTGATGGCCTGCTCCGCTTCCCCGACCGGCTGAATTTGGGTAATTATCAATTGCTGGTTTTGCAGCACGGAAATTGCCGCTTCAAGCGACGGAGCGTCAATAATATCCGACTCCAGCTTTCCTTCTTGAGTTCTGGCGGTGTATTGAAACTTGGCCATGTTATTGCTGATTTACCATCGTCTGAAATTCAATCGGATTAAGGGAATAAGACGTGGCAGTTTCGGCCGATATTTCGCCGCGGCGAACCAGCTCGGCCAAACTCCGGTTTAATGAAATCATCCCGTTTTCCAGCGATGTCTCAATTACCAAATCAAGCTGATGGGTTTTGTTTTCGCGGATTAGATTGCTGACGGCATTATTTGAAAACATTATTTCCGCCGCCGGCACGCGGCCGCCGTTCACGCGGGGCAAAAGACGCTGGGAAACGGTGGCCGATAAAGTATTGGCCAGCTGAAAACGAATTTGGTTTTGCTGGGCTGGAGGAAAGACATCAATGATACGATCAACCGTTTGGCCGGCACTGTTGGTATGAAGCGAAGAAAGTACCAAATGGCCGGTTTCGGCCGCGGTTAGGGCGGCGGCGATAGTTTCCGCATCGCGCATTTCTCCCACCATGATAACGTTGGGGTCTTCCCGCAAAATTGAGCCAAGCGCATGACGGAAACTTCTAGTGTCAATGCCGATCTCTCTTTGGTTAACCATAGATTTATCGCCGATGAATAAATATTCAATCGGGTCTTCTATAGTAATGATATGTTCGTTGCGAGTATGATTAACTTCGTCAATCAAAGCCGCTAGAGTTGTTGACTTCCCGTGGCCTGACGGACCGGTCAGCAAGATGAATCCCTGTTTGAATTTAGATATCCGGTGAAGAACGGTGGGCAGATTTAATTCTTCTATGGTCCTGATTTTTGAAAGAATGTGGCGCAGAGCGGCGCTGATGAATCCTTTTTCAAAAAAAACATTTACTCTAAAACGAGCTTTGTCTTTAAAAGCGTACGAAAAGTCCATTTCCTTTTTTTCCAAAAAAGCGTCTTTCCGGCCGCCTAAAATAACCGATATAAGCTCTTCCGCATGCTCCGCCGTAAGAATTTCAAACTGATTGAGCGGCGTTAGAACGCCGTCAATTCTCACGGTCGGCTTGTAGCCGACGCCTAAATGCAAATCCGAGGCGCCAAGGCTTAGCACGTTGAGCAAAATATCTTCCATTTCCTGTTGCGTTGTAGGCATAATTATTACAAAGCTTTTACTTGTTTATTATTTTCTTCGGGGATATTGACTACCTGCAGTAGTTCGTCAAAACCAATTATACCATCTAAAACTTTCAGAACGCCATCTTGAAACATGGTTATCATCCCCTGCCTTTCGGCCTCTTCCAGAATTTTTGACTCCGACGGCTCTTTTGAGATAATAATATTTTCCAGCTGGGACGTCATTTCCAAAAGTTCAAACACGGCGATGCGGCCCCTGGTTCCTTTGTGGCTGCATTTGGGGCAACCGACCGGCTTATAAATTTTAATCTCTTCCGGCCTAATCTTTGGGCGAAAAGCTTCGGACATTGACGCAACGGAATTCATAATAAGCTTTTTAATTGACTCCTGCGGCGCGATTTGTTTTTTGCAATCGGGGCATAACCGCTTAACTAATCTTTGAGCCAGGGCGACGTTTAGCGATGATGGCAGGAGAAACGGCTCAACCCCCATATCAATTAATCTGGGGATGACCCCGATAGCGTTATTGGTATGGAGAGTTGACAGGACCAAATGGCCCGTTAAAGCCGATTGCACTGCCAAGCCCGCGGTTTCGCTGTCGCGGATTTCTCCGACAACAATAATGTTTGGGTCTTGCCTTAATATCTGACGAAGTCCGGTGGCAAAGGTGTAGCCCAGCTCCGGCCGAATTTGCGATTGGTTAACGCCGTCAACGTAATACTCCACCGGGTCTTCCAAACTGACAATATTGACCGCTTCGGTATTTAAAATTTGAAGAATGCCGTAAATGGTCGTTGATTTTCCGGAACCGGTGGGGCCGGTCATAAGAATCATTCCAAAGGGCTTGCGGTAACCGCGTTCCAGCACTTCCAGATTGCGGCCGGTGATACCCAGTTCGGGCAAAGTTTTAAGGCCGACCGAAGGATCTAAAATTCTCATTGTCACTTTTTCACCTCTGGCGGTCGGCAAAACGGCAACACGCAAATCAACTGTTTTTTCGCCTAACTTAGTTGTGAATCGCCCATCTTGCGGACGGCGAGTTTCATCAATCTGCAGATTGGAAAGAATTTTGACTCGCGACACGATAGCCGGACCGATTTCCGACGGCAAAACCACCACCGTGCTTAAGACGCCGTCAAGGCGGAAACGAACCCGCAATCGATTCGCCGTTGGTTCAATGTGAATATCCGACGCTCTTGACTCAATGCCGTGTTTTAAAATCGTTTCCACCATCCGAATTATCGGCGCAATCTGCTCTTGGGTTAGCTTAATCGTTTCCGGAAGCGCCGCTTTTTCTTCCGCCAGTTCTTTTCTCAATCCCTCAAGCGCTTCGCCTACTTCTTCGCCCAGGCCGGCATATTGTTTTATAAGCGCTTCATAATCGTTTTCAGAAATTTTAAAGACTCTGGCCGCCAGTCCGCTTCTGGCGGCCAAAAAATTAAGCGCTTCCTGCGCTTTAACATCATCAGGATTAACCAGGCCGACATCCAGGATATTATCCGCCAGAGCCAGGGGAATCATTTTGTAAAACCTGGCGGAATCTTCGGGAATCAGCACCAAAACATCGGGAGATATTTTTTTTTCTTTATCAACAGCCATAAGCTTGGGAATTAATACGGAATAAACGGATTATCTCTTCCGAGCGAATCGGCGACTACCGGAACGGAGCCGTAGACTTTCAAAGATTTATAAAAGGGGCTGTCAAAGACTTCAAAAGAAAAAGTGGGTAATTTGCTGACCTTGACTTCAAGGGGGCTAAGCGGCGGCGCCGGCGGGAAAGCGGTAGCCGCGAATAAATTAATTCCTTGATAGAAAATAAAATAATAGCCCGCTCCCAAAATTAAAACTACCGCCAGGCCGATTAGATACGGCGCGTAAGACTTTTTGAGCGCTTTCGGCTTAAAAGGCCCGAAGGTGCCGAACGGCGGCGTTGGAGATGTTCCTATTGTAACCATTTTATTGGTAGTAAGTATTTATTTTAACGTTAAATTCCAGCTCGTTTATTTTTGCTTCCGCCTGGCCCGGCCCGATTCCGCCAAAAGACGCCGAAACAACGTCAAAAAGGCGCAAACTTTTTTCAACGGCTTTTAAGTAATTCAGGAAAGCCGGATAAGAACCTTTTAATTTCAGATCCATGACCAGTGTTTTCACCCCGGGAAACTTGGATTCCTGGGTTTTGAACTCAATGCCCCCGAAGATCAGACTGTTTTCCGAAGCCAATGCCTCAAGATTGATTAAAATTTCCGGAATATTCTGGCCTGCCGGAATGCTTTTTTCAAAAAGCGCAATGTCGCTAATCCGCCCGTTATATTGGTTGACAAGTTTTTCAAGATTGGCGGAAAGTTGCCGCCTATCGGTTAAATTAATTTCATTCTGTTTTTTTATTTCCAGCGCAGCTTTGGCATCGCTCCACATTGGCAGTAAAAGCCAAAAAACAATAACCAGAGAAGCGGCAAACAGCGTGATTGGAATGATTACATATTTTATGAGAGATTGATTCATAATATTACTGATTTTTTGTAAAAATAGCCGGATCGGCGCCTACCGTCAGTTCAAATTCCAGCCCTTTGGAACTAAAATTTATGCCTTTTACTTCCAAACTTTTCACACTTTTATTTTCTCTTAAAGCCACTATTTGTTTGGCAAGCGTTGTGTAGTTTTGGGCCATCCCCCTAACCTGAAATTGGCCTTTTTCTTTATCGGCGTCAATCTTGGTAAACACTACCCTCTTGTGGGTAAGCGAGTTCATCAAACTAAAAAAATCGGAAAAATAACTGTGATTTGCCGCCGCCGCTTTAAACACGGCGACAGTGTTGCTTATTCGCACCATGGTATTTTCATCGTCAACATTTACCTTGGAAGATTCGGCTTTAATTTGGTTGTTAATATCCGAGGTGTCTGACTGAATCTTAAAAAGATAAATTTTCAAAAACACAAAAATTCCTCCGGCGACTAAAAATAAAACAAGCGAAACCCATAGCGGCCAGTGCCAGGCAGTGATTACTATTTTTGGTTTTTGAGAGGTAATTTCCACCATATTATTGCAGCGCTTTTAGCGCCAATCCAATGGCCACCGAAAATTCATGGCCGATTTCTTTTATCGCCGACTTGAGTTTTTCCGGATAATTTATCCGGCCGAACGGATTGCCGACGGTAAAATCTATTTTTAAGCGGTTGCTGATATATTCGGCAAAGCCGGGCATTTTGGCGGCCCCGCCGTAAACAATTAATTTTTCCACCTTTTTTTTGCTGCGGGAAATATAAAGGTCAATCACGTTTGAAGCGGCGTCGGCGATAATATCTATCATTGGCGTTAAAACTTTAATCATTTGATCATTGGAATTTATTGCCTTGATTCCATTTTGCTTTTTAAGTTCTTCGGCGCGCCTCCAACTTACATTTAAATTTTGGGATAGCGCCCTGGTCAAATCCTCGCCGGACGTTTCAACAGAATGACTTATCCTCAAGAACGCTCTGTCAACAATGCTTATGGTCGTATCCCGATGGCCCATATCAATCAAAACGGACGGAGTCGGGTCGTTGCCTATTAAGGAACGGGCGGCGGAAACGGTTTCAAGCTCTATATTTAAAAGTTTCAAATTGGCTTCCCGGGCAATGGTGCTATATTCATTTATCAACTCTTTGGGAATGGCGATAAGCAGAACCTGAACTTTATTTTCGGTATTGGCGCCGACTAGCGACCAGTCAACCACAACGCTGTCCAGCGGAACCGGCACGTACTTCTTGGCTTCAAACTGAATAGCGCTTGACAGCTCTGCTTCCGGCATTGCCGGAAGTTCCATTACCGTCAAAAAGCTTGAAAAAATCGGGACTGACATATTAGTTTCCGGAACAGCTATGCCCGTCTTCATAAAAAGTTTTTTAAGCATGGCTGCCGCTTGGCCGCCAAAAACTTCTTGAGTTTGCTGAACTTGGCCGTTTTGCA
>Ga0209542_10012161_pt1 | contig 15124 bp, 20 predicted proteins | sample RifCSPhighO2_01_FD_184028 | JGI IMG/M metagenome (GOLD analysis project Ga0209542, IMG submission 184028) | Soil microbial communities from Rifle, Colorado - Rifle CSP2_plank highO2_0.1 (SPAdes) (version 2) | ecosystem: Environmental > Terrestrial > Deep subsurface > Rock core/Sediment ...
CTGTACGCGCAATATACTTTGCTTCCAGCGACGTTGCCTGTGATAAAAGCTCTGCAATCAGGTCAAGCTTTCTGTCTTGAGAACCAGAGCCGCTGTGCTCCGAGATTGCCTGCAGATTTGCGAATACCTTGCCGACTGTGAGTTGTTCTGCGCCCAAAGTCCGTTGCCTTTTTTTCCCGACAAAATTTTCAACAGTCAATCCAAGGTCGCCGGATTTTTTATAGTCTTTTACAACATCTTCTGGAGATGTGCCGGTGGCTTTTGCAATCGCCTTGAGCATCAGTTGCTCTGCAACGCCAATCTCCCTATCAGACCACGACGGGAAAACGCGCCCCTGAATAAGCAGTGTAACTGCTTCCAACAGGCTGGCGGGCGTTTCTTTAAACAATTTTGCGATGATTTCGGTTTTCTTTAACTTTGATGGGATTTTTTCTAGTTCTGAGTAGGTTTCTGCGAGGATGGAATATTTCATATAACACTATGTTTTGCGCCAAATATAAAACTTTATATGCCTTGCGTTATAATAATTCGCATGGCAATCGGTGCGTCACCCGAGGTTCTTAGTGGTGCAGGAGAATTAATGAAAAGGCTAAGCAAGCCCGCAACAGCACTCTTGAAAACAGATGCAGATTTAATAGCCTTAATAGAAGACGTCAGAAACTTCTTTGAGGGGCAAGGCATGCATTATGACCATTTCATAGTTCTTGGGGGCGCGAGTGGCGTGCATCCAGACACAAATAGCGCGTTGTATGTGCAATGTCTAACGGCGATGCAGGTAGACAGACGGCGCGATACGCCAACAAGAGCAGAGATTTACTTCTGCGGTCGTGCCAGCAAACTACTGCTTCATATTAACGTTGATACCACCGCCGCAAGAGTAGGCAATGAGTTAATGCGGCCCGAGCAGGCATACTGCTTAACAGAAATTCTCAAGAGGTATTCGCAATAAAACAAGCACGAAGTTATTATTATGTTTCTGCAAGGATGGAGTATTTCATAAATTTATTAATAAAACCCTAAATATAAACTTATTCTGCCCGCAGAAATACTTTTAAAGATATCGCAGATGTGTTTGGCATGGAACTTGAAGATATACTGCTCCAAAGGCTGCGTAATGTGGGCAAAGAAATAAGTGACTCAGAACTTATCGTAGGCGAGAACGAAGTTTTGGATACCGCTGCGTTGGCGGACCATTTGGTTGAGGCCAAAATAGTTGGAAAGGTAATGCGTGGCATATTTGAAACAGAGCGCGATGCCAAAAGAACAATTATTGCGCTGCAGCATTTTAATTATTATTCGCTGACAAAGAGAGATGCTGTAGCCATGGTGCTGGACTGCATGATGTACGATGCACGGCGATTTTCAGATGCTGCGGATGCGGCGCAGGCATTGGATGAGCCAGAGGTGCATAGCACGCTGAAAAAATATCACGTCAAAGAATTAGATTATGAAACAGAACAAATCTATAATAATATCGTTATGTCTTTATGCGCTGTTGCGAGAGGCACGCAGAATAAGGATGCTGTCTCGCGCGTTGCAGCCTTGCTAAACCAGTGCGAGCCTGAGGAAATAGATGCCGCAACCGGATGTTTTGTAAAAATAATATCGCATATGCGCAGCACGGACAAAATAAATAATTTGTGTGAAGTTTTTGAAAAAGTGCACGATATAGATAGGGGCGATCTTGTCAAAATCATGAGGTACTTTGATAGGTTTATTTACAATCATCAAAACGAACCTGATGCGGTAACAAACGAACTCAAGCGTGAGATAAATTAATATAACTAGAAATTAATTCGCCGTGCTCAATTTAAATCTTTAATATTATTTCCGGCAACGCGGTGAAGTGAAGCTCTTCATGGGCCAGCCATGTCTGGTAATTGTAAATGATGTCTGAGAAGGTTGTTTTTATTTCCTTTACGGTTTTGTGATAATTCTGCATCGAATCTGAAACAACATATAACATGGCGTCCCAAGGCCCGAATGTTTTTACTGCGCGGATTACATAAGGGTGCTCGATTGCGAACCTTTTGAATTTCGCCTCGTCCTTGTTGTCGAATTTTTCAAAATTGATTGCGTAGGCATACCAGCTTAATCCGAGTTTTGATAAATTCAAAATTACAGTAAACTTTCTGATAATATTTGATGAAACTAGCTTCTTGATTCTGTAAGAAACTGTATCTGCGCTGAGTTTTAATTTTTCTCCCAGCTCATAAGTGCTTTGCCTTGCATTTTGGGAGAGCAATTTCAGCAAGGCAAGGTCAGTCTTATCAATTTTTATTTCGTATTCCGGCTTTAGCTTCCAGTCTGTGGTATGCTTTAGGCCCGCGGCACCATAGTAAAAGTTCGGCAGGTGTTCTGAAGAGTAGCCGCGGATAACAGCGAGCTTTTCTTTTTCAAGAACAACGTTTGGGAAGTTTGTCATAACGTTTGATAGGATTTTGTCAAAATCTTTTAGGTCTTTTGCAACAAACGTCCACTCTGCGTCCCATGTGTCAGTGTAGGACATAAGGGATTTTGTGTTTTGATGCTGCATCAGGAATGAAATGAACTCGGTCTGTTTCTGCGTGGATTTTTCGCTAAGCAAAAAGAATACGTGGTATGTAAAATAACCAAAGCGTTTCAGGTCAATTATGGGAATAAATGAAAGAATAATGTTCTTTTCCTGAAGCCTTGCTATCCTGTAAAGCACGGAGTCGCGCGAAAGGCGGGCCTGCCTTGCAATCTCGCTGGCAGGCATCCTGCCGTCTTCCGCAAGCAGGGCAAGGATTTTTTTATCCTTCGTATCAATCTTAATTTTTTCTGTTTCCTCGCTTATGCGATATGTTTTTGCCATGTTGCTTAATAGCCGATGTTTATTTAAAAATCTTGCGGTAAAATAGTGATTTTTATAGCAAATATTCTTTAATAACGCATGCGATATTAATTTGGGGTGATAAAAATGACAACAGTATTTAGGCTACCATTAAGGGTAATAGCATGGGAACGCGTAGGATATTGGCATCCAAAGTATGTGATGCAAGTAGAGCCTGTCAGAGGCGATAGCCCCTTGATGAGCGCGATTGCGGGCCTTGGTTCTAATCCAAAGCGCATGGAAGCCACAATTACAGTTGATGAAAAACTTTGGCTGGAAATGACAAGGCAGAGCTGGTTTAGGCTCTATGATAAAAACCCAAGGGATGGCGTAGAACTCTGGCTGGATGCAAAAGAAGCAGCCACAGCATCACTTCCAACGCCGCGAAGCCTTGAAATGCATCTTGCAGAAGTAAATGGAAATTCATATGCGCCCGGCAGCGCAGGCAAATGGGCAGAGCATCTCGTAGTAATCCGCTCGCCAACAAATGAGCTCAGGGACAAGCGCTTGATTGACACTGCGGGCCTGCTGGTAAGGATTGATTCCGAAACCTATGAAACTTTAAAGGCACAGCTGCCGCGGCGATGTTATGCAAATGCGGGCATTGAGATGAGGACATAAAATGGAATTAACATTCTGGGAAGGTGTAGCATACAATAAATTCATCAGCAGAGCGCAGGCAATTGCTAAAGACAGAGGCATGACTTTTTCAGAGCGGGAATTAATGAAGACTGGCAGGCTTTTGGAAGACATGGTGCGCGAAGTGCGGGAAGATTACGGCTATTCTAATCGGTTCAAAGACTCGCACTTCCTTAGCGGTGGAGTGGGCAGCATAATCGCTGCTCTGATTAATGCCGGATTTTCACTTGGTAAAAAGCTGGATGAGATAAAATTAGTTCCAAAGAAAGAATATGTCGCCAAAGGTATCGGCGAATGCGTCGCAGCTGCAAATAATACCTGCCGCGAAGAGGTTTATAGTTATTTCATTAAGCACCCTCCGCTGCTAGCCGCAGCCATATCACTTCCGTTTATAATAGTTGGCGGAATGCTCTTGTGGAATTACTGGGCAGGCTTCTGCAGCGACAGCATGACTGTGCAGAACATCAGGGCAGTACTACAGCATAAGTATGGTTCTGGAGGCATGGCAGAAGCATACAAGGTGGAAACTAGGTAAGGCTAACAAAAACTTCCCAACGGCCTGCATTTGTTCTGGCGGCTCTCCAGAGCGGAGGTGTGCAGCGTGGATACCGTCATGCGTGGGATAAAAAATTAAAATACCAAATAAAATAATAAACTAATCGGCTACGCAAGCCCCGCTCACGCACGTCTCGCCGTATTTGCAGTTCATATACTTCTTTGTGCAGATGTTGCTCTTGGAGCAGAAGGCTTCGTTAACTGTGTTGAAATCAACACAACTGTCAGATGCCCTTATTCCGGAACTGTCCTCGCAGTTGCCTGCAACCATGTTGTTTTGCATGTCGGTGTCTTTGCACCAAGCGTTTGCGGTTGTTACAACCTGCGCACCTGTTGGCGATCCGCCGATGAACGAATATCCAACTACAGCTAAAGCTAGCACTGCTATTGCTAATTTCCAGTTAATTTGTTTGGCCATATTATTACCCCGAGATTAAAATATGCAGAGCGGTATATAAATGTATCGCTAACTACTGAACTGCTGCGGGATATTTTTTACATGAACCGCCGCTCACATCATAAATGTTTTGGAATGGCATGATTCAACCATAATGTTTAAGAATAGTAGTTTAATAAGTAAGCAGATATGGGAACCAAACAGGAAGTCCGGAAAGCAAGGAAAACAAAAGGAGAAGAGCCGACACTGGCATTTGACGCCGCCAAGGTTTTTGGACTCGGCGCGGACTTGGAGCCGAAGCCCACAGAAAGTTTAGATGATATTGCACGCGAGGCAGATATGAATCAGATAGCAGGCAATTACCGCGCAAGAAAAGGCGAAGGTGGGGATAGGTCAAGGCGTTACGGCGGGATTTGGTAAAATTATTTGTTTGTATTAATTTTAATTAAATAATTCTTAGAAATAACAAAAACTCGCTGCTCGCTTTACCCGCGAGTTTTCGAATCGCAAGAAAAATCTATGGGATTTTTCTGCGCGCAGCCAAACAGCAGTTTGGCTTGCGTGTGGAGCGCACTCCACAATAATTAAGCCAGGACACAGGCCCCGTCCGCACACACTTCATTTCCAGCGCATTGCCTTGGCAACGGGGAGCAAAGATTATTCGGCGCGCAGTAATATTCTGTCACCGCCCTGCTCTGCCCGCCTTTTAAGCCAGGAATGCATTTGTCCGCATATTCTGTATTGCGCGAGTCTATACACATTCCGGATATCTTCATGTTCATGCCGCCGTCAGAGTCTTTACACATCGAACTTGGGTGCGTTGCAGTTAAAACATCTGATGCCGCGTAGCCCTGCAGAACTCCCGCGAAGGACAGCCCGACAATGGCTAAAGCGATTACTGCTACAATCAACGAAACACTATTTTTTGCAGCCATAAATTATTGTATACTATGAAGTATATAAATATTTCCAATAAGACACGCAAGCCCCGTTAACCTAAAAGCTTATATAGTTCATACATAGTGAATTATGTATGAAAGTAACAACAATCCAGCTGGACAAAAGTGTTGTCGCAGCGCTGAAAAAAGCGAGGGAATACCCCGAACAAACATACAATGAGCTGATACGCAAAATGGCAAAGCTGCTTATTGCGCTCAGGGAAAGAAACCAGTATGACGAATTTCTGCACAAAATCCAGCAGCCAAAAATGAAAGAGCTATGGAATAACAAGGAAGACGAGGCATGGGAAAATGCATAGGCTTGGCGAGGTCGTTCTGGCGCAGGTGCAATTCACAGATACATTTGAAATAAAGGAGCGCCCCGCCGTTGTTTTGTTTGAAGAATTTGGAAATATCGTTATTGCGGGCATAACTAGCAATACCAAAATGAACGGCATAGCATTAACAAAAGAAGAAGGTGCCGTGAAGGACAGCGTTATCAAGCTGAACTATATTTTTACAATTTCAGAGGCCATGGTTAAGAGGGTTTTATTTTTGTTGCCACCAGAAAAGAAGAAGCAGATTGTGTCAGAATTTATTAACAAATTACAGCTGAATCAATAGGCCATGTAAGCTGGATTAGCCACAACAGGCAAAAGGTTTATAAAGCATAGTTTCTATAAAGTTAATAATATGGCGAAACATCCAAATCCAAGAGTAGAATACAGCGGAAGTTCAGCATTAGTTCAGCGAGGCCTATTGGGTTATGTGCCTGGTTTGAGGCGTGCCGCAATTGTAGTCGGTGTTCCGCAACCTGAAGTAAGGCGTCAGATTGCTATCGGGATAGCGGTGCGCTATCAAACACTTGTCCACCTCGCCGTGCAGGGACTTTATGGCTACGAAGCCGAAGCAAGACAATTTGCATTAGCGCATGGCTTGCCTGTAAGTGCATTAGAACGAGCGTTACAAAAAGCTGACATTGTGGCTAATTTAGATAGAGAAGAAGAAATAGCACAGAAATTCGGCAATTTTTACAAAACTTGGCGACAAAAGCTCATTTCTGAAATAAAAAGAATTTGGTAAATTATATTGCTACGCAAGCCCCTTCAACGCAAGTTTCTTTGTAGCCGCATCTGATTCTTCTTGATTGGCATTTGTTGTTCGGCGCGCAGTAGTATTCATTTACAGAACCAGAATAGTATGTGTTGCAGATTTCCACGAAAGTTCTTGTGTCGTCAGTGCAGTTACCTTGGAATTTTACATTTATGTCATCGTCATCGTTGCAAAATGCACTTGAGGGAGTGCCGTAAACTGCGTTTGCGTCTGCAATCGCATTCGCGGAAATCGAATCCGAACTAAGGAAAGAATAGCCGACAATCGCAATGGCTAGCGCGGCAATCGCAAGAGGGAGATTAATTTTTGTGGCCATAGTTATAATATTATTTAGTATTATATAAGGGTTTCTGATTTAATTATCTTTTCCTTTGTGCCAGCCAAAATGCTCCGACATTCTCGAGTTCAAATGAAACGAGTAGCCGAGGTTTGCAATCAGCAGGCCAACCACGATTTCTTCAAACCCAAGGCTTCCGCCGAGGATTTTTCTGACCAATTCATAAACTAAATAAATCATGAAGGCAACCAATAGCCAATAAAATATTTTCTGTTTCATTTTAATAACATCGCGGCGAACCAAATTACAAGAACAATCATGATTGCAAGTACCGCCATATCAATCGGTTCAAGTTTTGCGGCCATGAATTGTTTATTATTTAGTATTATATAAGGTTTCTGATTTAGGGTGCTAGCACCCTAAATTGTTTTTGTGGCATACCAGCTATTGTTTCCGGCAGAATCATCTGCGGCCCTGAAGGCTAGTTCATGTTCATCGCCAATGCGTTCGTGCTTGAATGACTGGCATTTATCGCCGGCAAAAATTAAATCTAATGCTTCATCCGGTGCGCCAATCTGCTTTAAGTGCGGGGCAAGCTGCGGCCTGATGCTGCACAAATGTTCCTTGACAGAGCCTTCCCAAAACCAGCCGCGTTCAACTCCGACAGAACCGAGCAGGCCAGAGTTATGAAGCGCAACCAAATGGCCAAAGGCATAGTTTTCAAAATACATTATTTCTTTAGGATTAGTAGCAAACAATAATTTTGCGTTTGCCCCATCGCGGGCGACTCTTTTGGAATTTTCCAATGCAAGCAATAATGTGACTGTCCCGCGCCCCAGACAAACGCCCGTCCCACCATCTGGAACATCGGGTGCGCCGTTTATGAGCTGTTCTGCTAACATCCCGCTGTATGCAACAGCTAAAGCGGTTGGCACTAATGTATCACGAACAGAAACCATAGAATCCAGGTTTCGCAGCTCTAGCGTTCCAAACTCAGGCCTTGTTCTTGTGGCCTGTACGAAGCTTAGCTGGCTTGTGGTGTCAGATAAATCTGCTAAATCTGTATATGTCTTAACTTTATAATCATAGAACCGCGGCCTTTGTAATCTGTCTGTTGAGTTTGCTGCAAGCGCGGCTATAATTGGGTATATATTTTCCATTAACATGCCAAAAGAGTAAATCCCAAGAAGTTTACGCTGGTGCTCTGTTTTTGGCTCGAATGGTCTGCCATCAGAATATTCAAACTTTGCAGAGGCTACGGCAGCTTCCCAGACCTCTTTCGGATGCGATATGTGAAGTTGCAGCGATGGCGAAACAAAAGCGGGCCTGCCATTATGTTGCGTGTGGACTGCAAGCGGCGCAACCGTCAAGCCTGTTTTGTCGAATGCCTCATACAAAAGTTTTTCTAATTGTGTGAGTTGCCTGCTCGCATCAGGTATTTGTGTGCATGGCAGGCTTCTAATCTCAAGGCCGATAAAACAGTCATCTTCCGACGGGCCAATATATTCGGGCGTTATCAAATAGCCTGCTGCAATACCTTGTTCCAACGTTTCTATGTCAAACTGTGCTGCATCTTGTTCGCCGATTTTGGCGGGCTGGCTTTTTGGGGCTTCAAATCCTGCCATGAGCCCGTGTAGCGCCTTTTCAATAACCCCTTTGCCATCTTTCCGGACAGGTGCGCCGTTGTCAAGAACCAAAAATTCTTTTTCGATGCCAAAGCCATCAATATCCGAGGACAGCGCATTTGCCCTGTGTGTTTTGTTATCCAGCGCGCGAATCAGCCTCAAAGTCATTTTCTGTAGGCTGCCTCTTTGCTGCCTTTCTCCTCCGCTTCTGTTTCTTGCGGAGTCTTTGTTAGCAGCCTAGCATAATCTTCGAGAAGTTGCTGTGCCCTGCTTATTGGGAGGTCCTTTGCACTAATTTCGTATGAACCATCACTCTTCACGGTTATCGGAAATAAATTACTGCCCTGGACTGCACTCAAATATAATCTTGCATCATCCCCACTTAATTTAGTTGCTCCGACAACATCATCCAAAGTTCCAGTTAGCTTTCCAGCCACTAATCTTTCCAGAATTGCTTTTGCAACTGTTATTTTCAAATTAATTGCCATGCTGCCCTTGTTTAGTTTGGTTTTTTAAAGCTTTTGTATCATTTGGCTTAGGGTGCTAGCACCCTAAGAGCTTGGCCTCATAAGCCCAACCCGTATTAAAAGAAATTTAAAATAAGCAGGCAGAAAATTTTTCCCAAGATAATGTGCAGTATCCGTGGTTTGCCTGCCACTCTTCTCCATCTTTCGGCGCACATAGTAATAGGGTTTGCCATTAATAATCTTTTTTTCAATGTACATGAAAATGTTTTAGGGTGCTAGTATAAAAGATTTAGGGTGCTAATTATTTAATCTTCTTAAACCGCACAATCTCATCACATGCCTTTTGGTATGCCTCAAGTGTTTTCTCAATATCCTCGCGTGAGTGTGAGTAACTCATGTAAAGCGGCTCTTCAATGTCAGCGTCCACTATAACGCCGCGTTCCATCAAATGCTTTTGCAGGAGAGGGTAAAACCACAGGTTACATTTGTTCAGGCCGCGATAGTCAGAAATATCCCGCGTACCGCAGGCCACCTGGAACATGGCCGGCACGCCCTGCATTGCAAATCTTACTTTCTTACTTTTCAAAACATCAGAAATGCCGCGCATGAGTTTTTTTCCGAATTTATTTATGTGCTCGTGGACTTTTCCAGATTTTAATTCGTCAAGCGTTGCATTTACCGCGGCCAGTGAGATTGGGTTTGAGCTGTAAGTCCCGCCATGAATTACGCCACCCGGTTGTATTAAGTGCATCAATTCTTTTTTTCCGACAATCGCAGAGACTGGATAGCCATTGCCCATTGCTTTCGCAAGGCAGGCCAAATCCGGAGTAACGCCAAACAATTCCTGCGCACCGCCACGCGCAACCCGAAATCCTGTTTTTACTTCATCAAAAATCAAAGCGATGTTATATTTATCGCACAGCTCGCGCAGGTGTTTCAGATAATCTTTTTTAGGCATAATTGCGCCAGCATTTCCCATGATTGGCTCGGTAATTATTGCCGCAACATCTTTGTGGTTTTCCTTCACAGTTTTTTCAATCGCGTCAAAATCGTTCCAGCGCTCGACAAGGATTAATTTTTCGATTGCCTTTGGGATTCCGAGCGAGCCGGCAACCGGAGTCTGATTATGGTCGCGTGGCTTTCCCAACTTTCTTCCGGACAAAGACCATGCAAGGTAATCATGCGTTCCGTGGAAATGCCCTTCAAATTTTATTACCTTTTCTTTTTTTGTAAATGCCCTTGCAATTCTGAGAGAGTGCATTGTTGCTTCCGTTCCTGTGGACGAGAAGCGGATCATTTCTGCGCACGGAACCATTCCGCAGATTTTTTTTGCAACTGTAATTTCCAATTCGTTTCCAGCTGCATAAACCGCGCCGTTCTTTTCTGCTTCGTGCACTGCATCTGTAATTTTTTTGTAGCCATGCCCGAGAATTACAGGGCCGTATCCAAGGCGGTAGTCAATGTATTTGTTTCCGTCTGCATCCCAAACCTTGCTGCCCTCTGCCTTTTTTATGAAAAGCTCGCATGGCAGGCCAGGCGGGCAAATACCGCCGCGCCATAAACGAGCATTAGAGGAAACGCCGGCTGGCAAATACTTCAGGGCTTCTTTGTATAATTTCAAGGAGTTTGAGATTTTAAGAGTGGCCATGATAATTTAATCGCCCTGAGATATATAAATGTTGCCAGAGAACAATTGCAAGTTTAATTAATTTATTTATTGTTGTGTTTGTTTCTCCAATATGCCTGCCTCTTTTCCACAATGTAGTACAAAACTATTGAAGCTGAGGCGCTGAGGTTCATGCTTTCAATAATCCCATGCATTGGTATCTGTATGCAGAAATCACACGCGCCTAAAGCTTCTTGTGTCATGCCACGGGTTTCATTGCCAAACCACACTGCTAAATGGTGTTGCGTATATTTTCCTTCTGAAAGAGGAACGTCTTTTTTTCCTTGCGCGTGCGAAGATGTTCCAACATTAACAAAATTCTTTTTAGCCAAATGTTGCAAGCACTCCGTTGTAGACGAAAACTTTTTGACAAAAAGCCATTTAATCCCGGAGGCACTAAGATTAAGTAATTTTGGATCGTTACGCATATTTTGCCAATTGCCTGGAAGTTTCAGTCGCCCATTATCGATTAAATATACTTTACCAACTCCTAATGCTTCTGCTGTCCTAATTATTCCCGCCAGATTTTTGATGTTTTTTGGGTTTTCGACGACGCAAACCAAAGTTTTGGATCTATAAATTGAAGCCCTGTCTGCCTTTTCGCGCAAAGATTTTCTAGACATTCCGTTTCCGTATCTAATGCTGTGGCCAGATTTTATATGGCTTTCTCAAGTTATGAAAAAATGCTGGGTCTAAAACCCCGGCTTTTAAGCCGCATTTTTCCATTCCTTGAACTCGCCATTTAAGCGAGTGCCGCAACCAGAGAAAATTTCAGAAGAAATTTTCTTGGCGCAGAAAATCCAGCTGGATTTTCTCGCGTAGTGCGGAGATGGGCACGAGCGGCGAGTTCAAGTTATATGGACAGTATGAAATTTTGGATTTTCAAGCCAACAGCCATAAATGCCTTTCTAAACGTTTATATTTAAGGTTTCTGTTGATTTTTTATTCATGTTATCAATAATAATTCCGACCCTCAATGAAGCCGAGTACATTGGCAAGCTCCTGCAATCGTTGTGCGAACAAACCTACAAAGAGTTTGAGGTGATTGTTGTTGATGCACACTCACCTGATAAAACTTCTGGAATCGCAAAAAATTTTTCTGAGAAATTGAAACTGAAGATTGTTTATCAGGATGGCAAGGGTGTTGCCAATGCCCGCAATCATGGCGCAAAACTCGCAAAAGGCGATTTGCTTTTATTTTTGGATGCCGACGTAATTCTGAAAGATTATTTTTTGGAAAGTGCGATTGCGGAGTTCAGCCGAAGGAAACTCGGGGCGGCAAGCGTTTATATGCGCCCGCTTGAAGGTGAGTTCGTTGGAATTTTTGGAGAGAAAAGGGCGTGGGACCAAATCATGTGGCAGTTGTTTTTCAATTTCGTAATAGGAGTTTCGCAATATATTTATCCTGGCGCAGTCGGCATCTGTATCTTCTGCAAAAAAGAAATCCACGAAAAAATTCGGGGGTTTGATGAGTCAATAAAACTCGCAGAAGATTTTGAATATGTCCGCCGCGCCTCCCAGTTTGGAAAGTTTAGGGTGATGCAGCGCACAGTTTTCGTATCGGTCAGGCGGGCAGAGCTGGAAGGCAGGCTCCGGAATCTGCTAAAGTATATTCTTGCGGCAATTCATAAAATCTTTTTTGGCGAAATAAAATCAGATGTTTTTAAGTATGAATTTGGGAAATACAAGAAATAGTTTTCAAGTTTCGTTAATAGTTTTGCTCAGATAGCTTTTAAAACTAAAATAAATAATCAGTTGCATAGCCTCGTCGTCCAGTGCGGCACCCTTTTTCTTTCGCGAAAGAAAAAGGCTCCCGGGCACAATCTGAACAAGTTCGGATGTGCATCTGAAAACCAAGTTTTCAGATTGCACCCAAAAAGAAAGGCGGACGGTCTTCGACCGCCCAAAGCTCGGGCGCAGGATAATGGTCAAGGATACGGGCCTTTGGAGCCTGGGACCTCGGTTCGAAATGAACTCCGTTCATTTTTCCGCGAACGAAGTTCAGCGTAAATCCGAGCGAGGCTACTTATTATTAATAACAGTTCGTGGGTTAGCTTTTTATTGGCTCCGTTAATGATTTCAGCATGCCAAATGATTGCTCATGCTGCGAAAATGGAATTATTAGTTGGGATAAAAAATCAGCTACTTATTTGTGTGATAATTGTAACTTCCAATATGCGCCAAAGAGTAAAATCGCGCCAAAAAAGCACATTCCTAATTGGAATTTTGAAGGCAAACCACTTGGAAGCTTTATTCACAGTAAGCGCACAGAAACAGACTTAGAGTTACGCCTGCGCAAACTGCACAAAGGAATAAGCCAAAGCGCAGAATGGGAGCGCAGGATTAATCATTTTGAATTTATTTCGGACATGAAAGCGAACAGAATTTTGCAGGTCTGGAATGCAAGAATGCAAAATAGCGGAGGCGAATCAGGCGCTATTGATAAGAGTAAAATTGTTATTAGCATGGCGAGAGATTTGCGATTGCCGTATTTATTAATTTGTAACGTTCTCGAAAAAGAAAAAATATGGCTGTCTGCGGGTACGGATGTATGCTCCTATCAGCGTGCTATGAAATTTGGTACGGGCATCAATCGCATGTGGAAACTCTACGGCGGACCTGCTGCGGTAAAAAGCGGCGAATTAACGAAACTTTCTGCAATTATAGATAAAATTTCTCAAAAATTACACTTAAATCCATACAGCGTGACAACTATTTTAAGATATTCTGGCGCATGGGCTGGCGGTAATTGGATGCATTCTACATATCAGAAACTCCAAGGGAATGGTGTCATGGTTGCGCGGCTTTATGAAAATAAAAAAAACAGAGTAAAAGATGAATGGACACTTTGCGAAATTGTTGATGGTATTAGTAAGGTGGTTGTTGGCACCAATCCATATTATATCCTTTCTGCGCTAGTGCACTCTGGACAAGTAAATCTAAATCCAAACACCGCGCACACAATTTATTCCAAATATAAATACGCAAAAAAATCATTGGCTTTAATAAAAGAACAAGGTCCAAAAACAGTGAAGGAGGTTGCAAAAGAATTTAGAATTTGCGAAAGGGTTGCCAGCTATGCCTTTGAGTTGCTCGAGGAAAAAAAATTAGTGCAAGTGCATAATGATTGGCACGGTGTGCGATATTTTTACCTCGCAGGCCAGGAAGAACAGCTCAGAGCAACTGCGCCACACTTAAAATTAGAAGATGTAATTATGAATTCGGGCAAGCTGTATGTAACTTCGCATGCAGTTATGCGCTTGCAAACCATGTCAGAAAGCTATGCAGCGGTATTTTTGAATAAATTAGCATTAGATGGCAAACTCATAAAACTTAACGACGTAAAAGTAAATGTTAAAGAAAAAGTATATGTGATATTAAATAGCCAGCCTAGCGATGAGGCGATACGGAACGCGGTATCTGAAGTTTATGCCAAAATTTTGAAAAACATAACGTCAGACGGAATACGCGCATATAGCTTGGTAAAATTAGGCTATGCAGCGAGCAATGCGCGCGCAAAAAGAAAATTAGAAATTTTAGAAAAATATGGCTTGGTTAAGCGCGAAGGCCGAAAATACTATTTGAAGTAATTGCATATTTAAATACTGATTTCTTAAGTAACAATTAGCTTTAAAAAACCACTTAAGAAATCAGGCGTATGAGAACAATGACTATTGCAGACCTATCGCCATGTATTTTTGCTACGGCCAGAACGCTTCGTGATGCAGGCATTGCAACCTACCCGCAATTAGTGTGGAATGCGGGAATGGCGCAAAACCTGTCTGATGTAATTAATACTTCTGTTGCGGAGCAGCTTATCAGCCACGGTATTTTTGTTCCGGAAGATAAAAAACCAGTTCTAGGCGAAGATTTTTCAAGATTAGTGGATTACAATAATGTGCTTGGTGCTTATCTTTTGGCAGATAAAACAGTGGATTCTGAATTAGAAAATGCCATGCTGGCGTGGGCATCGCGCCTGAATCCATTCAGGCGAAATATACTGGCAAAAGAAGAATATTCCAATAAGTATGCATTTTCCGGCGATTACGCCGTGCTAGGAGCAGGAGCGTACATAAGGGAGAACCTTGCGTTGGAAATGCCAGATAGCGCAAGGGCAGAGCTTGCGGAGCGCCTCAAAACCGCCGCAGAAATAAAGCTGGAATACAGATTAGGGCGCGAACAACAAACGCTGGCCAGGCTGGCGGAAAACGCAGACGTAGTTATTGAAGCGTATAAAAGAATTTTAAAATTTAGGGATGATTTTCGCTGGCAAATAAGATTCGTGGCTGAAGCCCAGCGCAAAACATCTACCGTAAAAAGGACGATGCTTTATTTTCTTGATGCGCCAATTACAAAACACTTAAAAGTTTAACTATCTGTTTTTGTTGGTGGCAAAAAATTTACAGGCAGAGCAATTGGTGCGCAACGCATTCGTTGCAGCGAAAGCACAAGAGGCAATTTCAGAATTAAAAAAAGTTAAAGGCCTCAGCAATTTTATGGTGCTAGATGATTACGATAGAATTGTTTTGGCAGGATTGGAGGAAAAAAACAATTACGGAGTTCGCGCGTGTTTGGACAAGGAAATAATTTTGC
>Ga0209542_10012162_pt1 | contig 15123 bp, 21 predicted proteins | sample RifCSPhighO2_01_FD_184028 | JGI IMG/M metagenome (GOLD analysis project Ga0209542, IMG submission 184028) | Soil microbial communities from Rifle, Colorado - Rifle CSP2_plank highO2_0.1 (SPAdes) (version 2) | ecosystem: Environmental > Terrestrial > Deep subsurface > Rock core/Sediment ...
AACCCGGCGTGTGCTGGAGATGGAGCACGTGGGAGAGGATCGTGACCATGTCGTCAAGCGAGAGGGTCTTCCGAGCAACCTCCTTCTCGTCGAGAGACTTGCCGAAACGCTGGTTGAAGCGGTAGCGACCGACCTTCGAGAGGTCGTAGCGCTCTTCATTGAAAATAGAATCGATGTATTCCTTCGCGTTCTCCGGAGTCGCAAGGTCGCCGTCGCGGAGTTTCTTGTGGATCTCGACGTACGCCTCCTCGAGAGTTTTTGCAGGATCCTTGGCGAGCATCGCATCGAGCGCCTGCTTGCCGCCTTCTGCGCTTTTGAGGAGCGCGTACATGTCCTTGTCGAATTTCGCGCCCAGAATGCGCAGAAGCGAGGTCGCCGGGAATTTGCGCTTGCGGTCGATGCGCACATACATGCCGCCATCCGGGTCCCCTTCGATCTCGATCCACGCGCCGCGGCTGGGAATCACTTTTGCGCCGAAGTATGTCTTCCCTTTCACCTCCGTTCCCGTGAAGAACACGCCGAAAGAACGCGCCAATTGCGGTACGATGACGCGCTCGACGCCGTTTATGATGAACGTGCCGTGCTCGGTCATGAGCGGAAAATCAGCCAGGAAGATTTCCTGTTCTTTCGTCGATCCCAATGCTTTGTTCTTTACCCGAACCTCAGCACGAAGCGGCGCATCGTAAGTCTGCTTGTTCGCCTTCGCATAGTGCTCATCGAACTTCGGCTCGCCCATCTCGATCTTCACGAATTCGAGATCGAATTTTTTTCCGGAATAATCCCGAAGCGGAGAGAACTCTTTGAAGATCTCGCGCACGCCTTCATTCAAAAGCCACTTAAAGGAATCCACCTGTGCCTCGACGAAATTGGAGGGCTCGGCGAGCGACTTTCGGAACCGGCGGAAGTGTTTCTGCTCGATGCGGGTGGAAGGCATGGGTCTTAATAATTAGTGAGTAGTACGTAGCACGTAACAAACAACAAAAAAGAGGGACAGGAGCATCCGCTCCTTGCTCAGTTTGTAAAGAAGACCTATGGTCCCGCGCTGCGGGATATGACTGTCACTACGCGGTCAAAACTCAGTCGGAGAATGTAGTAGGAGAAGTATACCCTACAGGCAATTCCCCTGTCAAGAAAACAGGAAGGCGCCGGCTATGGTGGGCTCGGCGCCTGAAACGAGTCTCGAGACTTCGTGAAGTGGTCTGGCGGCGCTGTCACCTTCAACTAAGCCAATGGACTTAATTCAAGAGTGGTTTCCACCAGTCCAAATCCGTCTTGTCTGGACCCGCATCCACCCTAGGGTGGCCAGAGCGGGCGCATTCTTTTCTCCCCTTCTTGTGAAGCCGCGAACATGCGGCACGTCCTTTATTGTACGGCAGTCGAACCGCGAGTCAATATTTTTTAACGGGAAATCTCACAAGAGTCTACTTGTTTCGTTTCGTTTTCCACGCTTCTATGTTCCCGTGGTGTCCAGAAAGGAGCACCTTGGGCACGCGATGTGATTTGCCGCCGTACTTCAATACTTCTGGGCGGGTATATACCTCATGCGAAGCGAGACGCTCTTCCTCGACAGAGAGAAAATTGCCGAGGATGCCGGGCATCTGCCGCGCGATTGCATCGATCATCACCATTGTCGGCGCTTCCCCGCCGGTCAACACATACGGACCGATGGAAAGCTCTTCCGCTTTTAAAATTTTCTGAACGCGTGCGTCGATACCTTCGTAGTGCCCGCAGATAAACACGATGTGTTTGTACTTCTTCGCATAGCTGCGCGCGAGCGTATTCGTAAACTGTTTTCCTCCGGCGGAGAGAAAGACGACTTTCACGTTCTTATTCTTTCCTATAGCCTTCTTTGCCGCCGCGAGCACCGCCGGCGCCTCGAGCACCATGCCGGGACCGCCGCCGTAGGGGCGGCGGTCGACGCGGCGCCACTTGTCTGGCGTAAAATCGCGCGGGTTGTAGTAGGAGACCTTGATCTTCTTATCCTTCTGCGCGCGCCCCAAAATCGACGCGTTCAAATACGCCTGCATCGACTCCGGAAACAACGTGATGATATTGAAAGTCATATTTGACAAAATGGTTTTTTATTATATGTTGTAAACAGAAGGAATGCAAACGCATTTCGCATGGAACGGAGACGACCATGAACATTCACCGTGAAGAACTCGAGCATCAGCGGAAGACAAGACTGCAATTGAATCGGGGCCAAAGGAATCGCGACAAAGAAGTCTGGATGGGAGAGCTGTGGACTCGTACCCAGAAAGAACTCGAAGAGACTGTAGGGCGCATAGAGCCAACCCTGCAAGATCCGAAGTGGGATTCGGTGGAAGAGATTCCTCTGCCCATACCAGCGTGCTACGATTTTCTCCACCAGGGGAGGGTCTATAGGAAGCTCCTCTGTGACCTAAACCCCGATAAACCCTTGCTCCCTCGGGAGCTCAACGAGTACCTCGACACGTTACGAGATACGGACTTCGACATCGCCCGCCGCGCCAGGGTTTTGAGAGTCAGTTCTGCGTGGAGAATCCTTGAAGCAGAATTCCGTCGACTTGATATCGGTCTGGGCTTCTATTACGGCACGGACTCCTTGCACAAGGACTATGTGAAGATCACACTGCGCCGAACAGTTCCATTCTCCACTATCGACTTTACCGGCACGACCGATGCCGAATGGATCGACGCGTACTTCGCGCACTGGGCAGATGAGGTCCGGGCGACAGGCTCCTTCAGGTGGCAGTCGAGCAAGTTGGATCTCATCGGCGACTGCAGCTTGCCGCGGAATTCGGAGCAGCACGGACTCCTCCTGGAGAAGCTCAATGAGCTCTCGGGATATCGGAAGCTCTGCGAAGCACTAGCGCAGAGAGGCGACAAACCAGTTGTATACTTCGATAAAGGAGAAGAAGACCTCGATTGGGGAGAAAGCACGCCAGGTCTCGGTTGGTGCATTACGGCACAAAAAGCTGTGCCACCTCCTCCACCTCAACCCCCTTCGCCTTCCCTTCTCCAGAGATGGTTCGGAAATACTTGAAATTTCTCGAACCGTTCAAAGGAGAAGCTGACTCTTTGCTCCCTCACGTGAGGGAGCAATTTTTATGTAGCCCGCACGTACGATTCATATCATATATGATATGAATCACTACGATATATCGTAGTACGGTAATTGAAACGAGTAAGAATTACGTGAGCCACGTTCGATTTTTTTCCAAGAACACGGTCATCTGCGGGTGAAACGGCTCGGTGATGGAATCGAGGTCGGTGAGAGTGATCCACCGTAGTCCTTCGCATCGATCCGGCTCATTATTCTTCACTTCTTCCGGGTTTACCAAGACGCGGTAATCGAACATGATGAGGTGGTCATTTTCGCTATTGATGAAATGACGGAAACCCATGAAATCAAAACTGATCGGTTTGGTATCATATTCTTCCCGCAATTCTCGACGAAGCGCGTCCTCCACGCTCTCTCCGAATTCAACACCGCCAGCGCCGGGGCTCCACGTGCCCGGCTCGCGCGTGAGCGTCGACGCTCTCTTCCCTATCAGGTATTTGCCCTTGCCGTCGTGACAGAAAAAACATACACCCGCCTTCATCAGTCCAGCCATGTCAGCGCTTCAATTCTTCACGTAATTTCATCCAGATCTTCCCCATCTCGTTCTTTCCATCTCCGTCCTTTCCGATCCCCCAAAACGGGTCCGGATAATTTTTGACGATGACTTCGTCGCCGGAATTCTTGAGCGCCTCTTTGACATCCTCGTGCTGGGCGAGTTTAGCGCGGAAAATGTCTTCCATGACTGCGACTTTCCGATCGTTGAAATCCGGAAGCTGCTGTGACTTATGTTTCTGTGATGCTTCCCACGCTTTTTGCGGGCTGCGGGCGGTTTCTATTTCCTTTCGTATTGTAGGATCCGTATATCGCTGACAGTGATACGCATGTTCGGCGGTGGCATAGAGCATCTCTTTATATTCGACCATGTGCGCAGAAAGAGGGCTGAAAAAGCGCTCAAAGAGGTCAAGTGGAAATATTTTTTGGCTGTGCACCATACGAGAAAACCGCGGTACTACTGTACCGCGCTTTTTCTTTTTTGTCTTGGTTCCCCTACACCCTATTCCCTAAACCCTAATTCCTAGAGTTTTAAATCTTCCATCACCTCGTCCACGGTTTTCATGGTCGGAGTAATTTTCTCCGAAGCGTACGTCTTCGGCGTCTCGCCGCGCGTGCTTCCCTCCGGTTCGTTTATCTTCAGGTTTACGCGAGCGTTGTTCTTCATGCCGACCACCCGCAGAATCGTGCGAACCGCTTTGGCGGTATTGCCTGATTTCCCGATTATCTTGCCCATGTCTTCCGGATGCACGTCGAGCGTCAAAAGAACGCCGAGTTCATCCACCGTCCGATTAACTTTAACATCCTCCGGATGGTCAACCAGCCCTTTCACTACATATTCTAAAAATTCCTGGTCTCTCTCTGCCATACTTTCTTAACGGTCTAATAGTAATGAACCGCTCTCATTTTAGCGTTTTGCGAAGCTCCTCGCAAGAATGGCTAGGCGCTTTTTGTTTCAGCCTCCGGAGCGGCTTCTGCCGGCGCTTCGGGAGCCTCCTGTGCGGGCTCTGCCGGGATTTCCGCCTCCGCAGACACGTCCGCGGCTGGAGCGGCTTCTACCTCCGCCGGAGCATCTTTTACGATCGGTTTCTTTTTGGGAAGCACGTTGATTTTCTTGCCCGTAACGAGCTTCGCGTCGATGAGCATGTTGTGGATGGTGCCGGAAGTCTGAGCCCCCTTTGAAATCCAGTGCGTGACTCGCTCGCCCTTGAATTCGCGCACGCCCTTCTTCGGCTCATAGGAGCCGAGTACCTCAAGCACGTTGCCGCTCTTGGGACCGCGCTTGGAATCAATGACAATAACCCGGAAGGTCGGGTTGTTTTTGCGCCCCGTTCTCTGAAGCCTGATCGTAAGCATGTGGGCGCTATCGTAGCAGAAGTATCGAAAAGGGTCAATGAGAAAGGGCCTCGCGTACGTTACGTGCGAGACCCTTGATGGACGGTGCCGCCGTCTGCGCTAGCGCGGTTTGCGCGGTTCTTTAGGAGGCAACGGACCGCCGATGATTTCCTTCACCCGCGGCTGGTATGCCCGGGCAATCGCCTTGAACACCAGGAGCGCCGCGGCAATCGCGAGGGAGATGAAGAACACCCCGTCGACAATCGCGGTGAGCGGCATGGGTATGCCGTTCGAGACAAGGTCGACGTCGGGCGGTATGTGCCCACCGAACGACAGCACGCCGGTTATGACGGCAACGATTCCAAAGATTGCGGCCCAGTACAGCATGGCTTATCCTTTCCTGAAAGCCGTGAGGGGAGCACCGCAAGAGCTGTGCTATTTAAATAATAGCATGTTTAACATAAAAAGTCAATATCCTTGGGGCGGCTCTGTAAGGCTATTTTGTGTGTGCCCCCGCCAAGAGTCGAACTTGGATTCTCGCGTTAGGAGTGCGAAGTTCAGCCTTGTCATGGAGATGTCTTCTCTAAACAACGCACTCTTCTATTCAGGGAGCGGTGGCAGAGGAGCAATTTCTTCTTTCGATGAACCGAGTTGGCAGTTCTTTGAAACTTTTATGGCATATCCGACACTTGGGGATTTCCAGAGCCGGTTGTCTGATTTGTTCCCACCCATCCATTTTTTGAGGTCATTATCGAAGAAGTACGCTTTTTCGACGACGCAATCGCCAAGAACATCTTGGTTGCTTTTGCCCTCCATTTCCGGAGTAATCACGATAAGATTCCAGCCCGCAAGGAGCTTTCGTTTATTCATCAGTTCTTTCATGGGAAAACCCATCATCTCATAGACGAGAACCCCTGATGTATCGGAGTAAAACCACACCGCGCTTGTTTGCAGATAGTTGTACCACTTGTTTTGTTCGTCATCGGGATTAACGCCGAGTGCGACAAGATCTTTTGCCGCAGATTCAAACGCACCGTTTGCGTCCGCGTTCAGATCGAAATACTTCCGCTGACTAGGAGAATAATAAAATAGCGCTTTGATATTTGCTCCCTTGATCTCACTTTCCGGCAGGATCTGTTGAGATTCGACTATAAGATTGCCGCTCTCGTCTCTATAGAGCTGCTTGCCCGTTTCCTTTTTTCGAAGAGCTTCGGTGCGCAACGCGGGGATAAGATTCCAACCTTTTGTTACTCGGAGCTCGAGTTTATACACTTGCCGATTTTCTACCGCCAAGTTGTTAGCATTTAAAGTGCCGGTAATTAAGGTCATTGACCCGAAGGTGTCCGCAAAAACAAAAGAAGTGATGCTAAAAGCAACAACAAGGAGCGTCAGGAATATGCTGTTTCTCATCATACTTTATTCTGGAAACGCCGGGGGTTGAAAACCCGTGCTGTCCTGTTTGTTTGTTTTGTCTATTGCCGGTGACGAAGTGTCTTCTTCTTGTGTGACAGACGATGTTTTTTCTTCCAACGAGGTCTCGGGCACGGGATTCCCTTTTTGAGACCAGAGATACAAGCCGATGCCGACAATGACGAGTATCACGACAATCACAATTACCCATTGCTTCATGGATTGAATATACCACGCATGTGAGGATATGACAATCCCCGCCTATGCCCCCGCCAAGAGTCGAACTTGGATTCTCGCGTTAGGAGTGCGAAGTTCTATCCGTTGAACTACGGGGGCAAGTGAGCCTGCCTGTCGGCAGACAGGGAGCAAAATAAGGATGCCTCCTATCCTTATTTTCTCCGAACGCCGCCTCCGCAAGCTATTTGCTTACGGGGGCGTAGTACAGGTAGCATGCACCGAAAAACACCAGAACGCAAAAGCACTATGATATATCGTAGTGCTTTTGCCGCGAATAGGTCTTTATTGTATTGAGAGCAACTGGGAGAGCTTCTTTTGGTCGAAACCGATGATGATCTCACTGCCGATGACGATGACCGGCACGCCCATCTGCCCGGTCATCTGCACCATCTCCTGGCGTTTTTCCATGTTTTCGGCGACATTGTAGTCGGTAAAAGGAATGCTGTGCTCTTTGAGGAAATCCTTCGTCATGTGGCAAAAATGACAGGTCGGCGTGCTATAGATTGTGACAGGTTGTTCAGCCATGGTTTCTAGATTCACGTTGATAATAATTCCATTATATCATACCCGTCAAATCGATTTCTTTCCGATATCGCTCCGATAGCTCATACCGGCAAAAGAGATCTTCTTGATAGCCGCATATGCCTTTTCAAGAGCTCCCTCTAGATCGGGAGCCGTGGCGGTCACTCCCAATACTCTGCCGCCAGCCGTGACCAATTGTCTGTCCAGCATCTTTGTGGCGGTATGGAACACGACCACATCCGGGTCTTTTTCCGCCTCTTCGATGCCCACAATGGGTATGCCGGTTTCGTATTTCCCGGGATAGCCCCCCGATGCAGCGATCACGCAGCAGGCGCCGCCGGAGTGCCATTTCACTTCCGTGTCTTTGAGCTTCCCTTGCGCACAAGCTAACGCAATGTCCGCCAAGTCGCTTTTGAGGAGTCTCATGTAGGGCTGTGCTTCAGGATCACCGAACCGCGCATTGAATTCGACCACTTTCGGACCGTCTTTCGTGATCATTAATCCGGGATAGAGCAAGCCGACAAAAGGTCTCCCCCGTTTTTGTAAGCCACGCAAAGCAGGGAGAACTATCTTTTCTTTCACTTCCGCCATTAATTCCTCAGTCACCCACGGAACCGGAGCGATAGTCCCCATGCCGCCGGTATTCGGACCCTCATCGTTATCATAGATACGCTTATGGTCCTGTGAAGAAGGAAAAAGGATAGCCGTTTCGCCATCGCAAAATGCATGGATCGAGATCTCTCTCCCCTCCATGAATTCTTCGATAAGCACTTCGGCGCCGGAGTCGCCGAATATCCGCTCCTCCATCATGGAGGAAAGCGCCGCTTCTGCCTCTTTCAGATCGTGTGCTATGACAACGCCTTTCCCGGCTGCAAGCCCGTCTGCTTTGATGACAATCGGAAAAGAGCGCGTTTTGATGTACGCATGTGCCTGTGTGAGGTCGGTGAACGTCTCAAACGCTGCGGTTGGTATCCCCTCGTCCAGCATGAGGTCTTTGGCGAACGACTTCGACCACTCGATTTCCGCCGCCGCCTTGGTCGGTCCGAAGGTGGGGATGCCTAATTTCTGTATTTCATCCATCAACCCGTCCGCGAGATAGGCATCAGGAGCGCCGATAACCAGATCAACAGGATGTTCTTTGAGCCATGCGACGATTTCCGCTGTTTTTGACGCCTCGATAGTTGTGGTGATCCCGGCAGTGCCAGCATTTCCCGGCGCAATAAAGAGATTCTGTACCTTGGGCGATTGTTTCAGTTTCCACGCAAGCGCGTGTTCCCTGCCTCCTCCACCGACTACAAGAATATCCATACGCACGCCAGTATATCAGACCGACCGATGGATACGGACAGCCACGGTCAGACGATGTAGATGCAGATCAGCCGTACCGCCTTACTGAGACGATACTTCGTTCAGCTTGATTCTTGTTTTGGGCCCGGTGCTGCCGTACCCGGTTGTCTCCGGCGTACCGGATGAAACGATGCCATATTTTGTCTGGAATTTCTGCACGGCACGTTCTGTCGCTTTGCCGAAGTATTCCGTTTCCCTGCCCGATGAGCCGATGCCGCTTTCGGCAACGTTGGTATCAGGATCCGCGTTGAGAAGCTGCTGCAGTTTTTTTACATCCGCTCCGCTCGAGCCGAGTTGCAGCATCCGTGAGAATCCACCGGGAACTGCCGCCACTCCCGCCGTCGGTGTTGAGGGTTGTGCGGCAGAAGAGGTCTCGGGCGTGCTTACGCTTCCCGACAACTCCGCTAGTTTCGCGCGAGTCTTTGGTCCAATGGCGCCATAGCCGGTCGTCTCCGGCGAGCCGGATGAAACAAGACCGTATTTTGCCTGGAATTTTTGCACTGCCACTTCCGTGAGTCTTCCGAAATAGTTCGTTTCATTGCCCGGAGAGCCGACGCCAGTACCGGCAATGACGAAGCCGTTTACGTTTAGAAACCGCTGCAGCTCTTTTACGTCATCTCCTGATGATCCTATGCTGAGTGCCCGCAAAAATTGAACCGGGCTGACTTGCGCCGTGGGCGCCGCGCTCTCTGTACTCCCGGTTTGCGGAGTTGTGGCAGCGTTGGTTGTTTCAGTAGTAGAAGACGGGCTTTGCGGTTCCGTGGCAGTCTGCGTGGTCGTCACGCTCGAAGAACTGCCTCCTCCGCCGCTGCCACCGGAAGAACCGCCGGAAAAGGTACCGCCTGCGGATGTCGTGGTGCACGTTGAAGCCGTGGGAGTAATGGTAACGGTAACCGTTCCCGTGCCTTCCAAAGAGAGCGTTGACTCATTGACGGTACAGCCCGCGTTATCGGAAAATGTTCCACTACTCGGGCTCAGTGTAAACGTGCGCCTATCGGTGGAGGTGATGAAGAGGTGTGAACCGGACTGTAGATCGACATCAAAACTGCTTGAGTCCATGACAATAGAGGCCAGCATTGCCGTTGTTCCAGTAACAGAGAGGTTAATCCCACCGACCGTGATGACTGTATCGGTGGTAAGCGAAACATCATTGAACGCCGCAGAAGCAACCGAGGGGAGTACGACGAACGCGAATAGGGATACGAGTATAAATCGGCGCATAGTATGCAGTGACATACGAGTGTACCTATTTATTTGCACACGGTAGTTTCCACCTTAATGGCTCCTCCGGTGAAGAAGAAACTTGCGACACTGCCGTTCGCTTGAGCGACGTTAAAGCATGTTTTTCCGGTGCCGGAATATATGTCCCCTATCTCCACCGTCGTGGTGGCAGCTGCGCCGGAATCTACATGGAGTTTCTGCGTCGGTGTTGAAGTGCCGATACCCATCCGCCCGTTCGTCTTATCGATGTAGAACGCCGCGGCGGTGTTTCCCTGCGTGAGCGTCGAGCCGTCAGCGAAGACGATGCCGCCGGTGAGCCACGTGGTCGTCGCGGTGCCGCCGGATGCGCGACCAAGCGGCGTGATAAGCGTCAGCGCGCCGGCAGAACTGAATGTGGAGGTTGCCGTGCCGCCGAAGTAGGCGGTGCTAACGACTGACAAACGTGTTGAAGACGCCTGACCGAGCGAGGTGAGACCGGTAAGCGTCGAGGCACCGGTAACACCCAGAGTTCCGATTACCGAAAGATTTCCGGCGGAGTCAAACGTGGAGGTTGCCGTACCACCGAAGTAGGAGGTGCCAACTACCGAGAGCCGCGTGGAGGATGCTTGTTTCATAGAAAGGAGCCCGGTAAGCGTCGAAGCTCCAGTTACCGACAGGGTTCCTCCGGTACTTATATTCGTACTGATGGTGGTCGCCGCGTCGACCACGGTCACCACAAACAGCACCGATAAGACGACAGATACTATGACTGAAATCGATCCCTGCTTTTTCCAAAACGAATAAAGTGTAGACATAAAAACGTTCGATTCTTTAACATTACAGACCTAATAAAATACGCTCGTCTACGTGTAGACGTCCGTCTATATAATATAGACAACTGCTGCAATAGCGAGGAAGTTATCCACACCCCAGGGGGTGTCCGTAATTCCCGTTCTTCTGCGGTGCGGGTACGGAGAATCGGTCACAACTTTTTTGCTGCTGCAATAAGTCGCTACCCCGCCTCGCTCGCCTCCGCTCGTTCCGGCTTTCGATTCCTCGTGCTTAAAATCGCCCTACGGTTTCTGTTCGGGGTCAAGACGTTTTTCAATGGTAGCGACCCTCTCTTCCAAACGTGCCGTAAGCGCATAAAGCTCCTTTACCTTTTCAAGAAGCGAATTATGCGCATCGGCGAGCGCTTTGGTCCGAACCTGAAGCTTCCCGACCGCCTTGTCCACCATGACGGCAAGCGACGCCACAATCGGATCACGAATTTCGTCGTTCATAGAACTAGTGTAGCAAAATTCGCTTTGCTACGCGTAGTCGGGCAGAAAACCCGCGATATAGAACTTTACCGACGCACCTGAGGCGATGTCCGTCGTGTTCCACCCCAGTGACACGCCGTCCGACGCACGGCTGTGCAGGACATTCAGGCGAGTCCGCGTCGACCCGTTGATGTTGATCGAGGTCAAGAACATGCGGATGCTGGTCATGGTGGCGTCACCGCTGTCGAAGTTCATGGACGCGATGGCCCCGATGCCGGTCAGCAACGACCCGGTGATGTCCGCCGTATCAAAGTACAGCACGTGCGCCCCCGCGCTCGACACCTTCGCGCCGCTCGTGAACGCCGTCGAGGCGTCCGTGCCGTTCGGCGTGTTTGCCAGCGTTGCCGATGCCCCGTTGATCGCCGGGGCCCGGAACGCCGAGGTGCCGAAGGGCGACTCGATCTTGTGCTGCAACGTCCCCGACGTGTTCGTCACCGTCACCAAGAAGGCGTTCCAACGACAGTTGCCCAGGCCCAGAAGGTCGCCCGCACCGATGTCCTTACGAATTTCATCCCGCAACACGCTGTAGGCTATCTTCTTTGATGTGCCCCCGTCGTTGATATAAAACTCGTCGGTGTCGGCAATGCCGGACGCGAGGGCGGTTAATGCTGAAAGTTTGGTATTAGCCATGACTATTATAAATTATTATAACTATTCAAGAAGCAGAAAATCGCCAGTCTCAAGCAGAACATATCCCGAACTATCTTCCAAAAACAACCCATCGACAGCCAAATCTGCCGCTCCGAGTATTGTTCTTCCGGAAAATCCCAGGGGCATATTTTACATAAAAAAACACTTACCAATAAAACAAACACCGTCGACTTCACATTCAGAAGGCACGTGCGCGTCGTCTACGACGCACACACGAAGCACTTTATTGTTCTCGTCGAGTTCTGCGAAGTGAGCCATATGACCTTGATTATAACCTAGGCAGCGTAGCGGACGATAACGATGCCGGAGCCGCCTGCACCAGAACTTCCGACCGTGGCCGGACGCCACCCGCCTCCGCCGCCACCCGTGTTCGCAGTTCCGCTGCCCGGGTTGCTTCCTGAAGAATTACCTCCGGCTCCGCCGCCGCCAGCACCCCCAGCCCCAAAAGTTGAAGTTCCCGCACCACCACCACCACCACCGCGCGTTACGGCCGAACCAGTAATCGAACTGGAGGACCCGGCTCCGCCTGCACCGCCAGCACCAGACGTCGCGTTGGTGCCGACCGCGCCTGCACCTCCGCCGCCAGCACCATGATCCTGATCAGTGCCCGCCGGTAGGTCACCACCGTCATTACCTTGGCTGACAGTACCCGCGCCGCCGGAGCGCGCTTGATCCGTGTTGCCCGACGCCCCGCCGCCGGAGCCGCCCGCGGAACCATTGGTTGCATTGCCGCCGCCGCCACCACCACCGGTCGACGTTATCGTATGGAACACCGAGTTGTTGCCACTGTTCCCGTTACCGGCTGCGGACACCGCAGCCCCACCAGCACCAATGGTGACCGTGTATGAACCAATCCCCAATCCAGTCAGCGTACCGGTGCGGTAGCCGCCCGCGCCTCCGCCGCCGGCCACGAGAAACCCACCCGATCCACCCCCCGCGATGACGAGATACTCAACATCACCCTCGCCTGCCGTAATCTCAAAAGTGCCGGAGGATGTAAAGGTGTGGACCGTGTAGCCCGTGATGCTCGTGATAGTTCCACCGGTCGCAGTGATGCCGGTCGCTGCTCCCGCCGCTCCGAGTAATGTTCTTCCGGAAAATCCTAGGGGCATGTATTACAAATAACAAAAAATCGTTTATTGCATGTCAAGTCCGGCGGCAAAGCCGTACCAGATTGTGCCACCGTTGGTCGTAATGAATGTCAGTACATCAACCCCTGCGGCGGTCAAGGTGGGTGCCGTACCCCCAGCCCAATCAACAGATGCCGGCCAATTTACCGTCTGGGAGCCGCCGTTGGTGAGGATAAGCGTAAAACTTCCCCCTGTACCGGAGGCGGGCGGATTAGAAAACGTGAAGGTTGTCGTTGCTGTGTCGATGGTCGCCGTTACGACGTTGCCGAGCTCGAGATCAATGTCCTGTGTGCCGCCGCCGACAGAACCGATGACATTGACCGCCTCTCCGTAATCCTTGAAAACCGGCTTGCGGATTTCTTTGTCGTTTATATCTATGCGGTTGACCGAGATGCGGTATGCCATGGTGTAGTGTATTGATGATGCTAACTGGCATCAATAAGTACTTAGAATCCGTCTTTTTCAATAATAAAGATTTCTTCTCCCTCACGGTTATACAGTCTGAGCTCCGTGTTATCTTCCACCACCCGAAAATCTCGAAATGCCACAGCGCTCGGCTCTTTACGCGAGGAGAGGAAGTCACCACCTGTAAATCTCCCCACAACGAACGCGCCAACGCCAAACAATCCCCATTTCAGAAAGGACCTTCGTTTCGTATCGACGGGCTGTGTCGTGATTTCCATAAAACTATTTTCACTCAGATTTCTTCCCCTCCTCTTCACCAGCGCGAAGTTCTTGTTCTATCTCCCGCTTGCCTTTCTTAAATTCACCGGATGCCTTACCGAGGGAGCGGGCTAGTTCCGTGATTTTCTTGCCTCCAAAGAGAAAAATCCCCGCCACAAGGAGAATGACGATTATCTCTGGTATGCCAAGTCCGAACATATGTTTATAGAATTATTATAACGTATATAAGAGTCATTTTCGACTGACAACAACTCCGACTCCGTACAAAACCGCAAGCGGCAGTGCCAGAAGAATCATGCTGATGCCACTTCCATCTGGAGTAATGATAGCAGAAAGAACAAGAAATGTAACAAGCGCGTATCCCCAGTTATGCCGCCAGAATTCTGCCGAAGCCATCCCGAGGCGGTTCAGCAAAAACATGCACACTGGAAGCAGGAACATGCATCCAACCACGAACATAATCCCAAGGGAGAGCGCAATAAAATCTCCTACGGCAAAAAATGGCAGTGCGCCAATTGACTCCGCATACGGATATAAAAGCGTAAATGTCGCAGGGATGACAATCGTATACGCGAAGAGACACCCGCCGGCAAAAAGCAAAGCCGCAGGAAAGAGCACGCGTAGCGTAGCGCGACGTTCATGAATATAGAGTGCTGGAAAAAGGTACGACAAAACACCGTAGAGAAGAATGGGGAGTGCCGCGAAGAACCCAAAAAAAAGCGATATCTTCACCTGCGCCATGAACGCGTCAAGTGGGTTCATAACAACCATCGTCATGCCTGAAGGCACGAGGTCGTTCCACATTCGCTCAAACACCAAGACTGCAAATGAGCGCTCTGCACTAAGCAAGGGAGCGGTGAACGTCGAGCCAAAAAATGAAACTTCCTGAGGACCAAACGCAAAAAAGAAAGAGGCGAGTGCGAGGAGCACCACGATACCGGAGAGCAAACCGCGTATCAAGTTTCTAAATTCGGAAAAGAAATACACGCGGGTTCGTCAATCTGTTATAACTCTTCATCAAAAATGATAACGGCTGCCCCCGAAGAATCGTATAGACCAAGCTGGTCGGACGTGCCACCCATGGGGGCAAGCGCATAATTGTTGCCCACCGTTGTCGTCGCCGTGATAAGCACTTCGCCCGTTACGGAAAGTGTTTTTGCCGGACTTGCTGTTCCGATGCCCACGCGGTTGGTTGAGTAGTCATAGACAAGCCCTGACGTTTCGATCGCAAGACCGCCAGCGAGCGTCGACGTTGCTGTTGCGGAGGTTCCGACGAAGGTGGCGCCGGTGACCGTCGAGGTGCCGGTAAAGGTTGAGGCGAGAACATTGCCACCGGTGAAGACGCCGGAGCCAACGACGGAGAGCGTGCGATAGGGCGAAGTGGTGCCGATGCCGATGTTGGTGCCGTTGAAGACAAAGTTTGCATTTGAGGTAAGTGTGTCGGCGGAAGACGTGTAGAGAACCGTGTTGGTGCCGCCGAAGGTGGTCGCGCCCGTGCCACCCGAGCTTGCGGCAAGCGCCGAGGCTAAGGTAAGAGTACCTGCGGAGTTAAATGTTGATGTCGCCGTGCCGCCGAAGTAGGCGGTGCTAACGACTGACAAACGTGTTGAAGACGCCTGACCGAGCGAGGTGAGACCGGTAAGCGTCGAGGCACCGGTAACACCCAGAGTTCCGATTACCGAAAGATTTC
>Ga0209542_10012165_pt1 | contig 15122 bp, 25 predicted proteins | sample RifCSPhighO2_01_FD_184028 | JGI IMG/M metagenome (GOLD analysis project Ga0209542, IMG submission 184028) | Soil microbial communities from Rifle, Colorado - Rifle CSP2_plank highO2_0.1 (SPAdes) (version 2) | ecosystem: Environmental > Terrestrial > Deep subsurface > Rock core/Sediment ...
GAAAAAAGCCGGAGTAAAAAACGAGCAGATGGTGTCGCCGGAGCATCATTGGGTCAGAGTGACGCTTTCTGATCCCGGATTTGCCGGCATTACCTTTGATCTTGATCCAACCAGATATCATCAAGCAATTCCTCTGGCTCCCAGGGATAATTCTTCAATGTCAATTGAGTGGTCAAACAGGATGCTGGCGATCACATCTTCTCCTTCAGGGACACTAAATCTTAACGGAATGTGGAGAACAGAAAGTGGAAGACTTTTAGAAATAAGACATGTGGGCAGTGGAATTGTGGCAGTAGTCAAAGAGTCGGATAATGCTGCCACAATTGGGCGAGTTTCTCTTACCGGAATTTTAGCTAAGGACAGCATTACAGGCACCCAGCTTTTCACGGCTAGACAATGTCTCAACCTAGAGCGTCAATCACCCACGTCGGGGACGGTTTCCTCTGATGGGAACACTATTTCGCTTAACTCTACAGCGAAAGTTTACTACGTCGATAGCTGCACATATTCTGGTGAAACGCAAGAATCCAACAGCATCCTAACAAGAGTGAGATGATATGACGAAAGGTTTTTCAGCCATTATTTTAATAATTCTTGTCTGCCTCGGGTTTGTGAGCTTTTTTGCGCTAAAAAACTGGACCTCTAAAAGTCCCGTTCAAACGACTCCGGTACCTGCAGTTAGCCAAACCGTGGCAAAGAAATCATCACTTCGGGAAGTTTGTTTTGACAAGATCAAAAATCTTCCAGCACCACCTTTCAGCTACAAAGATAAAAAAACCATGGGGACACTTCTGCCTTTATACAAAACAAAGGAACGCTTCCCCAATGAAAACAATGCCAGTGCTTGTGTTACTGATTACCGGGTTTGGGATGTGAGGGAACAAGCCTTTAAGGACATGGGTTTTGATTACTATACGGTTGATAGGTCCGGTAATCGGGTTCTAAATTTCCCTGCGGTTAATAAATTATTTGATCCCGCTGTCGACAGAGCTTACACCCAACTAATGAATGCCAAAGGTTGGAAAAAGGTTTCCCCCGAAGGGGAAAGATATGGAGGACTACTATACATTGTTTATTATAAAGAAGACGGAGCGTATAAAATGTATACCGATGTCACCCAAGGCACAGACCAGTATCTGTTTGTCACTCTAACCGTTATTGGCCAATAATTTTCTCAGAATGGAATTAGTAGCTGTCTACAAAAAAGCAATTATTGATCTGGCAATTAGTTGGGTCTTATTCGAAAACGGCACATGCGTAATGATTCTAAAACCCGAAAACGATCTTCGAGCTCAGGCAATTGAGATAATCAAAAGTCACGGATCAGCAATTCCAGGGTCGCCTTCAGGGGATTTTGACGTGACAAAAATTCCAGAAATTGACGGGTGGCTGATAACAGGGGATTACCCGGGTATTATGGACTATGTTTCGTCCCAGGAGGGCAAGAGAAAAGATGATTTTGAAATCGGCATGATTGGCAGGATGAAAAGAGAGAGCGATGCCAAAACACAAAAGGTAGTGCATATTGAAGATAAGAGAAAAATTCTAAATGATTTATGATTTTAGTGAGATTTTTGGTCCATTACCTGAGCTTAATAAATTGATTCGTTCAGTAAAATTTTTAGAGGATCCTAAGATATAAAAGTTCTAAAATCATCCCACGAAGCGAGTTAGTATTGTTAACCTCGTTTTGACTTTACCCAGTGTACTTGAGAGACTGATTATAGAGTTTGTCTTTAAATTTTAAGGGGGTGAATAAAATATGGCCACAATTATTAACAATCCACCAGCCTCTGACAATTCTGGAGGGCCAATTGGGATGATCGTTGCGCTTGTTGTCCTGCTGGTTTTGGCTTATCTGGGGTACGTATATGGGCTTCCTGCACTCCAACAAGTAAAGTTGGGCGGCGGTACACAGATTAATGTCCCTAGCGAAATTGACGTGAACATTAATCAAACTAAATAAGAAAAGACTAAGGAACCAAAGGAGGTGAGAAATATGGGCATAATTTTATGGATTGTTTTTGGTCTAATCGCCGGAGCAATTGCTAACTACATCGACCCTCGACCGTCAAAAGGCGGGATTATTGGATCAATCGTTTTGGGTATCGTCGGTGCCGTGGTGGGAGGCTATTTGGGAGAGATGCTTTTTGGTGTCGGCGTTACCGGATTTAATGTAATGTCATTTGTCGTTGCTGTCGTCGGAGCATTGCTGGTGCTTTTTGTCGGGAGGTTGTTAATGAAATAGGGAAAGCGGTAATTCATAGATAAATCGGGTGAAATTTACAATAAAATCATCCATACTAGCAAGCTGGGAACGTTGGCCTATCAATTCTCTACTGTCTGACATATAATCAAAGTGTGACAGAAATAAGTGAGACTTATTCCCCCCCGTCATGTCCCAAACCCAATGACTGTTTTCTTTTGCTTTATATCCTAATACATGGACCAGCTCATGGTATCCTTGACCCTCACCAATGCGGTCTTTGCATAACGTTTGATAAAAATATGAAAGCAGTTGATGAACGTATCCTAAACCAATGCCCATAATAATAACCGTTTTTTGATTTGCCTTTCTTCTCTTCGCATATAGTAGACAATAGCTCTAAAATCGTCCCACAACGTGAGTAAAAGTTTTTTGATGTTGATTACTTAATGGTAAAATAGTGAAATTATGAGAAATTACAAAGCAAAAGACGTCGATTCTTACATTGACAGTTCGAAAGTAGAAGCCCGTCCACATCTTAAAGAGCTTCGGAAATTAGTAAAATCGACTATTTTGAATGTTGACGAAAAAATAAGCTGGGGCGTGCCATTTTACAGATATCACGGTCTCCTTGTCGGCTTTTCCGCCTTCAAAAATCATGTTGGTTTTGGCTTTGCGTTCGTGCTTCAAGATAATGACCGCAAGATACTTGAAGAAAAAGGTTACGCAACCGGGAAAAAAACCATCCAAATTAAGTTTGATCAAAAAGTGCCGGTCACAGCAATAAGGCAAATTCTAAAGACCCAAGCAAAAGTGAACGAAGCCATATGACCTTATATTTAGCCCTGGGAATCCTTCTTCTTTTTATTCTTATTTCTGAAAAATATCTTAGAAGTTCCGGGGAAGCGAAACACTTTCGAGTTGATGGTAAATGGCAAATTAATACCTTTTTATATTTTTCCCTGGTTTTTGCCGGACTAATTTTCACCGTCCTGTTTGCTGCTTTTAAGGTGGGTTTTATCCCCGGCTTTGCCGTTTTGGGATGGATAGGGATAGGTTTATTGCTGTTTGGTCTTTTTCTGCGGATCGTTGCCATTAAAACTCTTGGCAAATATCACACCCGTTCAATCGTCGTTGTTCCCAATCAACATATTATTCAGAATGGGGTGTACAAATACTTAAGACACCCGGGATATTTGGGAACTATTATTGGGGGTATTGGTTTTGCTTTGGCGACACTCAATTGGATAATTATTACTTATGCCATTATCTCACTTCTTGTCATTTTTCTACCGCGAATTGCGGCGGAGGAAAAAATGATGATCAAGGCATTTGGGCAAGATTACAAGGAATATATGAAAAAAACTAAGAGACTGATTCCGTTTGTTTATTGATTAAATTAAAATATTTCTATAAATTTCTTGTAGTCTAAAAATTTTATTCTTATTTGATTATGCGGGGTGCGCTCTTACTAAAGGTTGATTGGGTTTACCCTCGTAGACGACAAGTCTATATTGATCAAAAAGAGAATTTAAAGGTTGTCTATCCATCTCCGCGTAATGTTGGTCAATCGTTTTACCTTGGGATAACATTTCTTGAGGGCTCGTCAAAGGTCCTTGCTTGGTTTCATGAGACCTAAAAATTGCGATATTTTGTTCAGGAGTAACCATAAAAAGTAAACTGTGTCCTTGCTGGGTTGATAAATAGAAAACAAGATCGTGATTTTTATAGTCATGCTGAGCGATAATATATCCAAGTTCAAAAAGGAGTCCTTTCTCTTCAAGTCTCTTGTTTTGATCAACAAAAAATTTATAATCTATTTCTACAATTTGATCAGGAGTCAAATTTTCATAAGCATTAGGTTTTTCCACAAAACGTGGTGAAATATGAAGCTCATCCCTATTTGCTGTGACTCCGATAATCGCCCAGCGCTGTTTCATATCATTGCTGTTTGCCGATCTCATCTCGTTAAATACTTCATTCCAGACGGAACTGAGCCCGATACTTTTTGGGAATAAATTACGCTCTAAACAGAAATCTTTACCGTCATGGTTATATGCTAGAGATAAAAGGTAGAACTTTAAATCATCTGAAGTCCAATGGCCCTGTCCGCGACTTTGCTCGATATTATTGATAGCGTCTAATAAAGATTGATCGATTGGTTCTGCAGGTTCACCAAGCATCTTTTAATTATATCTTATTATTTAAAGTTATGATGTTAAAATAAAGCTATGAAGTATCTAATTATAAATGCAGATGATTTCGGAAATTATTCCCAAGCTGATAAGGGGATTATCGTGGGAATAAAGAGTGGTGTTGTCACTAGTACTTCGGTTATGGTTACCAGAAAATACGCAAGTGATGCCATGGAACTTCTGCAATTTCCAAATATTTCTATTGGTTTACATTTTGAAATACCAAAAGGGAGTATATCTTCAGTGGAGGAATTCGATAAACAAATTAAAATTTTTAAAGATCTTGTTGGCAAAAAACCGGACCATATTGATACTCATAAAGTTAAACCTAAAGAGATTACCGGGTTTAGAGAGTTTCTAGAAACTTGTGAGCTGGAAAGATGTCCCATTTTTTGTGCTACACTAAATTAGTGACGCAAGCCGTTATTATTTACCTTCTAAGGAATAACCAAGTTTGTTTGGGAAGAAAAATGAGGGGACACGGGGTGGGGAAATGGAACGGGTATGGAGGAAAGCTGGAAAATGGGGAATCTCCAAAAGGTGCAACCGTCAGAGAATTATTTGAGGAATCCGGCGTAAGAGTTGAAGAAAAAGATCTCACAAAAGTTGCCCAAATTAATTATAAGGAAGATAAAGGTGAATGGATGGTTTACGTTTACACTGCCACTAATTTTTTGGGTGTTCCGCAACCAAGTGAAGAAATGGAACCTCAATGGTTTGATTTGGATAAAATTCCTTACAGTCAAATGTGGGAAAATGACAAATTGTGGTTAGAGAAAATATTTCAGGGGGAAAAGTTTAATGCCACCTTTTGGCATGATAACGATGGAAAAATTCTTCGACATGAATTTGCGCCTATTACTGTGTAATTAGAAGATAAGATCCGAATAAAGCAATTATTGCGGCAATTACTTTTTTGTATTTATGTTCTTTTTCGCCAAAGATAATTATTGCTAAGGCCACCGTTAAAAGTGTCGATGTTTGAAGGACGGGAATTAAGAGTGTCGCCTCGGTAAGTTCAAAAGCTTTAAGCTGAAGGTAGTATCCGACGACATTAAGTATCGCAAGAAGAACCACTTTCCAAGAGGTTCTTTTTGCTTCGCGGATAAGCTCTGATCTTTTTACGTACGGAAAGTAAATAAAGACAAGGGGGACAATCCAAACAAAAATTTGGTAGGTATCGGCATTAAAATACTGGGCCCCTTTTTTGTCCAGTGACCAGGCCACACCAAGAGCGGTAAATATAAAGGTGGCAACCATTATGCCTTTGAGGGAAACTTTCTCTTTGGATTTTCCGGTCCAATTTACAAGAAATAGGGCAAAGATAATTAAACCACCGCCGATTATTTTTTCCACCGTTAATGGTTCGGAGTACAAAAATACCGCCAGGACAAAGGCTATCACAGCACTTAAATTTGAGATTATAGAAAGAACTGAGGCTTCAAGAAGTTTTGCGGCGGTAAAGCGCCATCTTTCAAAAGCAGCATACGCGGCACAGGCCACAAGCATAAAGACATAAGCAAGTGGCTCCGTCGGAAAACTTAAATGTCTATAAGAACCGGTGAGAAAGAAAAGAATAATAACAAACAAAGAGGCCCAAAGATTAAATACCACTGCTGTTGCCCTCGGATACGGTGAGTCGGAAGCAATTTTTCTTTGGACTAAATTTAAAGAGGTGAAAAGTATAACGGAACCTAAAGCGTAAGTAACCCAACTCATGGGGGTAATTATAATCTAAAATTGACAGGGGGGTTTGGATGTGATTGACTAAGTTGTGGGGAAAATCTGGCTGATTGTAATTCTTTTTGTCGGCGCGCTTGGCCTTGGTTTATACTTCGTCCGTCCCTCACCTCAAAACTATCCGGCTTCGGTCCCAACTGCCGAAAAAGAAAAAGACGCCGATCTTTCAGCTTTGGAAAAATACTGCAAAGAAGAAGTTTTGAAACTCCCCGTTGCCCCCTTTACTTACGATTCCAAAGAAGGGCCGAGGACTTCGGGTGCCATGCCGTGGATTTCGCAATTTATGCCCGAAGACAGACGCATAAACCAGCACAAAAGTTGCAGCATGGCCTATTCCTTTAACGGCAAAATTGCCTACGGGGAAATGGGCCAGAACTATCCGATGTACACTGATAAATTCAATGCGGCTGTTGTTTCCAGATTGTCGACAAAAATCGGCCCGCCATGGGAGAGAGTTTATGGAGACAACATAAAAGACGGAGCATTCCCTATGGTTTACAGACGGGAAAATACCCAGATGGGAACTGTGGATTTTATTGATGTTTTCAGCGGCGGATTAACCCTTTATCTTAAAATTAACACTTATTACAAATAGTTGGGATTAACGGTTACTTCTCGTAGGCAACAAAACGAACATAAAAAACGTTGCCGCCAAAATCGGCTGTGACAAACTCCGTTGTGCCGGCATCCTTGTTTTCCCTTGTAAAGGCTAACGGGAAACCGGGGTAGCTATATCCTGGTCGGCCTCTTTCATCCTTCCCAAGCGGAGATATTTTTTGCCAGCTTTTATCTATCGCTTTTGAGAAGACGAGGTCGGCGTTTTCTTCGAAAGCATTATCCAGTTTTATATTCATCCCGTATTCCACACCAAGAGAGGCATAGGCTTCTTTGGGGTCATATTTATACCAAAGAGCGCACGTTTTGGCTTTGTAGAATTTGTCGGTCGGAATCCTCTTCTTAAGAGAGACATCAGGGATGGCATAGGCGTGGACATCACCGTCAAGGCGGGTATATTTGAATGGGGCAACAGGTAGCTTTTTAACTTCTTCACGGCAATATTTTTCTAACCATTTCGGATCAGTTTTATCAACTTTAGCTGTTTCTGATTGAGAGACAAGGATCTCCTTTGTGGCCGGAGATTGGATAAGTTTTCCTTTTGCCGTCATATAGGCCACAAAAATTACAACAGTTATAACAGTTAGGCCAATCAGATATTTAATCATAAGTCCAGTCTAAAGGTTTTAAGGATTTCCTGCAAGACTTCTTGGTACAACGGGAACTTTAAGACCAATGGGAAAATTAAGAGAGTGACAAGAAGAATTAACAAATACTCCATGTATTTAAGTTAGCAGTTGACAGTTCGTTTGACAAGATGAATACTACTTGTAACTTATGCGGCTGCCCAAAGATAAGCAATTTTCCCGTCGGGGGGCATTTCCCCTCTTACTTCTTTTACTTGTCGGCGTTGTTGTCCTTGTTTCCGGGGCTTATCTTGTGAGGGAACAATTTTTAAAGGAGGGCAAGAGCGGAAAAACCGCTTATGATCAGAACAAAATTCAAGAACAGATAGACAATCCCCAAAAGCTGCCTGAAGTTAAGGAGGAGCCAAAAGGGGAAATGGCCGTGGGACCATATGTTTATAATGGGAGCGCAGCGGGGGCGACATCTGTTGCCACGCCGTCGTTTTCCATTGTCCCTCCGGTCGGTTGGGAGAAATTTTCCCCCGGAGGGTCAATTCTTGTTCAGTTCAAATCAACTGAGGAGGATCGGGTGGACCAGGAAGACGGGCTATTTGTTAAATCGAACGCCCAAATTTCGGTGGGGGTTCAAAGCATGCCGGGAAAAAGTTTGGAGGAAATTCTTCCCTTAATCAAAAATACTGTGCCGACAAAATATGATAAGGTGACGGTCATAACTGAGCGAAAGACCAAGTATGCCGGCCAGGATGCCTATTATTTTGAAGTGGAGTTGGCCAGCAAAGGGGTGAGCCTATATTCCGCCGATTATTATATTTATACCAATGGCTATGTTGTCCATACTGCCGGAACCGCACTTAAAGAATTTTGGAGTAAGAGGGGACCAGCCATTTCCGGTTCGCTGGCCACTTTTCGGTTGCTCTAAGTTTCCTATTGACAGGGGATTTTGCCGGTGTTCTAATGAAAGTAGTGAATAAAAAATCTGCCCGACGAGGAATCGCCGCATTACCTATTATTATTGTTGTGGCGGTGGCAATTGGGGCAGTGGCCGTTCTTTCCGCAACGGGCGCTTTAAAATTTTCCGGCTATGTTCGCGTTGATAAACCTCAGGGGAGTTCTCCGGAAGTATCTGAGACTCCCACTCCCACTCCGACTCCCCAGCAGGCAAAAACTTCTGCGGCTCTGGCAGTTGAGTCGTACCAGAATGCCAACTTCTCCATTTCCTATCCCGAGGGTTGGAAACTTCAGGAATCAGGTAGTATGGTGGCCATAACTCAGGCGCAGCCAAGCGCCGGGTTGTTAATAATCACTAACCCTGTCGGGTCTTTGGCGGGAGCAAAGCTATCCACTATTGCCGATGCCAATAAACTTGTGGCTAAGGGGCAGTTTAAAAATGCCAATTTCTTAAAAGAAGAAGAGACAATGCTTAACGGGCAAAATGCCTGGAGGTACGAATTGACAGCCAACAACGACGGCACGGATATCAAGGTCGTCTACTATGTGTTGGCCGACTCTAAAAACATGTATATCCTCATTGGCACAGCTTCGGTGGAAAACTGGACTAAGCTTGAAGGGACACTCGCCGCCTCCCTTGAGACTTTCAAATTAGAACAATAGAGTCCTTCTTAATGAGGAAAAAATTAATTCTTGCCTTATTATTTCTAACCTCTCTTATATTTCCTTCGCCAATTTATGCCGCGACCCGTACAGTTTGTGCAACGGGGTGTCAGTACTCTAGTATTGCCGGAGCGATAACGGCCAGCGCGCAAGATGATACCATTTCAGTATCAGAGGGGGCATACAATGGCTTTATCCTCGGGAAAAAAGTTACAATTACCGCGGCAAACTTTGATGCCGCGGATCCGACAAAAAACACGACCAATATAAATGGCCAAGTGATTATTGATACCGGGGGCGGTTGGGCCTGGGACCAGGGGCCAATTGTTCGGGGGTTTCACATAAACGCTGTCGGCCCGGTTAATCTCAAGTCACCCGCGACGATTGAATATAATTACATTACCGGTGGCGGGGATCACGTCAGTATCTCCGGAAGCGGGGGAATTATACGGGGGAATAGAATTCAAAATGCCGGGGATGACAATATTGATATTGATAATCAAAGCAAAAATCTCCTGATAGAAAATAATTATCTTTTAAATGCCGGTGAAGAAGGGATCGAAATGAGGCAACAACCTTCTACAATGTCGCAGCGGATAGATGTAATCGTCAGAGGGAATAGAATTGAAGGCAATCCCAGTGACGGATTTCAAATTATGGACTACGGGAATTTTTCCAACCGACGTTACATTTTTGACCGCAATCTGTTTATAAATAATAGCAAAGGGGGGATTGCGATTATGCCAAGTAATATTACCAAAGAAGATCTTTCCGGGGCGGCCATGCCGGAACCGATGTATGTGGTTAATAATACTTTTGTCGGAAACTACGCCGGTATCGCCGGCGGGGCAAATGCTGTGGTAATTAATAATATTTTTTCGGGGCAAACAGGGTTTGATTTAAAAAATGTCAACGGAAAATCGGAAATTAAATATAATTTATTTTTGGCTACCCCAAAATTGCAGGGCACAAATAATTTAAACCAGGCGACAACTTTTACCGGAAATCCATTATTGACATCAAACTACACTCTTTCTCAAGGAAGCCCGGCCATAGATATTGGGATTGCAACGTATCAGTATTCTTATGTTTACGACGGATCCGGCGGTGGCACGGCGCAAACATTTACTGATTACGTAATAAATTTAGCGGCCGGACAATATAACGGCCTGGCGCCTGATTTGGGGATAGGCGAATACGGCGGCGTATCCGGTAAAACTGGCGATGTAAACTCTGACGGGCAAGTCAATATTTACGATCTTTCTATGGTTGTTGCTAATTTTAATAAAACCCCGATAACAAATGCGAAAACTGATGTAAACAGAGACGGCGTTGTCAATTTAGCTGATATTCGGTTAATCATCACCAATATCTTAAATTGATCACTTGATAAGCGATCAATCTGGTGGTTAAACTTTCTACCTGGATACTGCCCCGGGGATATCTTCCCAATCGCGAATTTTCCTTATTTTTAAATTCTTGGCCCAAACGTTTTTCAACACCGACAGGTCAGCTCCCAAAACTTTTGCCAGTCCCAACAGAGCGACGGTGTCTTTTGGAAAGCACTTTCCGCCAAACCCGCGGTCTGTGGTTATGTCAAAATGTGAGTCATAGATTCTTTTATCGGCGACCACCATTTTCTTTACCTCTTCATATTTAATTCCCAATTTCTCACACAAATCAAACATCTCGTTGGCAAAGATAACCTTGGTGGCCAAATAAGTGTTGGCCATGTACTTGACCATTTCCGCCGTCACCGGATCAGTCTGAAAAATTTTAGTTTTAGGGAAACTTTCCCGGTATAAATCCACGACTCTTTGTCTGACCCAGTCAACATCTCCGCCAATAATGATTCGATCGGAATTGACGAAATCATCAAGATAATTTGCCTCCGTTAAAAACTCCGGATTAAAAGCAATCTCTTTATACTTGTACTTTTCTCCCAATCGGCGGGTGGTTCCCGGAATTATTGTGGATTTGATTACAATAATTGGCGCCTTTTTAAACTTTCGGGCCAGTTTGATAATATCACCGACAACTTGTTCCACAATCGACAAATCTATTTTTTGGTAATTGGCGTCCATCGGGGTCGGAACGGCGACAAAAATAATTTGAGATTTATTTACAACCTGGGAAAGTGTTTGTGATGGGAGGAATTTATCGTGAATTAGAACCTGGTTTTTCGGTTTAAAACCATACTCTACAGCTTTACCGACGTACCCATATCCCACGACGCCAATTGAGGACATACCGGTATATTAACACAACTTTTCTAAAAATTGAGTCTATAGAGAAGCTTTGGATATTTTTAAATTGCGTTGGTGTAAAAAACGGTTGATAATTTTATAAATATCCAAGTCAAATTTAATTTCCTTATTAATTTCATCGTCATACGATTTCCTCGTCCCCAGATAGCACCAGTTATCTATAATGTGCTGTTCAGCGTTGTCGTCGTCAGTTTTTTCTTCAATCATAATCGGCCCATCAAATGGCCACCGCTGTAATTTCAGGTTGGCAAAAGCGATAAGGAGACGGCCGTTATAAAGTGTCGGAGATTCCAGTTCCAGACAGGCACCCCTACATTTACCTATGCTGTACCCAAAACAAGCGCCTTTGCCACTTTGTAACCCCATTAACTTTTCGCAAAGTCCCTGTTCTTTACAAACGGCTAAAAGAGAATTTTTTGCCTGTGACCGGCTTTTAAAAATTCCCAAAATATTTTCCAGGGAATCGGTTTCGATACCATCTGTTTCTTCCAGAACAACTTTGTAATATTTATCCTTTACAAGTTTTGCAATGATAAATTTTTGTGTCTTTCTTAGCTGACGATTGTAGAGGGGCTTAAGTTTTTTGACCAATTCCGATTCTTTAAAAAGGGCTCCTATTTCGCCGGCGGTAATTATCGTTTCCACGCTTCCCACCTGTAGGGATATCTTTTGTTCAGTTGAGGATAGGGCATCACCGGCAAAGTGAGAGAGAACCCGGTCGCGGATGTTAACTGATTTTCCCACATATAACGGCAATCCCTCTTGGTTATAAAAAATATAAACGCCCGGAGATTCAGGGAGCCGGTCTAGGGTGTCGGTGGTTAAATTAATGGGAATACTTGGCCGTTTCATGACTTTGGCAACCGCTTCTTCAAAATGCTCTTTGGGGAAAAATTCTGCGGCTTGTTTGTAAAAATCCCAACAGACCCAGGCGTCGTCAAAGGCCCGATGCCGGCGGGGACAGGTAATTGCATGCCGTTTAATAATTTCATCCAGATTGTGTCTTTTAAACCGGGGGTATAAAACCCGGGATAATTTAACCGTGCATAAATTCTTGGCGTTAAAAATTAATTCCTGCCGGGCAAACTCCTGTTTAACAAAACCGTAATCAAACCGGACATTGTGGGCTGAGAAAACACAGTCATCTAAAATCGATAACAGGTCTTTTTTGACATGAGAAAAAGTGGGAGCATGATCCACATCCTTAGCGGAAATACCGGTTAACGCCTCAATTTCTTTGGGGACATAGGTTTCGGGGTTAATAAGGGTTTGAAATTTATCAACAACCTTGTTGTTTTCAACTCTTATAACCCCAATTTCAATTATCCGGTCACGTTTGATGGATGTCCCGGTGGTCTCAATATCCACAAATGCAATTTTTTTGCCTTTCACTACCCTCTCAAAGAAGAGCTTATTTTTTTTTGATTAACTAGTAGTTTAAAGATATTTTGTAAAACATTGTTGGTTATGGAATAATATTAATTATGGCGGCAAAACCGACAGCAGATTTAATCGAAGAACACGGCGGCATAATGCTTATGCTTCTTATTATGGGCAAAGTCGCTTCAAAGCTCGAAAAAGACGAAACTATTGAACAGGATCACTTAAATAAGATTGTCAAATTTTTAAGAAACTTTGCAGATAAATGTCATCACGGCAAAGAGGAAGGAATTTTGTTTCCCGAACTTTTAAAGCTTTCTGAAGATAAAAAAGTTGTTAACGAACTTTTAGGCGATCACAAAACTGGAAGAGATCTGATAAGGGGAATTGGAGATTCGATTGGTTCATATCAGACAGGAAGCCCCGATGCCTACCACATTGCTGTTAACTTTAGGGAATACATCCATATTCTGACAAAACACATTGAGAAAGAAAATGAAATTCTATTTCCAATGGCCGATAAACAATTATCGCCGGAAATGCAGGAGGTAATCGGAGCCCAATTTGTAACGCTGGAAAAAGAAGTCATTGGCGTTGGCAAGCATGAACAATACCACGGCTGGCTGGACGAGTTGAAAAAGATATATCTGGTTTAGTTATCCCTCTCCGTGATTAATTCTCCCTAACCGTTTCGCCAGGCTCAAAGGCATACTCATTACGGCTCCCGCCTCAAGGAGAGTACAGATTATCGGAGTCTTCTGTCCCCAGACAATCACCGTTTCTCCCTTCCTGACATTACTTTCTGCCAAAAGTTTGCCAATACCGACAGTTTCAAGATCGTCGTGAATGTGGATTTCCCGCATTGAGGTAATTGTACTATAATTTAGGTTTATGACACCGGAAAATGAAATGGGTTTGCACCCTCCATCAAAAGTTAAAGAACTTCTTAATTCTGCCCACCTTAGACAAATTAGACCGGGAGACATTGGTAACGCGGAAATAATTCTTCAAACATTTCCCGATCTTGCGGGAGATCCAGAATTAGGAATTGGCAATGATGGTGATTGTCAATCATGGGTTGGTGATTGGGGTTGGCATCGGAAATTTTTGCGTGAACACAATATTACTTATTGATGAGTATGAATTTTATCCCTATACTTTTAATTGTATGGGGAAAATGTATGTTGTCAGACACGGAGAAACTGATTTTAATGTCCAGGGGCGTTATCAGGGGAATTTGGAGACACAGTTAAACGATGTCGGGAAAAAACAGGTTGGCGATTTAGCCAAGGTTCTTTCTAAATATAATTTGGACTTAATAATAACTTCCCCGCTTGCCAGAACTCGAGAAACTGCCCAGGCAATTTCGTAATTTCATGCCGTTGAGGTTTTGATCGAGCCGCCTTTTATGGAAAGGGGTGTCGGAGTGTTTCAGGGTTTAACAAGAGAGGAAATAAAAATGAAATTTCCCGATCTTTGGGAGAAAAATGTCATCAAACTTTATAACGACGCTCCGCCCGGCGGGGAATCGATAAGGCAAGTTGAAGAACGGGTTGTCAGAACCCTCTTGGAATTAAAATTAAAGTACCCGGATAAAAATATATTAATTGTTACCCATCTATTTATTGCCAGGGTAATTTATATGCATTTTAATAAGCTGTCACATGACACCGCCTCAGCCTATCTTTTAAAAAATGCCGGAATGGACACGTATGAATTTTAAATGCCGCTAATTGGGGCTTTTAATAATTTTACCCCCGGGGCCAATGCGTGTTTCCAACTTAGGACGGATAGTGTGTCCCGAAAGGACTAAGCACTGTTTGGTTGTGTGAACCTTTTTCGGACAGTTGTCGTCCCTGACTGGTTCGCCGTTGGGAGTTGAAAGCAATCTATCTCCGATCGTTCTGCAATAATAAGCCTGGGGAACACGACCCTCCTTAGGTAACAAACAGTACGGACATAACTCACCCGGCATACTTGAATTATATAACCTCGGGTCAAATCAGACGCGAATTATCTAAACCGCAGACCCCTTGTAAAACCGTAAAAAGGAGATAATATTAATATATGGAGCTGGGGAATTTTTTTCAGGTTTACGTAAATTACCCCGCAGTTTTACTTTCCGCTGTTGCCGGTATGGTGATTGGCTTTCTCTGGTATGGCCCCTTATTTGGTAAACAATGGATGAAGCTGACCGAAATGAAACCGGACAAAAAAATGGTCGCCGATAACCAAATGACGACAACCTATACCCTTATGTTTGGATCCCTTTTGGTCATGGCCTACGTTTTGGCCCATTTTGTTTGGTACGCGGCCCCCGGATCTTTGACTCTTTTTATTGCCGTTAAAACTGCAGTTTGGGCCTGGTTGGGCTTTGTGGCGACGTATGCTTTGACCAAATTTCTCTTTAATCCCAATAAACGTCCGCCCTTAATGCTTCTGGCCATCGATACCGGTTACTATTTGGCAACTTTAATGGTCATGGGTTTAATCTTTGGCTTTCTTCGATAATCTGCTAACA
>Ga0209542_10012166_pt1 | contig 15119 bp, 6 predicted proteins | sample RifCSPhighO2_01_FD_184028 | JGI IMG/M metagenome (GOLD analysis project Ga0209542, IMG submission 184028) | Soil microbial communities from Rifle, Colorado - Rifle CSP2_plank highO2_0.1 (SPAdes) (version 2) | ecosystem: Environmental > Terrestrial > Deep subsurface > Rock core/Sediment ...
TACAGGTCGATATATTATTACAACAATGATCGCATACATACTTCACTTGGAATGGCGCCGAAAAAATTTGCGCGCCAGTACGAAACAAATTACAATCAAATCAAAGAGAAACTAACTGTCTAAGAAAAGGGGTACACTTCATGGAGAAGGGTCTGCTCGGCGACGCGCGGTACACGGCAAAGCTCCTCAATCGCGAACTAAACACCGAGGAATTGACAAAGATCCTTGAGAAGTGTGTGGGGAAGGGCTGGCTTAGAGACGCATGCGAAACGGCAGAGCTCCTCCCCGAACCCGCACAAACCGAGGAACTAACAAAGATCCTTGGGAAGTTTGTGGAGAAGGGTCTGCTCGGCGACGCGCGGTACACGGCAAAGCTCCTCAATCGCGAACTCAACACTGAGGAACTGACAAAGATCCTTGAGAAGTGTGTGGAAGAAGATGAGCTCAGCTACGCGCGGTACACGGCAAAGCTCCTCATATCTTAAAACAAAGCACGAACAGCTTGGTAAAACCAGGCTGTTTTTTTATTGGAAGCGGCCAGAATTCCCCGTCCCTTTAGAGCGGGGATAGCACGAGACAGATTTTATTGAAAACCCCCGCGCTCCTGTATAAGAGCGCGGGGGTTCAATTAATCTTGTAAGTTTACTTCCCTACTATGGATTATCCCAGAACGCAAGATTTGCGAGCGCTTTGGATGCCTGAGGTGTGGCTTTGCCTGAGGCGCCAAGCTCGGGCGGGATTGCGTAGGAATCACCGCTATTGTTATAGGTATCAAGCTGTCCGGTAAGGCTTTGAATGAGATTCTTGTCGCTTCCGGCATAGGCCGCGTCAGAATTCGCAATCAACAACTGCGTAGCCGCACCGCAACCAAACGCCGCGCAATTCAGTTTGGCCGCAACCAATTGCTGAAGCATTTGGATTCTGGCTTGGTCGAGTGCGTCGCGTTTAAAGTTCTTGCCCTTACCCGTTGTCTTATTGGCGATTGGAGCGTAGAAAGCGCCGAATAATTGACTTTGACCTGTCGCCACTATGTTCGTGATGTTTCCTTTATGGCCACTGATGGTCGTCCCAATCAGCATTTCACCTCCCAATTCATTCGCAAATACATCGCTCGTAAACTCCGTGTGGGTCTGCCAGAATCCGATAGTGCGGGTCGCGCCAATCACCTTTACCTCGATACTTCCCGCTTCTGATTCGTAACCGTTTTGTGGAGAAATATCATTTCCATACGGGTCAAATCCGTGACCGGTAACATTAAACGTAGTATCGGCTGAAATCAGAACGGAGACTTCCCACTTCCAAGCCTCGCCAGGATCTATGATGCCATCATCATTGGTATCGCCACTGACATATTCGGTTGACGACTTGGTTAAATTGAGAATAACCGCATCATAGGTGAGAACAACGGAAGGATTTGTTAGAGGAACCTCACCATCGTTCGTGTCGATAATCGTAAGAATTACATTCTCTCCCGGCAATGACTCCCAAGTGCTTGGTGAAATCGAGATTGTCGTATGAGGAAGCTTGATTGTGTTTGTGGTTTTTGCCTCAACACTTCCGCCTGCTGTCACAACCACGTTATTCGTGCCATTTGTGACACTCCATGCGACACCAGGATCATTTTCCTCAACTTCATAATTTCCCGGAATCAAGTTGTTAAGCGTTACGGGTGAATCCATTACAACACCGTTTACAACATGAATAGCAACCTGTGTTCCGCCCGGATACGACGGACCGGTTACAGTGAAAGTGAAATCGTCTGTCAGAGTCGACGCGAACGGATAACCTGTAAGGTCTATAGCCTTTTCAACATCCAGAGAACCGGGAACATAAGTGTTAGTCACTTCAGCTTGCGCAGTCTGTTTTGCGATAACCGCTACTGCGCCGGCGGGAACAGTCTCAGTCCATTCAAGTCCCGCATCAGCTTCTGTCACCGTATAGTCGCCCGGAATTAAATTGTCGAGTAATACGGTTGTGGGAGCTTGTAGAACTCCGTTTACAAGATTAAAGACAATATTGTGTCCACCAGGATATGAAGGGCCCGTCACTGTGACGGTAAAAGTATCACTAATAGCCGTAGGATTTACGACATTGCCCAAATTAACGATTTTCGTAACTTCGAGCGCACCGGCAACATACTCCTTTTCAGCTGGGACACTATTCTGTCCTACTCCGTCAGTTGTCCTGTTTAGAAGCACACCGCCTACTGTCAAAGCCGCGGAAGCTGTGGCTGTGAAAACATTCGGGGTATTGTTGTTTATGGTGATCGTACAAGTTGCGGTATTTCCAACAAACGCCACAGCCGGTCCGCAAGTGGTTATTTCTGAATCCGGAGACGGCGCTACGACATAAGTAATGTCGGCTGTTACCGCCGGAGTGGCACCACCAGGAACTTGCGTAACAGTTACAACAAACTCGTGAGGTTCCGTAATATTGTTAGTGGCAGTCTGCGGAGCAATCGTGATATATGCGTCAACATAATATTTAACCGCTCCATCGCTGTTCTCGCCTACTCCATCAGTCATAAGATTAAACACAACACCACCGACATTTATGGAAGTCACCGCGTCAACTGTGAACGTGCCGACATCATCGGAATTCAAAACTATCGTGCATTGACCCGATCCATCGGTACCGGAGAGACAGCCTGTCTCATCAAAAGAATCCGGTGCAGGAGATACGCTTCCATCAACTATCGCTCCCGAAACAGGTTGCCATGAGAGACCGGTCTTTTTCTCAACAGTTACCGTGAAGGTGTGTTCATCGCCGACTTCATTTACGTCAGAACTTGGCGTTATCGTAATGCGTGCCGTTACGTAATCTTTTGTCGCGTCAGCGCTATTGTCTCCGCCAGTATTTGTAGCGACCGGCAAAGTTACCCCAAGCACGACCGGTGAAGCGGTAGCATGAATGACCACATGACCGGCGGTCGGAGAGTTAATCGTTATCGAACAAGTGCCAGCGGTCGTCGTGCAAGTATTCAATCCGACAAAATTTGCCGTCGCGCCATTTGAATTTGTAATCGAGAAAGTAACAATAGTGCCGTCAGAGGCCGGACCCCACGCACCATCGCCGTTATGAGTCTGAACGTTTACTGAAATAACGTGATTGTCACCGATTTTATTCGTAGCAGTCAAAGGCGTGAGATCAATTTGAGCGACCGGTTTTGTGTTGGTGAAAGTGCAGGTAATTACCTCGCCAGAATTCGGAGTTATTGCTGTAACCGGATCACCATTGTCACAAACAGCTCCCGTTTTTGCCCAGCCAGTCGGAATAGGCGTTTCGGTAATAGAATAGGTATTATCCGGATCAAGATTTTCGTAGGATTTACTGCCTGTATTAGCAACAGTGGAAATCGAATCAGTTGATGGCAATCCTGTGCCTGTCATACTGAAGTCAAAAGTTGAATTTCCACCCACTGTGTTTTTCACAAGAATTATTTTCGCGAGTTTTACGTTTGTGAACGTACAAGTGACTGTTTCGCCAGGGGCAACATCTATATCGTTTACTGTCTCTTCTGACGAACAAGACGTTCCATCCAACTGCCAACCAGTTACAGCGTCTTCGGTTACCACATACTTACCAGGTATAACTTCAGTGTTATAACTCGGAAGACCTGCCGCAGTAGTGTCCGTCAACTGAAATGTTGCGGGGTTACCGTTTCCAAAATTATTGTTGAACGTGAAAGCCTGCGTATTGCTGTCAGGAACCGCATTCTTCTGAATAATGATATGTCCCCTCTCTGTATTGGTGAAAGTGCAGGTAACTATTTCACCGGCCTCAACATTGAAGGTCGCGGTTCTGGACCCGATATTTCCCGCGCTGTTTCCATCACTGCAAGAAAGTCCCGTAAGATCCCAACCTGCTAACGCTGATTCGGTTACTTCGTAAGTTCCAGGAACAACTTGTTTCGAAGAAAGCTGATCATCGTTTAGTGATGTAACAATCTCACCGGTAAAGCCGAACGACTGAACGCTTGCGTTTGGCAGTGTCTGTTTTTCAATAACAATTGTTCCCTTCTTTGTGTTTGTGATCGTGCAAGTTTTTGTCTCGCCAGCCGCCAATGAAACCGAGCCGTCACTCGCGCAATCTCCGCTAATTACGGATGTGTAATCGGAAAGATTTGTAGCAAGCGCGGCTGTTTCGCTCACAGTGTGAGAACCAATAGAAACTACAACCGGACCAGTCGTTCCGCCATCACCCACTTCAGCGCCCGTCCCGGACGTAATTCCGTCAATCTTCAAATTAAATCTTCCCGTGTCATTTGATGGAACCAAAACCTTATTCACTATAAGTGTCGGCTGTTTGGTGTTGCTGTAAGTACAAGTAATTGTTTCTCCCGCATCAACGTCTATCGTAGCGACACGGTTTACAGTATCAACAGAACTGCCATTATCTGGATCACTGCAAACAAGATTGGAAAATGTCCACGGAGAAAGCGGTGAAGTTTCGGTTACAGTCTTTGTGCCCGGAATTACGTTGTTGAATGTCTGACTTCCCGCGCCGGCCGAAGTCGTAATGTTGAATCCGGATAAAAGCTCAGAACCTGTCGCAGTGTAAGCAAAAGTATCATCTCCGCCCGAAGTTACTTTGTTGATGATAACAGTGCCCAATTTCGTGTTGGTGAATGTACAAGTGACTGTCTCACCGGCTTGCAATGAAATTGCGTTTACCGGACTTCCGTCAGAACAAGTCGCGCTTGTTTGCGTCCAACCTAAAACGGGAGTTTCCGCAACCGAATATGTTCCCGGTACAACCGCTCCGCTATCGTGAGGAGTCGTTTCATCAGCTAGAGCAAAATTTGAGCCTGCGTTTGTCGTAAAGTCAAAACTCTGTAAATCACCGGAAGGAATAGTTACCTTATCGACAATGATATGTCCCCTCTTTGTGTTCGTAAACGTACAAGTCACCGTCTCGCCGGCTTCAACATTGAATGTTGCCGTTCGAGTTTCCAGATTTACCGTGCTGTTCCCATCGTCACAAGAAAGTCCCGTAAGATCCCAACCGGAAAGCGCAGACTCTGTCGAATTGTATGATCCAGGAGCCACATTGGCAGAAATTGTTCCGTTGTTTACAGAAATTGAACCTGAAGGCGTGCCGGTGTAATTGAATGTGTCTGTTCCTCCGACCATAACTTTCTTAACAATCAGAGTGCCACCTTGTGTGTTGTTGAAAACACAAGTAACTGTTTCGCCAGCCGAAAGATTTATCGAAGCAGGATTTGATTGGTCACTGCATGTAACACCACTTTGCGACCAGCCAGTTGGAATGTTCACTTCAGCAACAGAATATGTGCCCGGTGCCAAATAACCCGAATCATTTTGCTGATTGTCGATTAAGAAAAAATTGTTTCCGTAGCTTGGATCAAATTCGAACTCGGCCTGTGTACCGCCCGGGTTGGTCTGTTTTTCAACAATAATTTTTCCTTGCTTAGTGTTCGTAAACGTACAGGTGATTATTTCGCCCGGATCAAGCTCGAGATTGCCGATGGTTTCCGTATCACCGATTGAGCTTACGCAAGACGCGCTTGTTTGAACCCAGCCCGCAGGAAGAGTTTCGGAAACTGAATAGAGTCCGGTGTTCAAAGTCTGGTCATTCGGTGCCGCAACGTCCGTTAAAGCAAAATCGTTATAACCGGTTCCAACGGCATCAAAACTGAAACTCTGCGAATCCGCGGCCGGGACCGTGACCTTGTCTACTATTATATGGCCGGTCTGGAGAGTGTTCGTGTAAGTACAGGTAACGCTCTCGCCCGCCGCCAGATTTATTGTCGCAACGCCTGTCCCCAAATTAGTAGTCGTATTACCCGTTGGGTCAACACAAGTAAGATTAGTGAGCGACCAGCCCGATACAGCACCCTCATCAACCGTGTATACACCTGAAGCTAGGCCTGAAAATGTTTGGCTATTTGAAAGTGTTCCGTCTGCATCATCGTCAAGAGAAAAATTACTTAATCCTGTTCCTGTAGTTGTAAAACTGAAATCCTGAGCATTATTAGGAACTGCATCTTTGACTATAGTGATGCTCGAATTCTGAAGAACTGTCGCTGACTGCATCTGGTTATCTCGCTGTCCAACCGCCGCACCGTCCAACTTATCGATTGCAACATGATAGGGCGAACCGTTTATATTAACCGCAGAATTACCAATTCCCCAATCTATTTGGCTCGACACATGTGCTCCAAAAGTAATGAGCACTGAGCAAGTATTCGCCGTAGTGTCCTTGTCAGCACAGTTAGACGGTACATCGAAACTTACCAAAATTGTAGTCTCGCTGTCTCCTGCGTATGAACCGCTGACAATAGTTGGTGCGCCGACACTGGTAATTGTGCCATTTCTAATTTTAAAATATCTATTACTTTCCGCGACATCAAATCCCGACGCATTAGGATCTGGTGGAATTAGTAAGGACGGATTAGGAATTAAGGTATCGCACGACGGAAATCCAGACAACCCTTCACAAAAATCAGCGTCGGTGACCGTGTTTGGCGCTAACTCAGAAAATGTATCCGTCGTTAGAAAATCGTAAGCATGTTTACCTCCTTTGGTTGTACCATACTTGAAAAGTATTGTGTGCGAACCGGGAGTTAGTCCTGCAACGTGAGCTCGCTGTACTGTGGCTTCACCTTCGTAGTATGTCGAATTGTTTGGTTGCAGATTACCATTTGTCCACCGACAGCCACTATCCCCTGTTGCATATCCATCACCGTCATCATTTGAACATTGGTCATACTTAGCAATCCCAGAATCTAAGAAGATTGTCTCTGATAGAACTGCTCCACTGGAGTTAGAAGCAATTACCTTATAGTACGGCCTAAAAATATTATCGAGGGTATAAGTTGTAGCGAACGAACCAACTGCATCAGCCGTAACATTCTGAATAGACTCCGTATAGTTTTCGCCGCCCAAATCACTTCCAAAAATCTTCAAAACAATGTTTTGAAGGGAACCAAAGTATTTTCCAAAAATAGTCGCTGTCTCTCCTGGATGATAATCCTCCTTATCCGTCTTCAAAACAGGTGAAGTAGAAGTAACTGATGAAGATACCGATGACGAAACCGGAACGGGCGCGGTTTCTTCAACCGTTTCTTCCGGCACAGTTTCCGAAGACTCCTCGTTCCCTTCCACCGACTCAGTCACAGCTTCAGTTGATTCCTCAACAACGGCCTCTTCCGTTGTCTCAGCAACTTCGGCAGAAACTTCCTCGGGATTTGAAACTACAATCTCAGAGGGTGGCGCCTCGGACTCTGGCGTCGTCACATCAGCTTCAGTGACAACAACCTCATCAGTTGCCGGAACTGCTTCTTCTGGAGCTGGTTCTGTCACTGATTCCGATTCTGTTTCCGATACTACCGCCGCGACATCCGTACTTTCCGTGGCTTCCGAAGTAACAGCAACGTCCTCATTTTCAACAACTTCAATTGTTGTATCTTCCACAACAACTTCAGTCGCCTCCGGAACTTCACCAACCGCGTAAGCGGCCACCGGAACAAAGTTGCCCACGAACATAAGCTGGGCAAGAATTGTCATTCCAGCCATAAAACTACTCGCTGACTTTTTTCGGCCAGCAAACATATTTTGCATTTTATTTTTAACTAACTAGTTATTAATTCTTCGAAACTTAAAGCACCAAAAGAACTCAGATATCCGCGAAAAAAAATATGAAAACTCATTCAACTAGCACACATTATTTTATACGATAAATTCATAAAGATGAATTTATTCATAATTTTAGTTTTATCCCCATGTGAGTCAACCAAGACAAAGAACTTATTTCGTGTTCGAAAATTATGACGGATTAGCTATACAAAATATTTCATCCGGTAGTATACATATAGGCAAGGAAAGCCGGAATTATATAAAGGACATCTGTCCTTTATAGTTGTCCTTTTAAAAAACCTTTAGAATGCGGGCTAGCAGAAAGGCGCGGCCGCAAAGCGGCCGCGCCATTTCCTGTCATTCTATCTTGCTATCTGCACTATACTAGAGTGGCAACTGTTCATCACAGTGTCCAGGACCAATCAACCCTTCGTTGAATGAGCCGAAAGTACCAGCAAGAGTCGTCCAAGCTGATTTTGCTCCCCCCTTCAGTGACGCCGCTTGAGCCGGCGTGTTTGCCGTGAACAACGCTTCCGCGCTTGCAATTGCTGTTACTACATTAGCTGGAGCAGATGCGCCGTCAAGAATGTTCAACTTAGCCGCCATATACTGGTGTGCCAAGTTATAGTAAACATTTCCTTTTGGTGCTGTCTTGAAAACCTGTATCCATGTCTGGCCGCTCAAGTAGAACGGCGCGTCGGGTCCTCCAACATTCGCCCAAGCCTCATCAGGATGAGCCGCTGGACCGTAGATCGAGTGTGTCTTCCAATAACCCTGGGTCAGAGTGCAACCCTGCGGACAGTCGATATGAACCAATACATCTTCAGACGCAGTATCTGTGGTCTGTGTGTCATTCGTGATCAAAGTAGCCGTATTCAAGACATTGTGGTCACCGCACTCCGCGTCCGTATACACTACCGTTCTTGTGTAGTGGAACTGCTTCGGTGATTCACCGACAGTTACTGTACCAAGAACACCGGCAAACGTGTCGGTCACATTTACTTGCTCGTCAATGACATTGGCAGGTGCTCCAAACGCTACAGCGACAACGCCGTTATAGTTGGTAGTTCCTGCCGGAGTCGGTACACCGTTTTTGTCGTAAGAGTAGTTCTGCTGGGTTGCGGTCGCGGTATTTGTTCGGTTTGTGCCATCAGGCAAAGCCGAGCTGTATGTACAAACGATCGAACCCGAAGCCGGAACCACAGTGGCCGGACAATTGACTGCCGCACCTATAGCCACCGAAATAGTGTCGATAACAGTGGTCAAATCTGCCTGCATGGTTGGATTGTTGTTCGCAATCGTAATGTTTCCGGCAACGGCGAAGTTGGAATCCGTCTGTCCGACAACGCTAGCTGTAACAGTGTAGTGAATATCGTAAGACTGATCTGTTGCAAGAGTTATTTCTGTCGCATCAGCTGTCTTCTCGATGTTCCAATCATACTCTCTATCGAAAGTGGTGTTGGCCGTTTTCGTAACTGTAAGATCGTAACAATTTACCGTCACTTCTGCACTGTCATTTTGTCCGGTCTCTGTGATAGTCGCGGTATTCGGAACAATATTTCCGGTTCCTGTGTACTGACCCTGTTCCGTTCCACAAGCAAAAGGACGAGTGTATGTGTATGAAGCGCTGTTAGAAAAAGGACCCGCGTCACCCAGAGCATACGTGTCATCGACGTTAACCTCACCATTTGTCACCGAAGGTACAACGTTAGAGAAATCAACAATAGCTTCACCCGAATCTCCTCCAACATCACCGGTCGTGGCAACGGTCGCAGTATTGGTCTGAGTTGTATTGCTAACTAAAGTTGCAGAATATGTACAAACCAAATTCGCTCCTGGAGCAAGACTGTGAGGAAAACTGACAGGGCAATTTAAAGTATCCGCCGCTCCATCAAGAGAGAGAACGTCCGCCACGCTCGTTATATTGGCCGCAACCAAAGCCGGGTTATGAATTGTTATTGTTCCCGTCACAGAATGAGTGGTTTCTCCAGGAACTTTAGTCAAAGCAATCGTATACTCCGATGTCCCCGTATCACCCTTAAACAAATTCCAGGTCGACGGAGTCACTGACTTATCAATTGTCCAGGTAAATGCCTGAGTTGTTGCAGGCACGGCAGTTTTGGTTACTTCAAGAGATACGGGAACGTTATTTACAGAAATCTGTTTTGATCCATTAGACGGATTATCAAAACCATCTTTCAATGTACCAGTCCAACTAACAGTAGCTGTCCACGTACCACCGACTAAATGAGCACTGGATGCAACATAGTTCATGCTCCCGACGAAAGCGATTCCTGTTGGATTCGGATAGTTAATCGGTCCAAACTGCTGAAATGTTCCGTCAGGCAAGGTTAGAGTCATTACACGCCCAGAAACATCACACCCGTCCACAGAGGCCTCGTTGCCCGCAGTGACAGAAAATGTGATTACTTCACCAAATGACGCAGACGCTGTGCTTCGAGCAATGTTTACAATGCTATTATCAGCATTGCATCCACCTGGTGAGGCTGGGTCAGCGGCATACGCCGGTACTGCCGCAAAAACTGAACCGATGACGGCAAGCATTAGAGCACCGGAAGCTACTACACGACCTAATTTATAAAATGTATTCATAATTATTTTTTACTAATAAATTACTGCTAACTAACTACTAATAATGTGGCGACCTAGTTTGACCAACAAAGAATAAGAGCGACTCTTTAATTTTGGTCAAACACCACCCGCGATCAATCTTCGTTTGGTTCTTTAATGAAAATAAACTAGGCGCTTTGCGAAAGAGCCTAACGCAGAAATTACGCAGGTCTAATATTGCATGAGCTTAATGAAGAATTGATGAGTTTAATTTTTTACTCGGCAACAAACTGTTGCCCACGTTAGAATCGAGAGTTGTGTTTGACAAAAACCATATTTAGGGACAAAAAAAGCCGCCGATTAAAGCGCACCTTCTCTATCCTCTTTTTCTTGGCTTGAATGAACACGAACTACTCGAATGTACTGCACAATTCTATAGGCGAACCTACGGCATGTCAACAAAAAAATCTATTTCTGCTATTCAATTCCCTCTCCACCTTAGTCGCCAGATCGACAAGCGTCGCAATATCGCCGTCGGTCAATTTACGTGGCGCAAAATCTTTGACACAGAATACACCTATCGGAAAACCGTCAGAATTATGAAGCGATATTCCCGCGTAAAAACGAATAAAGGGAGCTCCTACGACGGCCGGATTATCCTTAAACCTTTCATCCTCGAGAGTGTTCTCAACTATAAATATTTCCCTATTCAACATTGCGTGTCCGCAAAATGACACGTCCCTTCTTCCCTCTTTATCCTTAATACCAAAACATGACTTGTACCATTCTCTGTCGGCATCAATTATCGAAATTGTACTAATCGGCACATGAAGCCGAAAAGCCGCCTCCTTCGTGTATTTATCAAATCTTTCCTCCGGCTGGGAGTCCAAAATTCCCATATTTTTTAGGGATTCCAATCTTTCTTTTTCGTTTGTCGGTAATGGTGCCTTAATCATGAAATGTATATTTAGTACTTTCTGTCCTCAACAATGACGGGCGAAGGAATAACATATTACATGAAAAATTGACCCAACCCAATTCCTAATGGGCAGCACTGGGAAATGGTTCTCGATGGCGCCCATAAGAATTTTGGGAATTGTGAGTTTACACTCAGATCTTCATAATTTTCATAATTTGGTGTAGTATACCCGGCGGAAGAAATGGTTCATGCAAAACACCCCTACTACCATCTATGTACCCGGCCTCGACACCTCCCGTCGCGACGAAAAAGGCGATGTCCTGTTCCAATTAGGTCAGCCGATAATGCAACTTATGGAATTGGAGGTCGATAAAGAGAGATATGAGGCCTGGCTTAAACTAATAAATAAGCGCCGAGTACGAAAAAGACGCGCAAGGCGTAGCCGTTCTTAATGAACGGTTTTTCTTTGCAAAAAATGTAGTTTTCAAATTTTTCGCTTACAGCTTCACGAATACGCCCCCAATTCAGATCTTTTAAAAAATTGAGTCTTAATTGCCGCCCGACCAACTTTCCGTCCCTCTGTATCTCCTCACCCCACCCCCATCAAAAACCCCCACTCATTTTAGCGTGGCTATAGCCACGCTAAAATGAGTGGGGGTTTTTGCATCACAAAACCCGCCTTCCGGCGGGTTTTGATGAAAACATTTTTAGTGTTTAGCGTGTGACAGAAATAACAGTCGCTGCCAGCTCCGTCTCAGGAGCAGAAACGGTAACTCGTCCCAAAGTATCCTGTTGAACTTGGTATTTCACCGCGTTGGCAGCCACAGCGGCACATTGTATAGATGATCCGTTTGCAGTCGATTTAGGATCAGTTGGTAACGCTGGAAGGTAAGTCGGCACTAACAAATTGCAAATAGCCTGAGTGATTTCTATTGCAACAGCTGGAGCAACAGGAATGCCGGCAGGAATGGCTCCCTTGTTATCCACGCTATACTGACCAATTGCGTTTAATATAGCATTTACATTGGCTGTCCTCTGAGAGTCACTGGCCTGTTTAAATTGTCTTGATGGATTGATAGCTACCAAAACCACGGCCGCCAAGATTGCGATAATGCCGATGACGACTAGGATTTCGATGAGCGTAAATCCCTTTTTATTTATTTTCTTCATAATATCAAAAACCTATTAATAAAAACTAATAAATTACATATTCATGAGAATCATGAACACCACGCCGTTATACCACTAACCCGCTCATTACGCAATATTTACCAACTTTCGCGCAACCCCTAGTCCACAATTAAACTAATATAATCATTAGGAAATCATGAAGACGCGTGCAATTTCGATCGCTAACTTCTTCAGTTTTTTCCTTTCGCATTAGAACCCAAATCTTGAAAGTGAGTCGACAGTAATCCAAAGCAGAATGTCTCCAACTACAAATATGCCCGGTAAAACGTACCAGAGAATACTATTAAACTTTGATCTGTAATTACGATAAGAAATGTAAATGTTTGAAACGACAGACAATACAAGCAGAGAGGAAAAAAGCCACCTGACATTCGTATAGTAATAAATTGTAATTAGACCCAAAGCTAATACGATTGGAACTAGAGAAAACAAAAATAAAACTAATACAAATTCTTTTTTCATCTTTAGAAATAGAACTAATAAATCAAAAACAGTCTATTTGATAGCATACTCTGTTGATAAACTTTTGATGTATATCTGCAAAGTCCGTTTACCCGCAAGCACACTTTTCACACCACCTGAATAAACACTTGATTCATCCCTGGGTGGAGAATATTCGATTTTCAGCACTTCCTTTTTATCAACCTGCCAATCCTGGATGTACTTTTTAATTATCCCATCTTTCTCATCAAAAGTAACTGTAAACTTATTGACTTCCACTGACTTTTTAATTTCCCCAAACTGAAGACTCGTAAAAATCAATTTGTAGACTGCACCAGTATTTTCAAACAAATATTCCAAAATACTCTTATTTCCGGCCTGGTCCACAATCATGCAACTTCGGAAATCACATACCGCATCCTCCCCATTTACTCCTTTAAAAACATATCCTTTTGTTGCAATGTCAAAATACGTCACAAACTGGGGATAAGTTTTGTCTATTTTTATCATAACAGACTTTATGGCTTCATTGTTCCCTGCTTTGTCTACACTATAAAATTTTAATTCAGTCTCGCCTTCTGTGCTTATGACAATCCCTTCAGTATAAGTGTTAAACGTAATTCCCCCATCAAGCGAATAATTCGAGATCAAGACCCCAGAAAGATCATCCATGGCCGATAACGACACATGAACGTCACTTCGATACCAACCGCCATTTCCTTCGTCGCCAATTACATGAGGCTCCGTTTCCGGAGGAACGATATCATCACCCAATTGACCTGCAAGAACTGAATTTCTCACGATCTCTTTGCTTTCCAATCCTTTTTCTACAACTATTGTGTCGTCACTGCTCTGATCGGAAATGCTAAATTTAATATTAGTGTTAGTGTCTACCGCAACGTCATTAAACATACTTGTAGTTATATTTTCGCCATTTTCATTTTCTGAAATAAGCAAATCGAAAGTGCCAGTGTCAGTCCCAGTTCCCTCTATTCTATAATTTTGTCCTTCATCCGTCGGCAAATAAATAAAAGTCTCTCCATCGATAATATCGTAACCAACATTAGGAATTCCACGCTCCAATCCGTTTTCTATTGGACCCGTATGTTTACCTTCTTCGTCATATATATGCACTGCGACAGGACTGCGCCAAGTCAAAGTTTTTCCCTTAAAATTGCAAAATGTACGATCATTTCCAAACTTATCACTTGAAGCAACGGGCCTGTTTAGCAATATATTAACAATAGCGTCCCTCACGTATTCGCTACTTGGCAAACTCAAATGACTCGCATTTTTTGCGTAAAACTGATGATCTTCCCCCAAATTTATTCCACCTCCGCTAAGTAAAGGCACCGTCCCGTCCCCGCTACTATAGCCGATTTTGCCTACATTCCCCCCAACCCCCAAACTATATGCGGATTGAGTGTTAACTTTACAGCCAGTAATATTGTACGTATCAACAAACAACGGAGAAAAAAGTCCGAGTTGATTTTGAAAATGATCAGCCAGCTCAAAAATATTTTGCGACGCACCTTTCGAAGTTAGATACTCCTTTGTTTCAGCCAAATTGTAATAATTACTAACGCCAAAAAATTTATATGGTTTAACATAGCCACCTTGTTCGGAAAAATATCCATTGTTTGGTAACAATTCATATACGGCAGGTGATCTTCGACCAAGCTCTTTAATTCTATCGCTATCAAGCCAAGGAATCTCCATTTGGTCTCCAGAAACTATTATTCTTGCCGCTTTTGGCGATCCCAAATGTGGAGTTCCGACAAATATTAATTTGTTAACATCCCCATAACCGTACTCGCTAAAATAACTCTTGGCCAATAACCCGCCCATACTGTGAGCGATAACATTGACTTTGCTCGCACCCGTTACTGTTTTAATCGCATTTATTTTCTCACTAAGTAAGTCAGCAGTATTTTCGAGGTTTAAGCGCCAATCATATGGGAAAAGATAAATTGACTTGTTCCTAACATAACCTTCAACCTCTAACTGTGACATTAAACCCTTAAATATGTCTGCAATTTTAAAATTTATTCCTCCAACAGTTCCTAAGATATCGTCGATTATATCTTTTGCTATAATTGAAGTAACAATAGACCTCCCGTCATCGTCCAAAGCCAAATTTTCTGTAATGAATTGATCTCCCACATCATCAAACATTTTCCCCAGATTCAGCCATATCAACTCATCACCATTATACAATTCACTTCCGCCAATACCCGGAATAATTAAAACCGGCTCCAGCTCGGTTTTTTCGGGTGTCGGATCTTCGGAAAGCCAGGGAGTGAATAATGCCTCGCCCTGAATTAAATTACCAAGACCTCCGGGATTCTCTGTCGCGTGATATGGACCGCTAGCGTCACCCCAGTAATTTTCGCGTACAT
>Ga0209542_10012168_pt1 | contig 15119 bp, 12 predicted proteins | sample RifCSPhighO2_01_FD_184028 | JGI IMG/M metagenome (GOLD analysis project Ga0209542, IMG submission 184028) | Soil microbial communities from Rifle, Colorado - Rifle CSP2_plank highO2_0.1 (SPAdes) (version 2) | ecosystem: Environmental > Terrestrial > Deep subsurface > Rock core/Sediment ...
CCTGTATTTTCTCTTTCAATGTTTATAATAACTGCCAATCCTTCCATCGTTTCCTCTGAAAAATATTGGTCAAAAGCAAAATTGCCAAGAGAATAGAAAATTTTCTTGCCTTTGTATTCTTCAATATCGCCTACCACATGCGGATGGGTGCCAACGACTGCATCTATTCCGAGATCAATAAATTGGTGCGCCCATTTCTGCATATTTGCAGTTGGCTCTTTTTGATATTCATTTCCCCAATGTGGTGTGACTATGAGCACATCTACCTCTGGTCTCAATCGTGATATTTCGGAAAGTATTTTATCAGAATTGATATAACTGAATTCATGAAAGCCAATTAGACCGATTCTCAATCCATTTTTCTCAATAATCGTACTTGTTTCATCTTTATTATTTGGTTCACCGTAATAGAGCATGTCCGTTTCTTTTATATATTTCCTTGTACTTGCAAGACCGTCTTTACCGAAATTTAGAGTATGGTTGTTTGCTAGACCCAAGACATCAAAGCCGAGCTCGGCAAGTTGTGGAGCGAGCGAAGGGTCAAAAGTGAATGTCAGAGTTTTATTTTTGAGACTAGAAGTCAATAATCTGTTGATAGTAAAAGGACCTTCAAGATTTGCAACGGCTATATCTACATCAGAAATTAGATTTTTTACTCCTCCAAAAAAAGAATCAAAGCCATTCTTATTTATTATATTTCTGACATTTCTATCAAGCATAATATCACCTACTATCAATATAGACACTTTTTCATTTTGTCCAAGAAGAGAAAATGGAGAAGTAAATCTAAATTCAGAAGACAAGGTTGAAGCATATAAAAATAACCCAGCGATTATAATAATAGCTACTATGATTCCGATTATCTTAGAATAATTAAGCTGTTTTCCTTTCAAGTTTTATAACTCTTCTTCTTAAATCCAGAGTCTCTGATTTATCTGCTTTTTGATCAAGAGCCCCTTTGATGTATACAATATCGCCTTGCATAGTAGTAAGTTTAAAATCCATACCGACTACCCTCTCGTCTATTCTAGTCACTTTTTCGTCAATAGATTTTACATAATCACCTATTCCTCTAAGGTTTTCATTGAACATTTTTGTCAAATCGGTCATGTGTTGTTTATTTTCAATAGACATAAGCTCAAATCTTTCATCAAGATGTGATTTTGTAACTAAATCTTTAGTTACATTATCAAAATATTCTTTTGTGATGTAATCATGCTTTTCCATGAGATAATTATCTCAAGTAAAAAAATAAAAAACAAGATGACACAGAGTTATTTTTGTTTCTTATTGCTTTTTATTTTTCCTCCACTCATCTATCAGTTTGTGATTGCCAGATAAAAGAACTTTCGGTACGCGATATTTTTTGTTCTCATATTCCAACACTTCTGGACGAGTATATACATCTGGAGATGAAATGCGATTTTCTTCAAGAGACTGGATATCGCCGAGAATGCCCTCTATTTGCCGAGAAATACTATCAATAAGAATCATAGCTGGAAGTTCTCCACCAGTTACGACAAAAGGTCCTACGGAAACCTGCTCCATCTTGAAAACCTTCTTTATTCTCGCATCAATACCCTCATATCTTCCACATATTATTATAATATCCGTGTATTTTTTTGAAATATTTTTGGCATAAGAAGTGTTAAACTGTTTTCCAGACGGAGTCAGCCATACTATTTTTACTTTCTTTCTGACCTCACCATTCTCTAGTTTATTTTTTTTATCGTTTTTCTTTTCTTTCGTCTGTTCCTTATCAGTTTTTTCACATAAAGCTTCTTCTATAGCTTTTATGACAGGCAATGCTTCTATAACCATTCCAGGTCCTCCTCCGTACGGCTTGTCATCCACTCGTTTATCAGAATAGCTAAACCCATTCGTAAAATCTCTGGGGTTATAGAATTTGACTTTTATTTTTTTGTCTAAAATTGCTCTTTTAAGTATTGATTCGTTCAAATATGACTCAAAAGATTGAGGAAATAGAGTGATGATGTGAAAAATCATATATTCAAATCTGCCATTGCCTCATCTACAGTCTTTGAAGATTTCTCTGGCGGTCTCATACCCCCCTCCGGTTCATTTATCTTTAGATTGACTCTAGAATTATTCTTCATTCCGACCACGCGTAGAAGGGTACGGATGGCCTTCGCTGTATTTCCTGAACGACCGATAACTTTTCCCATATCAGAAGCATTGACTTCAAGAGTTAATAGAACTCCCATTTCATCTACTACACGATTTATCTTTACATTATCAGGATTATCAACCAATGCTTTTACTACATAATCTAAAAATTGCTGGTCATTTTGCATATTATTATTCTTTTTCGGTATTTATTTTTCTAATCTATACAGTAGCGACAGTACTGTTAACATAATTGTACAGGTGACTCAAGATGAGTCAAATGGGGTTTTGCACAGTCTAGGTCTTTACTGATTCGACTGGTTTATTTTCTTGCGCTTTTATATTGACTTATTCTCTTCTATCTTCTTTTTTTCTACTTCCTTACTCTCTTCTGCTTCTGCCTCACCTACTTTTGTTGTTTTATCTGTAACCGCTATTTGAGGTCTCTTTTTTGGAAGAGCGTTTATTTTCTTGCCGGATATTGCCTTTTTTGTGACTAGGAAATTGTGAACCGTGTCTGAAAGTCTAGCTCCTTTGCTCATCCAATGCTTTATTTTTGCCAGTTTAAATTGCTCGACTTTATTGTCCAATCTTGGGTCATATGAACCAAGAACCTCTAGATATTTGCCACTCTTCGTGCTGTTCTTTGAATCAGTCAAAACAAGCCGAAATGTCGGCTCATGCTTTCGTCCTACTCGTTGAAGTCTTATCATTAACATTGGCATATCCTATCAAACCTGTCAAAAAAAGGCAATATGAGGTATAGTATTCATAAAATAAAAATACAAAAAATGACCGCAAATAGAAAGATAACCGGTGTAATAAAGACAATTCGCAAAGGGTTGGGATTCCTAGATGACCCTAAAGATGAAGAAAACAATATAGTTATAGAATCAGACAAATTAAATTTTGCCCTCAATGGCGATACCGTTGAGGTTATTATTCTTTCAGAAAAGGAGAAAACTGGAGAAGTAGTAAAGGTTCTCACTAGAGCCAGAAATGTTTTTGTGGGAACTGTTGAAGAAAGAGATGGCAAGTTCGGTGTAATTCCAGATGATAAAAAAATGTATGTTGATATTATGCTTTCGTCAACAGAAACAAGAAAAGTTTCAAATGGAGATAAAGTGCAAATAGAGCTTGGAATGTGGACTGACCCAAAAGGCAATCCCGAAGGAAAAATAATCAGAGTCATAGGAAAAAAAGGAAACAACGATGTTGAAATGGAGTCTATAATTCTAGAGAAAGGATTTGAAACCAGTTTTCCAGCCGAAGTTGAAAAAGAAGCAAAAGATGTAGAAAAATTTGAAAAGACTATAACGACAGAAGAAATATCAAAAAGAAAAGATATGCGAGGAACTCTCACTTTTACGATTGACCCTTTTGACGCAAAGGATTTTGATGATGCTATTTCTTTCAGAGAATTGCCTACAAATAAAGATGTAGGGAAAGATAGAAATGATAAGAAAGACAATCAACAAGATAAAAGTCCTAAAGGAAGTGAACAAAAAAGTGAAAGAATAGAAAGCGGAGAGAAAAGATATGAAATAGGAGTTCATATAGCGGATGTATCGCACTATGTGAGAGAAGGCACGGCTCTGAATAAAGAGGCGTTGAAAAGAGGTTGTTCTATTTATCTAGTAGACCGCACTATACCCATGTTGCCAGAAGTCCTTTCAAATGATGTCTGCAGTTTGAATCCTCACGAAGATAAACTTTCTTTTTCAGCTATTTTCACGATAAGTGAAAAAGGAGAAGTTTTGGAGAGATGGTTTGGAAAAACAGTCATGAATTCTAATCATCGCTTCACTTATGAAACTGCCCAAGAAACTCTAGATGAGAAAAAAGGAGAATATTTTAAAGAATTGGACATATTAAATAATATAGCCAAGATTCTACAGAAGGAAAAATTCAAAAAAGGCGCTATAGAATTTGAACAAGAAGAAATAAAATTCAAACTGGATGAGAATGGTAAACCGATAGGCGTATATAAAAAAGAACGACTTGACACTCACAAACTAGTTGAAGAATATATGTTGCTTGCAAATCGCGAAGTGGCGAAGTTTATTCATGATGCAATCAAAAGCAAAGGTAAAAAGGATACAGGCGCTATTTATAGAATTCATGATATTCCCGACCAAGAGAGAATGCTTGAGCTCTCCAGTTTTGTTAAAGCTTTGGGATATACATTGCGAACAAAAGAAGGTAAGGTCACAGCACATGATATCAATAATCTTTTGGGTCAGATAGAAGGCACTCCGCATGAAGCCCTCATTCGCACCGCCGCTATTCGTTCTATGCAAAAAGCCGTTTATTCTACCAAAAATATTGGTCATTTTGGTCTTGCTTTTGAATACTATACTCACTTCACCTCCCCTATCCGTCGTTATCCTGACCTTCTGGTTCATCGTGTCCTTCTTAAACATCTAGAGCATAGACCTTTCAAAGATAGAGAGATTATAGAATTTCAACATATAGCCGAACAGTCCACCGCTCGTGAAATAGATGCGGCTGATGCTGAGCGCACTTCAAAGAAATTAAAGCAGGTTGAATATATGTCAGACAAAGTCGGTCAAGTTTTTGAGGGCTCTATCTCCGGTGTAACAGAATGGGGCATTTATGTTGAAGAAAATGAAACAAAATCTGAGGGCATGATAAAGCTTCGCGATTTGGGAAATGATTTTTATGAATTCAATAAGAAAACTTATTCAATAATCGGCCAAAAAACAAGAAAGAAATTTACTCTTGGAGACTCTCTTACTTTTAAAGTAGTCAAAGCTGATTTGGATAGAAAGACTCTTGATTTTGTGCCGGCATAATTCTTGTGGATAATGTTGATAGCTTCGATTTGCAAAGTTTCTATATATTTTCTATTATATAGCCATGATTACAAAGAAACAGCAATCTGTTCTTAATTTTATAGAAAAATCTCAAGAAAAAAATAAATATTCTCCATCTCTAGAAGAAATTCAGAGGAAATTTAAACTTGCTTCAGTTTCTACAGCACACTATTATATTCAGCAACTAAAAAATAAAGGATATCTTTCAAAACAAGAAAATCAGCATAGATCAATAAGTGTCTTTCCAACTGGTCAAATGGTAAAAATTCCTCTTTTGGGAACAATCGCCGCAGGTCAACCTATAGAAGCAATCCAAGAAAAAGAATTAATTGCTGTTCCTAAAAATAAACTTTCTAATTCTGGAAATGTTTACGCGCTTCGTGTTCTCGGTACTAGTATGATTGACGAAAACATAAATGACGGCGACATTGTCTTGGTAAAACAACAAGAAACAGCAGAAGACGGAGAGAAGGTGGTTGCACTAATAGATAATCAAAATATAACCTTGAAAAAATACTATCGTGAGAAAGGTTATATACGTCTACAACCCGCTAATAAAAACATGGAACCAATAATTATACGAAGTGATAAGGACATTTCTATACAAGGAATAGTTCTTGATGTTATTCGTGAAGAGGGTAGTTCAACAATACAATTACCGGAGTATAAAGAAGTCCAAAAACATAAAGAACTTCCTTTGAATAAAATTCTTTGTGGAGATGCAGTTGAGATATTAAAAGGGATTCCTTCAAATTCTATAGACTTAGTTGTAACATCTCCTCCTTATGACGGCATCAGGACATATAATGGTTTTTCATTGAATTTACCTGCCGTCGGAAAAGAATTACATCGTGTTTTAAAAGATGGAGGAATCGTTGCGATGGTCATACAAGATGCGACACACAATTTTGGGAAATCACTTACATCATTTAAAACAATTATAGATTGGTGTGACAACGCTGGTTTCAAACTATTTGAAACAGTAATTTATAGAAAATACGGAACAGAGGGAGCGTGGTGGACAAAACGATTTCGTGTTGATCATGAATATATGCCAATTTTTCTAAAAGGAGAACGCCCTGCTTATTTTAATAAAGAACAGTTAAAAATTCCTTCAAAACATGGAGGAAAAACAATGACGGGGAGTGGCAATCGTCGTACAAATGGAAAGACAACCAAAACTGTTACTCGAATGATAAATGGAATGAAATGTAGAGGTACTGTATGGGACTACTTGAATGCTGGAGATAAAAATCCGCTAAAACGTAAACATCCAGCTGTTTTCCCAGATAAAATTCCACTTGATTTTATAGAATGTTTTTGTCCACCAAATGGAGTTGTGCTAGATCCTTTTATTGGTTCTGGTTCTACTGCTGTAGCTGCAAAAGAATTAAAAAGAAGATATATAGGAATTGATATTTCGGAAGAATACTGCGATTTATCAAGAGAGCGTCTTAAAGAAAAACCTGATACTTTATTTGACAAAATATAATAGACTCACTTTTTACAAAAGTTTATCTGGTCCTTCAAGCGTATATTCGATATCATTCCCACTTGTCATAGCCATTGAAATAGGATTCTTATCCATAAGATTGCTGTAACTTTTATTGTTTAATGGTTTTGCTGTATCGGAGAAATTGCCTTTCGTAAATCTTAAGACCCGGAAGTCATGCCATAACCATTTATTGGGATTATATGCCCAATCGACATACTTCGACATTGAAGAAATAAATTTCTCTATTCGAAGTTTTTCTTTTTCATGAATTGAATAGTATTTTTCTCCTTTCACAATATTAATTGGCTCTCCTTTTGAACTGGTAATCTTCAATTTATCTCCAGTACGCTTGTTTCTTCCCCCTGTTTGGTATTGACCATTAGAATCTAAATATCCTTCAGCGTTAAAATTGTCTCTCATTCGTAAGAAATCATTTAAGCCAAGCATTATTTCATAGAAACTGTAGTGACCTGAACAAAATAAGCTATTCATTGAGTTGGTCGGTTGATCTATTCCTAAATAATTTATCCACTCAATGCAATTTTCAGTATAACCAAAAAGATTATTCCAGACTCCGTCAGTAAACAACAATGGCCAAATTGAGTTTTTCGTTAAAGAATCAATTATTCCAGCTTCATGTAAAATTCCAATCAAGAGATGGACTGTGCCAAATGGATATTTTGCCTGAAAATCGTTTTTACCATCAAAATTTCGAATAACATTTGGTTGTATACAATTTGAAGGATAATTAAAATTGTTATCAATAATTTTTTTATTATAAGTAACCATGTGATGACCGATACTTCTAATATTTGGTCGGTTGATATCAACATCTAGAAAAATACAATCACCAGCTTTTATTTCTTTATGTATCAATGAAATTTTAGCATCGTAAAAACCAACGACTTTTCCACCCAAGAAATTTATCAGCAACAAAGCGCTTAAAAAACCATCACTATCAGGGCTGATTATATACTGTTGATTTTTCTTAACTATCCAAGGATATCTATTCAGGAGTAATTTGTAATCAATCTTATCTATTTGTTTTGAATCATTGAACATATTAATCATTTTCATAAATACATTTATACAATAATCAATATATTTTGTCTACTTCGCTGTTTTGACCGCCTCGTCAAATCGTATTGAAAGAAGTTTTGAAGTACCATCTGCCCCCATAGTGACACCATATAACACTCCCGCTCTGGACATGGTCTCTCTATTGTGAGTAATGAGAATAAGTTGAGAGTATTTTGATAAATTGACAATCATATCTCCATATTTTCGAGAATTGGCTTCATCTAAAGCAGCATCAGTCTCATCAAGAATAATAAAAGGTGGAGGATTGACTTGAGAAATAGCGAAGAGAAGAGTAATAGAAGTCAGAGCTCTTTCACCACCAGAGAGCATCATAAGCCCCTTTATTTTCTTGCGAGGAAGATTAACATTGATTTCTATACCCTCTTCTCCTTCTTCCATTATTTTCTTCGCTTCACCTTCATATATATGTTCATCATTCTCATAAGTATTCTCGTTGGAAAGAACGGCTGATATATTTGTATCTGATTTTTGTTTGCGTTTCTTCTCTCTTACAATTTCAAGAAAAGCATGCCCTCCTCCAAACATAAGCGAAAAGAATTCTTGAAATTGGGCATTTATTTTGAGTATTCCTTCTCTAAATTCCACATTAAGGCGAGCGTCCAAATCAGCGATAAGGTCAACTAGAGATTTCTTTGAATTCAAAAGGTCGGTCAGTTCACGATTGAGGAAAGAGTCTCGCTCTTCTATCTCTCTGTATTCTTTTAATATATCAAAGCTGTTTCCAGTGCCAGAATCTTCTATTCTGATTTTCAATTTATCTATGACTTTTTTTCTTTCAATCTGTGCATTTCTTGCTTCAGAAAAATTTATGACAGTGTTCTTATAATCCATACTTTCACGCCCGATGAGCATGTATGCTTCTTTCAATTCCGCTTTGAGATTTTGTTCTTCAGAAAAAATCTTATCCTCGCGCGTTTTTATGCCATTTAGAATGCCTCTTATTTCATTTTGTCGAGCGATAATGCGAAAAACATCTTTTTCCGCGTCTCTATTTGAATCCTTCTCTTTTTCTATTTTTTGCCTGAGTTTATTGTATTCTATCGTCTTTATTTTCTCTTGCTCGTCTATCTTCTCTAAAGATGATTCCAAATCATTTTTTCTTGAATTAAGAGATGAAAGATTTGTCTGAATCTCTCTTATATCTTCCGAATCTTCTTTTCTTTTATATATAGATATGAATTCCAATAGCATCTTTTTTATCTCGAATATACTTTCCAATAAAGTTGCTTTTTTGACAACTTCCTCCACATCTTTTAGATACACAGTCTTATATTCTTCCCTTGTTTGCTTTTCTTTTTCTTTTCCTAGAGTTCTTTCTACAGCACCTATTTCACCTTCTATTTTGCCAAAATCATAAACAATAGCGTCTTTTTCAAGGCGGATTTTATGCAATATTGATTCAATAGAAATAAGCTCATCGCTTTTGGCGTCTCTATTCTTTGATTGCTCCAAGAGCTTGCGAACATTGGCAATCTCTTTATCCAATTCTGTCAATTCTTTTACTAAAGGGTCTTTCTCTTTATCAATATTTACTCTCTCATCCCTCAAATATTCTTCCTCTTTTTTGAAATATATAAGATAGAGTTTGCACAACTCCTCACGAAGTTCTTGTGTCTTTTCTATTTTCTCAACTTGCTTTTTGAGAAATCTGATATGTGGAGCAATCTCTCTACGAAGAGATTCTATAGATTTCATATTTTCTTCCGTTTTCTCCAGTTTTCTCTGACTTTCAACTTTTTTATATTGATAAACCTTTAAACCCAGAGCATCTTCTATCATTTCTCTACGCTCAAGAATATTTGCATTCAGAATCATATCGGATTCTCCTTGAGAGATAATATGATGTCCAGAGACACCAATATGTGCGCTTGAGAGAAGTTCCACTATATCTTTGAGTCGCACTGAACTGCCATTGACCAAGTATTCATTATTATTATCACGATGCACCACTCTTTCCAGTGTCACTTCGTCAAAATCAATATTTAACATCCTCTTGTTATTATCAAATACTACCTTGACACTGGCTCTATTCATTCTTGCTCCGCCATCATTGCCACCATTGAAAATGAGGTCTTCTCCGCGTCTGCCACGCATGCTTTTCATAGATTGTTCACCGAGAACAAAACGAAATGCTTCGGCTACATTGCTTTTACCAGAGCCGTTTGGACCAACTATTGATGAAATGGGAGAAGTAAAACTCAACCCCGCTTTTTTTGCAAAAGATTTAAAACCAGAAATCTCCAACGATTTGAGATACATGAATATAGTTTACCACCCTTTCACCTCCAGCGCTTTTTCAGCCGCTTTTTGCTCGGCTTCTTGTTTTGAAAGTCCTGAGCCAGTGGCTATTTGCGTATTTCCTATGAAAACACCCAAAGTAAATTGTTTGCTATGGTCTGGTCCTGTCTCTTTTATTGTTTTGTATGAAGGAGTGATGCCAGTTTCTTCTTGCGCTTTTTCTTGGAAACGGCTTTTGGCATCAAGCCATAATTTTTTCTCTACAATTTCATCAATATCTATGACCTCGAGTAGATTTTCTGAAATAAAATTAGCCGAAGTGTCATAACTCTTGTCCAAGTATATAGCGCCTATAATTGCCTCTATACTATCAGCCATGATAATAGAACGAGCTCTACCAATATCTTTTGTCTCTCCTTTTGATAGAAGCAAATAATCATTTACCCCAAGAGCCGTAGCTACTCTTGATAGACTTTGTGTATTAACGAGGGCAGAACGATATGATGTAAGTTCACCTTCATGTTTGTCTGGATATTTTCTATATAAATAGCTTGTGATGACAAGTTCCAGAACAGCATCGCCCAGGAATTCCAAACGCTCATTGTGTTCAAGATTTGCCGACTTATTTTCATTCAGAAAAGAACGATGAGTACATGCTTGTTTAAGAATGTTTATATCATTGAAAGAGACCTTTATCTTTTTTGAAAATTCTATGAAATCTGGTGCATTATTTATGGTCATTTTCTTATCTTTAATCATTTTTATTTAATTATTCTTTATCTTTTGTCATTATCTTATTTATTACCTTGACCTAAAATATTTATTGACTTTGTAACTATTGGCAATATATCATTATAAAAATTAAGTTCAGAAATGTCGGCCAACTTGAACCATTTGGCATCATCAAGACCAGGTTTTTTTGCAAGTTTTATTTCTTCAAATTTTGATTCAGCGAGAAAATAATGCACTTGTTTTCTTATTTTGCCAAGCTCCGGGTCATTGGCGGTGTATTCATTACTTCCCAAATCTTCTTTTATTTTAATATCAAGACCTGTCTCTTCTTTTACTTTATCTATAGTGCCTTTTTTGACCTCAATATTGTCAGGGATTTTCCCTTTTGACAATGTCCAATGTCCAAACGCATCATGTACAAAAGCCATATATATTTCCTTTCCATCTTTAGCATAAACCACCGCTCCCCCAAGCTTCTGTATAGGCATTTGTTCAATAGGTATATCCTCAATCCTTTTCTTTTTCTTTGGAGTAATATCTTTTCCCGGCTCCCCGAGTTCCTTGTATACAGAGCCGAGAACGCCATTTATGAACTTCCCGCTATTCTCACCACCAAATGTCTTTGCAAGTTCTATAGACTCGTTTATAGCCACTTTGGCTGGAACTTCTTCCCTATCGGCAAAAAGAAGTTCATAAAGCCCTATGCGTAGAACATTACGGTCAATTATAGAGATTCTGTCAATAGGCCAATCCGGCGCGGCTTTTTCTATGATTTTATCAAGGTCAAGCCGTTTAGAAATAACATTTGAAATGAGTTTTTCCACGAAAGAAGTGTCTCTCATACCAGGAGCAAACTCTTTTGCATTGCGAGATACTATGTTTTTTATTTCTTTACTATGACAACCCCGAAAGTCCCACTCAAAGAGTGACTGGAGAACTAGCGAACGCGATAGATGTCTATTTGCCATTTTATTTTTCTATTTTTCTAAAGAACTTTTTTAAAGAACTGATTTATCTGCAAACTTTCCATTTTTTAAGGATAAAATGGACAAATTCCTTGCTGTCGCATAAGTTCTTTTTTTCTTCCAGCAAGCGTCAGAAAAAAAGACTTCTGCACTATGGAATCTATCTCATTTTGTCTATAATAATCTTCCATATCTTATCTTTTTGTCATCGCTATCTCTCTTGCTTTGACTTTGGCTGTTTTCTTGGCAATGAGAGCCGTCATATCCACTATCTTTTTGCCTTTGTAAGAACCGCATACAGTGCACAAAGCATGTCTGACATGCATCGCAGAACAGTTTGCGCATTTGGAAAGACGCACATCTTCCAAGGCGTGATGCGACCGCCTATTGTCTCGGTGAGCCCGAGTCGCTCTCATTCTGTTTACCATATTTCATTATATTAGCTTATATAGGAGCTTTTGGCAAGAAAACATATTATTCAATGACACAAAATATATTCAACTATAGTTTGTTATAAAACTCCTTCTATGTATTGGGCAAAGACCATATTTATTTATAGCTTCATAATGTTTCTTTGTTCCATAACCTTTATGTAATTCAAATCCATATCCTGTATATGTTTTCGCTAAAATCTTCATTTTTCTATCTCGTAATACTTTGGCGCATATAGAGGCAAGAGCAATTATCATTTCTTTTTCATCACCTTTTATAATAGTCTTTTGATTCTTGTATTCAGGTGACGCTTTGAGCCCTCCATCCAAGAGAATAAGAGTATTAGCAAGGTCAATAAAGATGATTAGTTTTTTGAGTGACATTTCAATGCACTTTTTTATTGCAAAAGAAATACCTTTCTCATCTATCACCTCTTCACTTTGAAATGAGACAGCAAAATCTATATGTTCAAATTTTTGCGCCAAAAGAATTCTTTCAAACCACTCTTTCCTTTTTTGTTCTGTAAGTTGTTTTGATTCTCTCACTCCTTTGAAAAATTTTCGGGCTTCCGGTTTCAGAAATACAAAAGCTCCGACAGCTACAGGACCAGCAATAGGTCCACGACCGACTTCGTCAATGCCAATAATAAACTCTAATTTTTTCACAGATATAACTTACTCTCTAATCTTTTTTTAAAAAATACAGGGGCTAAGTTTCATATCCCATTTTCCCTAGTCCCTAAAAGGATGAGCACCAAAATATACACAATATGCTCATCTATAACTGGATTATTTTCGGGCAATAGAAGTGCTATATACATTAGAAAGAGCATAACAGACCCTGCGAGAACTCCCAATTTCATGTATTTATTAAGGAGAAGAGTCAGACCGACAAATAAAAGCCCTGCCATAAATAACCAATCTACGACCGCTACACCAGCAAGACCGTGAAAGAAATCCGCAAAAGGACCTCTTACAGCGTTTCCAAGAAAACCTGAAGTAGGGGAACCTCCATTTATCCATGCCTTTGCTGTCGTGGTGGCGAATCCAAGTCCAAACACTTTATCAAAAAAAGTCCAAAGAAAAATAAAACTCATGACGAAACGAAGAATTGTGAAAACAATTTTTTGTATTTTCATATTAAGTTAATTATAGCATTAAATTTCATATACAAGCGTGGAGAATTTACCCATTATATTTTTCAGTCATTATTCAGTTGTGAAAAATTATAGATAGTGTATTCTAATCTTGGTGGCGCTGAAAGTCAGCACCAGAGATAAAAACAAACCTTTAACCGGGAGGATTTACGAAAGCACTTCGTAACAGGAGATTCAAAAGGAAACGCAAAAATTCACCTCATGATGCGACATGGCATCATCGTAAACCAAGGAGTTTGGGAGGTGGCGACAATGATAAAAACAAGTCATTGGTGGAGCGTTATAAGCACGAAGCATGGCATGTGCTCTTTGATAACTTTCCAGCGCTACAGATGTTTCAAAAGTTCAAAGATTTCTACGAGGTCTTTGGATTCAATGGAGAATCTGAGTTCCAAAAAAGGAGAGCGCGGGAATGGGTGCGTACAAAAAAGTCTCGAATGAAAAAACAACAGGCATGGCGTGATCTCTTTGGTAGTATGGGTTTGGCAGAAATTGTGCAGATTATAAACGATGTATGGATTGATCCAGACTATGAAATAGTCATTGGGATTCAACGGATTCCAAAAGTGAGGATAGTCTCAAAGAGAATTGTAAGCGAAAAATAAAAGCGAACAGTTTCTAAAAAACAAAAGATTGGAAAGACTGCAGATGATACATACTGCAGTCTTTTTTGATATACTTTAGTTATGTCGCTAAATAAAGACACTGGTCAATCACCGTCTTCATCTTTTGTCCATCTTCATACCCATTCTCACTACTCTCTTTTGAATGCTTTACCCAAGATTCCAAATTTGGTAGCGGAAGCTAAAAAGTATAGTATGTCTTCTCTTGCCTTAACTGATGCTGGGAATCTATATGGAGCTATAGAGTTTTATCAAACATGCAAGAAAAAAGGCATAAAGCCGATAATAGGCGTTGATTTTTATTTGGCGATACGGACAAGAAAAGATATGCAGGCAGGTATAGATAATCGTCGTACACGACTAGTACTTTTGGCAAAAAATTTAGAAGGATATAAAAATCTCATAAAACTTGTAACTTTCTCCAATCTTGAGGGTTTTTATTATAAACCGCGAATTGATAGAGAATTGATTGAAGAATATAGAGAGGGACTTTTTTGCATCTCACCTACTTTTTCAGGAGATATTTCTCAAGCAGTTAAGAATGGAGATATAGAAAAAGCGAAAGAAAAAATCTCTTTTTATAAATCAGTATATGGAGAAGATAATTTTTTTATAGAAATTACTCGTCACCCGAAAAGCATTGCGCATGAATCTCTTATTCAGCAATTGTTAAAATTGTCAGAAGAAACGCAAACAAAAATTGTCGCTAGTCATGATGTTTATTATATTCATCCAGAAGACAAGACGGCCAGAGATACTCTCATGCTTGTCAGCACTTCCCATGATATCTCTCTTCGTTCATCTGAAAGTGGTGGAGTAATGGGTGATAATAATGAGGAGATTGATTTATCTTTCGTCTCTCAAGAAAAAATGATTGAATTGTTCAAAGATATTCCTACAGCTTTAGAAAATACGAAAAATGTAGCAGATATGTGCAATCTGGATATTACTTTAGGAAAATGGGTTTTTCCGAACTATATTGTAGAATCAGGACTTTCTTATGACGATGAATTTCGTCGTATTGCTTATGAAGGTCTTGCAAAAAGAGCTATGAAAAAAACGGATGAAGTAGAGAAACGGCTTGAATATGAATTGAAGATTATAAAAGATAAGGGATATGCTCAATATTTTCTCGTAGTATGGGACCTTTTGAAATACGCTCACGACCACGGAATACTTACAAATATTAGAGGTTCAGTGGCGGGTTCTCTCGCCACATATTTAGCAGGAATCACAAATGTTGACCCAATAGAATACAAATTACCTTTTGAAAGATTTCTCAATCCCGAAAGACCTTCTGCTCCGGATATAGATATGGACTTTGCTGATAATCGCCGAGATGAAGTTATTGATTATACAAGACAAAAGTATGGCCATGACAAAGTAGCTCAAATAGGAACATTTGGAACAATG
>Ga0209542_10012170_pt1 | contig 15116 bp, 16 predicted proteins | sample RifCSPhighO2_01_FD_184028 | JGI IMG/M metagenome (GOLD analysis project Ga0209542, IMG submission 184028) | Soil microbial communities from Rifle, Colorado - Rifle CSP2_plank highO2_0.1 (SPAdes) (version 2) | ecosystem: Environmental > Terrestrial > Deep subsurface > Rock core/Sediment ...
AAGTTTGATCCTCTCGTTCCTGGTACTCCCGCTGGCGTTTCCGTTGTGATCGGGATAGAGGAATCGCATGTATCCATTCATACCTGGCCCGAGAATTCAAAGGCCTCTGCGGATGTTTATACCTGTGGAGGTGATATGGAGCCGGAAATTGCTGTGCAATATATTGTGCGGCGTTTCGGTTCGCGCCGCACCGAAGTCACCGTATTCGACAGGAACACCAACCGGGTGACTCGCACGTATACGATTCCGAAACTTCGGAGAAAAACGGCGTAGCAGAAAAAAGCCAGCCCCATGGGCTGGTCTTTGTTATCGCGATTCGTTAGACGTATTCGTACTGGGGGAATTTGTCGTAGAGGACCGCACGGATTTCGGTTCGGTATTTTCGAGAAAGTGCAAACATTCCGCGGTGGCGGATCCCCGAATATTCCTCAAGGCCCGTGCCTATTCTCCGTTTGATTCGGGAGTTTATTTCGGCTTCGGTGAATGCGAGAGGGTTGAACCGTTCGTCATCAGTTGCGATCACAAAGAATTGGCGATAGCGGAAAAACGGGATATCCGGCCCGTAGATCCAGAAGAACCGGAAATGTGGAGCGATTTCGGCGAGTCCCGCAAGAAACGCTTTGCGGGGCGCTTCGATGTCGTTTCCGTTTCCCGACTGGTTTACGAATTTTCCGTTCTGCGCAAGCACGTTTTTTATGTGCTTGCCCGCATCCGGCAGAAACGAATTCCACGACGGAAGATCAACCAGGTCACAAAAAACGACGTGGAACCTTTCGCTGATTTTCGGAAGATATTCAAAAACGTCTTCGACACGGATCCTTATGCGACTGTCTTTCCATGTATTTCGGTGGAGGGTTCCCAGATGCTTTTTCGCAAGCTCCATGAATTCGCGGTCCCAGTCGATGATTTGGATTCGCCGAACCGTGTGATGGCGCCGGATTTCCGCGGCAAGCGCGAAGTCCCCTCCGCCGAGAACAAGCGCATCCTTGACCCCGCTCGTAAGGAAAAGTACTGGATGCGCAAAGGATTCATGATAGAGCCGCGAGTCGGCTTCCGATGCCTGCGGCGAATGGTCGAGCCATTCCGTGATTCCCCACGCACGAGTCCTTACGATTTCAACGAACTGGCGAACTGTGTGTCTTCGAATGATGATTTCCTCGACGTCGTGGCCGTTCAACAGTCCTTCGTCGCAATCGTCAAACATCATGATTCGTGCCATTGCATCCTCCGTATAGGTTCTGACAGTATTGTAGCGACAGAATGAGCTTCGTCAAGTGTTTGATTCGCGAGGATTTTTACAGGTTTCTTTTTTACTCAAAAAGCGTATAATATCACGCATGCCCAGTAATACAACCTCGACTGGGTGATAGAACAAATCTTGTTTTTCAGATTGTGTATATGTTACGAGGAGCAATTTATTATTCATTTTTACGTACTGCCGCTAAAGGCGGCAGTCGAGGTTGATATACTGGGCATGTCATTTTTAACCGGGATTTTTGGCGATGCGAATAAGCGCTATATTGATTCGTTTCTCCCTACGGTAGAAAAAATAAATTCCTTTGAGTCGGAGTTTCAGAAATTCTCCGGCGAGCGGCTGAAAGAAAAAACCGCAGAATTTCGCAAGCGGCTTTCGGACGGCGATCCTTCGACGGGATCAGGACAGGAAACCCTGGACGACATTCTTCCCGAAGCGTTTGCCGCAGTGCGCGAGGCCGCGCGTCGCGCATTGGGCCAACGGCATTTTGACGTTCAGCTCGTCGGCGGAATTGTTTTGCATTCGGGAAAGATCGCAGAGATGAGAACCGGCGAGGGAAAGACGCTTGTTGCAACTCTTCCTCTGTATTTAAATTCTCTTTTAGGAAAGGGCGCGCATCTGGTAACGCCGAACGACTATTTGTCCCGCGTTGGCGCAGGATGGATGGGGAAGGTATATCATGCGCTCGGGGTTTCTGTGGGCGTAATCGCGCATGACATTTCCGGAATATATGATCCGTCCTATGAGGATCCGAATCCGCACGGAGACGATCGCTTGAATCATTTTCGGCCAGTGTCGCGGCGCGAAGCGTATGAGGCGGACATCACGTACGGGACAAATAACGAATTTGGATTTGATTATCTTCGGGATAACCTTGAATACGAAGCAGGTAAGCTCCGTCAGCGGGAGCATAATTTTGCGATTGTTGATGAGGTTGATTCGATTTTGATTGATGAAGCGCGTACTCCCCTTATTATTTCAGCTCCAGACGAGGAGTCGGCTGATCTCTATCAGGTGTTTTCCCGGCTTACGCCTCAGCTCAAAGAGGAGACGGACTATAATGTAGACCGGAAACTGAAAGCCGTGACCATTACGGAATCGGGAATCGACAAGATCGAAAAGCTTTTGGGAATTTCCAATATATATGAAGAGCGGGGAATGCGTTTTGTGAGGCATTTGGAGCAGGCGCTCCGGGCCCAGGCCCTTTTCGAGCGCGACCGCGACTATGTGGTAAAGGACGGCGAGGTCATTATTGTTGATGAATTTACCGGGCGCCTTATGCCCGGGAGGCGCTGGTCCGAGGGGCTTCATCAGGCAATCGAGGCGCGGGAAGGAGTCAAGGTTCAGCAGGAATCGCGGACCCTTGCAACAATCACATTCCAAAATTATTTTCGCATGTACGGAAAACTCGCGGGCATGACCGGAACCGCCGAGACCTCAGCCGAAGAATTTCATAAAGTATACAATCTCGACGTCGTGATGATCCCGACGCACCGGCCCATGGTACGTAAAGATCTCGCGGATTTTATTTTCCAGACCGAGGCCGGGAAATTAAAAGCGGTTATCCGCGAGATCAAGGAGCGCCACCTTAAGGGTCAGCCGATTTTGGTTGGCACGGTCTCAATATCAAAAAACGAGCGATTGTCAAAAATGCTTGAGATCGAGGGAGTGCTACATAAAATGCTCAATGCAAAAAACCATGAAGACGAGGCATTGATTATTGCCCAAGCCGGGCGGGAAGGCGCGGTGACGATTGCAACAAACATGGCGGGCCGCGGCGTTGATATAATTTTGGGCGGAAATCCGCCTGACGAGCGCGCGGCCGATACTGTCCGCGGGGCCGGGGGACTTCACGTAATCGGCACGGAACGCCACGAAGCGCGCAGGATCGACAATCAGCTCCGCGGCCGCGCGGGGCGCCAAGGCGACGCGGGCTCCTCACAATTTTTCGTTTCTCTTGAGGACGAACTTATGCGGATTTTCGGGCCGGACCGTGTCAAGCGCATGATGCAATCATTCGGCATTCCCGAGGACCAGCCGATTGAGCACAAAATGGTTTCGAAGGCCCTCGAATCCGCGCAGTCAAAAATAGAAGGATTTCATTTTGATTCAAGAAAACACGTTCTTGAGTACGACGATGTTTTGAATAAACAGCGCGACGCAATCTACCGGATGCGCAGAGAAGTCCTTTTTCCGCAAGAAGCAGACACGACACTTCGCGAGCGGATTTGGGGAATGATCGAGGAGGAAGCGCGCCAAGTCATCGAATTCCATACGAGCGCTCGCGAGGGAGGCGATTGGGATCCAAAGGAAATTTTCGAAACGTTTCGCGCAATTGCGGATATTCCCGACGAAACCCGGGAAAAAATCACTGAAATTGCGAGTGGGGACGGAAGTAATGAAGAGAAACGCACATCGCTTGAGGAATACGTTTTGTCGCTTCTCAAAAATCAGTATGACGCAAAAGAGGCGCAATTGGGCGCTGACGGCATGCGAAACGTAGAAAAAGTTGTCATGCTTCGCGCAATTGATATTTTGTGGATGGATCATTTGGACCAGATGGAGCATTTGCGGGATTCCGTGCGTCTCCGCGCATACGGCCAGCGCGATCCTTTAGTGGAATATAAAAACGAAGGGGTGCGGCTTTTCCGGGAGCTCCAGGGCGCAATCCGGTCCCAAATCGTCGGCTCTCTCTATAAGGTAGGCGGCACAGTGAGGCCTGCAATATCTGAAAAAATAGAGGAGCGTAAGCCCGATGCGCCGTCACTCAACATTACTCAGGCAGATATCGGAGGAGCGCGCGCGTCGCCGATCGCCGGAAAAAAATCTTCGGAGCCCGAAGTCGGTCGCAACGACCCCTGCCCGTGCAGAGCGAAGCATCCCGATGGCCGTCCAAAGAAATATAAGCATTGTCATGGAAAATAAAGTTATCATATCAATATGAGAAATAAGCAAGAAAATGCTGAAGTCGGTTTAAAATATTCCTATCAACAGTATCAAGAGTTGGGGGGCGTTATCAATGAAGAAGATTATCAAAGCGTCCTCAATTGTGCTCAAAGCGCGGTTACCGTAGACAATAAAGCATTGATAGCGCAATCAGAATTGATTGCGAAGAAATCAGGAATTATGTTACACAATTCGGAAGATGCGCTGGATCAAAGGACTGTTTTATACGGGATACTGCGAACCGACACTAATCCTGGAGAGAAATATCATCATGGCCAAATGAGCGACCAGAAATTGTTTGCTGAAGCACTAAGAATGTTAGGAGATGCGGATTCGTTAAAAAAGTTAATTGAAGCGCATCCCAATATTTTATTATAGAGTTACATAGCGCATAAAACGAGGTCACAGAAAATAGCATGGAAAATTTAGAGCAAAGGATACAAAAAATTGAAGACAGGAATCAAGGGGTTGAAGCAGATAAAGCTTGGGAGACGAGCTGGACAAGACGGATTTTACTATCAGTGTTCACTTATTTGGCGATCGGAGTGTATATGTGGGCGATTGATATTTTGAGGCCATGGCTTAATGCGGTAGTGCCTGCGGTGGCATTTATGCTGTCAACACTTACAATGCCGTTCTTCAAGAAGTTATGGGTGAGAAGAAATCAAAAATCCCTGCGGGATAGGGAATAAAGATAAAAAATGCCATGGAAAATAAAACAAACAACAGAATACGCATTAAGGTGATGTGTTTCGTCACGGATGGGGATAGGGTGCTTGCGGGGCATGGGCGCGACAACGTGAAAGGCGAGGATTTCTACCGGGTATTGGGCGGGAGCATGCAATTTGGCGAGACCTCCGAAGAAGGCGTCCGAAGAGAGATACGGGAAGAATTGAATTCAGAGATTGAAGACCTAAAATTTCTGGATATCGTGGAAAATACGTTTGTCTATAAGGGCAAGCCGGGTCATGAGATTATATTTCTTTTTCAAGGAACATTGGCGGACAAAGAGATTTATAAAAAAGCAAAAATTCATATTGCGGAGGAAGGGTATGAATTCGATGCGGAGTGGGTCTCGCTTAAAGATGTTTCAGAGGGTACGGCGCGTCTCTATCCGGAATATGACTATTCGAAATTCGTAAAGCGCACCAATAAATAGTATGGAATATAATGACGAGAAGAAACAGTTTCTTCTCCTTGACATAAGCGGGGTTTTGATTGTGAATGGTACCCCGAACCATGAGCTTATCGAATATTTTGTTTCGGAATGTCCGGCGGATAAGATCGTACTCCTAACAAATCTGGATACTAATGCTGGTGATATTCTCACGAAGCGCTACGGCATACCGGAGTTTTATGACGAGATTATTTCTGCGGGCGAGGCCGGATACGCAAAGCCGAATCCGAAGATTTTTGAAGAGGCACTCAAGCGTCTTAACGCAAAAGCAGAAGAGTGTATTTTTGTGGATGATACGGAAGAAAATATTGAAGCGGCGCGAACGCTCGGCATGAAAGTGATTCTCTATCGGGATTTTGTCGCATTTCGCGCGGAATTGAAAACCTTGATACAATAGAAAGGAGAGACCGAGTTTTTATCATGGATGATATTAAGAAAAGAGTGTTTTTCCGTCATATTGTTCGCGATGCCGCAATTATCGCGCTCGGAATCTTTTTTGTAGTGTTTCTTGAGAAGAGCGGGGCCGTCGAGCGGTTTCTTGATCTTACGCGGGGATTTTTCCCGCTGGTGAGTTTCGTCGCAGGAATGTTTTTTACATCAATCTTTACGACGGTATTCGCGACCGTTGTTTTTGCGGAAATCGCTCAGGATAACTCGCTCGTTCTCACGGCGGTTTTCGGAGGACTCGGAGCATTCGTAGGCGACTATATCATATTTCGTTTTGTTCGAGATACGCTTCTCGAGGATATTCGCGGACTTCTTCAGATTTCTCATGCCGATAGATTTGCAGAAATTTTCCGCCTTCAGCTTTTCCGTTTTCTCGCGCCGTTTTTCGGAGCGGTCATCATTGCGTCTCCCTTGCCGGACGAGCTGGGAGTCGCGCTTTTGGGGCTTTCAGAGATAAGTACAAAAAAGTTCGCGGTGTTTTCTTTTCTTCTCAATGCAACCGGCATTGTCATTATCGGGGGTATAGCTCGCGCGATTGCATAGACGGCTCATTTTGCAGAAGGAGTCGTCGTGCTATACTCCAATTAGCACCCTTTTTGAAGGAGGCAGGAGATGCCGTTTCCGGTTTTTCCTGATCTTGGGTGGTGGGCGTATATCCTTGTTGCAGTTTTTCTCTCGCATCCGATCACAATGTCGGTGACGCTTCACCTGCATCGTTCAAGTACCCATGGGTCTGTAAAGTTTCATCCCGTGATCAATGGATCTCTGCGGTTCATTTCATGGTTTTTCACTGGGATGAAAGAACGAGAATGGGTTTCTGTGAATCGAAAGCACCATATGCACGCCGACCGAGCTGGCGACCCGCATAGTCCGTTGAACGAAGGACTTTTCAGAATGCTATGGAAGGGCGTGGTTCTCTATCGGAGAGAAGCAAAAGATCCTACTACGATTCGTCGATACGGCTACGGTACGTCAGACGATTGGGTGGAGCGCCATATTTTCGGACATCGCTATTTTTGCTGGTCCGGAGTCGTGATCCATTTCTTCCTTGAGGCGTTTCTCTTTGGATGGAAGGGGATTTTGATCTGGGGATTTTTGACGATTTGGATTCCTACAATCGGCGCGTGGGGCATAAACGGTCTCGGCCACCGCGTCGGCTACCGGTCTTACGCGCTTCGCGAAAACGCGAGGAATATCGTTCCGTGGGGGATTCTTGCAGGCGGCGAAGAGCTTCACAACAACCACCATGCACATCAGGGCGCGCCGAAATTCTCAATCAGATGGTGGGAGTTCGATCTCGGCTGGGCGTATATCAGAACCCTTTCTTTTTTCCGACTTGCATCCTATCGGCATTCAAGCATTCCGGCGCTTCGCACGCTCGCTCTGCGCTAGCCGAGCGAGCACTTTTTAAAATCTGCACGTGGCGAATTATTCAATTAATATATTTTTGTGAAGGTGCATAAAGAAAAAGTTTTATTTTCGAAAAAGAGGAACTCTATCTACTCCGGTTTTACATTAATCGAGCTTCTTGTCGTAATCGCCATCATCGGCATTCTCGCGTCGCTCATTCTTGCCTCGTTGAATAACGCCCGTCAAAGTGCCCGCCTGGTAAAAGCACGGGCGGAGGTGAGTCAAATCCGGAAAGCGATTGCGCTTCTTGAAACGGATACCGCACAGTGGCCGGGCCACAAAACGATTGACGACGTTCAGTCGGGCGTGAGCGGGAACGAGATATGGGACCTGACGGCTCCCGAAGCCGGGCTTCTTGCGACCGACGGCAGTTTTCCGAATTGGAATGGTCCGTACATTCAAGCTATCCCCCTTGATACATGGGGCAATCCCTATTTTTTTGATACGGATTACGATATTGATTCAACTGCGGGCGAGCGGTGGGCGGCGGTTGTCGGCTCATTCGGTCCGAACGGCGTGGGCCAGAATGTATATGACGATGATAATATCTATGACGTGTTGAAGGCGGAGTAAGTGGAGACAAACCAGAGAGTAACAAAATCCCTCCGGCGCACGCCGGAGGGATTTTGTTAGTTAATTTAGACGATCATCGGTTCTCGTTTGCCCAGATGACGAAGGTAAAAACTTTATTGCCGCCGCCGAGGTCTTTCTCGAATAAAGATGAGCGGCCATCCGAAGAGGTGCGGATAGATTTGCCCCACTCGGCCACTTCCTGGCCGTCCACTCCATTTGCACCAGCGCGCTTGCCTGGACCGGAGGTTATCTGTCCCACCGTAGTAGTGCTATCAAGATGGGCGTAAATGATCTCTATCTCTTCGAAATCATGCGCATTCGGGTGTTCATTCGAGGGATCGGTGGCAGAAAAACCTCCGGGTCCTCCGTCCGGATCATTGGTGTAGTCCATGCAGGATCCGAGGTTCGCATTGTTGAAGACCTCGTCCTGATGGTCGAGCCCGAAATCATGCGCAATCTCTTGGCACATAACCAACCTGCGCCAGGCCGGCGTGTTGTACGTACTTGTGTTAAAGTACGTATCGTTCACCTTGGTTATGGCCTGGGTAATATGGGAACCCGAAATCCAGATCTGGGCGATACCGAGCCAGCCGGTCTTGCCGTAGCGTTCCGAGCATGCTTCAATTTGTCCGGCTTTCGGTTTGCAGGTGCGCGGTTTCGTGCTGCCAGTGACTTTTGTTAAATTAAGTACTGAAGATGCGCTCCAATCGGCAATCGCCTCGTTTAAGTAAGGATCCCAGACAGCAGAGACGTTATCGCCAACTTTCAGCGCAAAGGGATTACTGGTTCGCGCCCAGTGATACCCGTTCCATGAGTGAGTTGCGCTTGCGGCTGACACGGAAAGCACCACGGCAACAGCTAAAACTCCGAAAATTACTACGTATTTCTTAAAATTCATAATTTTATTTTTTAATTAAAATTGACCTTTCTATTTATACTTTATACTCTTTGACTCTTTTTATCATTATACTCTGATCGCGGCATTTGTCAACACGCGGGGATTGAATTTTGTCTTGTTTTGTGATATAATACGGGAGCATGATAAGGAGACACCTCCATAATTTCTTCATTCCCCACGAAGGGAACGAATACCGGCCGCATTCTTTGCGCGAGGAGAGTGTTCTTATGTTCGGCGCCGCGGCAGTTCTTTTGTTTGCGGGCGCGCTTCTCAATACGTACTTCGCCGCAAGGACGGATTTTTACGCGGCGATCGTTCCGTCGGTTCTCGCGGATTTCGCGAATGTCGATCGCCGAACTCTTTCCCTCGGGCCGCTTCAATGGAATCCCGTTCTCGCAGAGGCCGCACGCGGAAAGGCCGAGGACATGGCGCAAAAAGGATATTTCGCGCATACGAGCCCCGAGGGCACAACACCGTGGTCCTGGTTTAAAAAAGCGGGATACAGGTATCGCTATGCGGGAGAAAACCTGGCGGTCTATTTTAGCGATTCATGGGATGTCCATACGGCGTGGATGGATTCCGCGGGACATCGCGCAAATATTTTAAGCGGAAAATTTACCGAGATCGGCATCGCGGCCGCAAAAGGAGTATATCAGGGCAGGGAGACGATTTTCGTTGTCGAGCTTTTTGGAAAGCCGCAGGAAGATGCAGGTCTTTTACCGGAAGCTGTTTTGGTTCCTCCGGTTGTATCGGGGATTGAGAAAGCGCCGCCGACCGAGAAATCTCGCGAGGAAGTTGCGAGCGCCGAAAGTAAATCAGAGAGCGAGCTTTTTATCGCTCTTCCGGGCGAAGACAAGGAGGTGGACGCGTCTCTGTCCGACGTCCGCGCGGCCCCTCGCGTTCAATATTCGTCCATCGTTGAGCGCACGGCAGCGACCCCGCGTTCGAACCTTCGTTTGTCGTACTTCATCCTTTTTGTTATAATTGCGTTTGCGCTTTTTCTCGGTGTTTTTGTTGAGATCCGGCGCCAGCATTCTCTCCACATTGCATACGGCATTTCGCTTCTCGCGTTTCTTTCGCTTCTGTATTACGCAGGGGAGGCATACGTATTCACGAATGTTTTTATAATCTGATTCGCATTATGGGAAAACGCTTTTTTTTATTTCTTAAACGTCCCCGTATTGCGATTCTCGCGATCGTCGTCGTTCTCCTCGGCGTCGGAGGATATTTTTTGTTTTGGAAAGACGGCGAGCCCGCGCGCGAAATCGCCGCAGCGAAGAGAATGGATATCCGCCAGGAGGTGAGCGTCACGGGCCGCGTTGAGCCGATTGAATCCGTTGATCTTTCGTTTGAAAAAAGTGGGCGCGTGCGGCGAGTCGCTGTCGCGGTGGGCGAGCGCGTCTCCCCGGGGATGATTCTTATGTCACTCGAAAACAGTGACCTCTACGCGAATCGTGCCGAGGCCGAAGCCGACTTGAAAGTCCAGCAAGCGATTCTTGACGAGTATCGGCGCGGCACGCGCCCGGAAGAGATCTTGATTTCGGAGGCGAAGGTGAAGAGCGCGAAGTCCAGCGTCATCGACGCGGCGTCGAATCTAATCGACAAAATAAATGATTCGTATACGAAATCGGACGATTCGGTTCGGAATAAAGTCGACCAGTTTTTTCTGAATCCGCGCGGCTCCAATCCCCAGCTTTTGTTCTCATCTTCGGATTCGAAATTGGAGACGACAGTCGAGCAGGAGCGTTTTTTCCTTGAGAGCGAGCTCGTAGCGTGGGGTTCGTCTCTTGCGGCGGTAGAAGCTGATATTCAAAGGGCGCTTATCAATGCAAAAGACCGCGCGTCAGGTGTCAGGACGTTTCTTGATAATGCGGCACTCCTTCTTTCAATACTGACGCCGTCGGGCACCATGACGCAGACGACAATCGATGGATACCGTGCGGACGTTTCAACTGCGCGGACAAACATCAATACCGCGCTTACGAATCTGACGTCGGCAGAGGAAAAGCTTCGGAGCGCCGAGGATGCTTTGGTGGTCGCAGAGCGCGAGCTTGACCTTCTGCGCGCGGGGAAGACCGCGGAAGATATCGCCGCCCAGGAAGCGCGCGTCTCGCAGGCGGAGGCGCGTGTGAGGAGCGCGGAGGCCGAAATCGAAAAAACAATTATCCGCGCGCCGATTACCGGTATTGTCACGGAGGAAAATGTTGATCCCGGAGAGGCGGTGACGGCGAATGTGGTTATGGTGAGGATTTTATCAGCGTCGGGATTTAAAGTTGAATCGTTCATTCCGGAAGTTGATATTGCAAAGGTGAGCGCCGGGGACGGCGCCACAATCACTCTCGATGCGTACGGCTCGGATATTTTATTCTCTGCGCGCGTCGGACTGATTGATCCACGGGAGACGATCATTGATGGTGTTGCGACATATAAAATAACGTTTGATTTTGTCCAAAAGGATGAGCGCATCCGTGCGGGAATGACCGCGAATATCGATATTTTGACCGAGGAGAAAAAAGATGTTCTTGCGATTCCTCAGCGTGCGGTCAAGGCGAAAAACGGAGGGAAATACGTTGACGTTTTGGAGTCAGACGGGAAAACGGTCACGGCGGTTCAGGTCGAGGCCGGTCTCAAGGGTTCGGACGGAAATATTGAGATAATCTCCGGTATCACCGAAGGGCAGAGCGTCGTTGTGTTTTCGAAATAGCATTTGTTGAATATGATATGCATCAGATCGAAGCAAAGAATCTCCAGATGACATACGTCAATGAAGGCGTAGAAACTCCGGCGCTTCGCGGAGTTTCTTTCGTCATGAATGAAGGAGAGTTTGTCGCGATTATGGGGCCGTCGGGATCCGGGAAATCAACACTTCTTCACATACTTGGATTTCTTGAGCGGCCGAGCAAAGGCGAGTATTGGTTTAACGGGAAAAAACTTACCGATTATACGGACGACGAGCTCGCGGCGGTGAGAAACGAGGAGATGGGGTTTGTGTTTCAGGCGTTTAATCTTTTGGCGCGGGCGACCGTGTTTGAAAATGTAACGCTTCCACTTTTATATTCCAATGTGCATCCTCGTGAATGGAGCTACCGCGCAGAGGAAGCGATCGGTGTTGTCGGCCTTTCCCATCGCGCGGGGCACTACTCATCTCAGCTCTCCGGCGGAGAAAAACAGCGCGTCGCAATCGCGCGCGCCCTTGTCATGAATCCGAAAGTTATTTTTGCGGACGAGCCGACGGGAAATCTTGATTCAAAATCCGGAGGCGTCATTATGGAGACGCTCGCGCGCTTGAATCGCGAGCGAAAGCACACGATTATCTTGATCACGCACGAAACGTATACCGCGGGTTACGCCGAGCGCACAATACGGCTCCACGACGGCGCGATTGAAGAGGATACAAAAGTCGAAAGGCGAAACCACATTGAAAGCGGATTCGTAAAATGATCCTATGAGATTTTTTTATATATTCCATACCGCGTTCGAGGGGCTTCGCCGGAATCGCTCCCGGTCCGCGCTCACGGTTCTCGGAATCGTCATCGGGATTGCCGCGGTCATGCTCGTGATGTCGATCGGCTCTTCCGCCCAAAATCTCATTTTGAGCCAAATTCAGGGGCTCGGGACGCGAACGATTGCCGTGATACCCGGACGCGAGCCCAGGGGGCCATCGGACGCCGCGCAGCTTTTCAGCGATTCATTGAAGGCGCGCGATCTCGACCTTTTGAGACGAAAAGAAAACGTATCGGGACTCAAAAGCATCATGCCGATTGTCTTCGGGTCTGAATCAGTTTCGTTCGAGGGGGAGACGTATCGCGCGACCATTTTCGGCGGAACAGAGCTTGCAACAGAGATTTTCGACCTCGCGCCCGAAGAGGGTGAATTTATATCCGACGAGGACGTCCGTAGCCGCGCGGACGTTGTCGTAATCGGCGCGAAAGTGAAGGACGAGCTTTTCGGCGATTCCGAGGCGATAGGGAAGCGGGTTCGCATCAAGGATCGGTCGCTCCGCGTCATCGGTGTTCTTCCCACAAAAGGCCAGGTCTCTTTTTTCAACTTCGATGAAGCCGCTTTTATGCCGTATACGACGGCGCAGCAATTCATTTTCGGAATCAAATATTTTCATCGTTTCATTGTTGAGGCCGAATCAGAGGGCGCGATCGATCGGACCGTGGAGGATTTGAAGACGACGCTGCGCGAGTCCCACGGGATCACCGATCCTGACAAAGACGACTTTTTCGTGCAGACCCAGGCGGATCTTGCTTCTCGGCTTTCTGTTATCACAAACGTCCTTACGCTTTTTTTGGCTTCTGTCGCGGCGATTTCTCTTGTCGTCGGCGGAATCGGCATCATGAATATTATGCTCGTATCCGTGACCGAGCGGACGCGCGAGATCGGGCTTCGGAAAGCCATCGGCGCGCGGAGAAAAGACATTTTATATCAATTCCTTCTTGAGGCAATTCTTCTTACCGCGACCGGCGGCGTTATCGGGATTCTCGTGGGGTCGGCGTTGTCATTCGTCGCAGCGCTTCTTATTTCCCAATTTGTCGGGCTCGCGCTTTCGTTTGCGTTTCCGGTTTCTGCCGCACTCCTCGGCCTCGGCGTTGCAGCGCTCGTCGGGCTTATATTCGGCATCTATCCCGCGCGAAAAGCCGCGGAAAAAAGTCCCATCGAAGCGCTCCGGTATGAATAGATCCCTGCGTCTCCATGGGGGTATCGGGAAAGGGAAAAATTTGATATACTTGTCGAACGGGGTAATGGCGCATTTCGTCGGGCTATTTTCCCCATTATTCGCGTTTTTTGGATTTTTATGGAATTAGCATTTCTTATCGGTCGGATTCTCTACGGAGGATTTTTCATTGTGATGGGCATGAACCATTTTACGAAGTTCGCCGTTATGGCGGGATACGCATCTTCGAAGAGGGTTCCGTTCCCCTCGGTCGCTGTCGTGGTTACGGGGCTTATGATTGTTTTCGGCGGGCTTGGGATTGTTACGGGCGTCTATGTCCAGCTTGCGGTTTTACTCATCGTGATTTTTCTTTTTTTCGTATCGATCATGATGCATAATTTTTGGGCGGTTCTGGACGAGCAGGAAAAAATGCTCCAGATGGTCCATTTTTTAAAAAATTTGGCCCTCCTCGGGGCGGGACTTATGATGTTGTCGATTCCCGGGCCGTGGTCCTACGGCATTTTTTGAGGGGCTCTTGCATGGCTGATTTGAGGAATACAAGGAAGAATATTTTTTTTGTTCTTGCCGCAGTACTCGGCGTTTTTTTGTTTGCCGGGAGTATTTCCGCAAACACGGACAGCGAGCGCGAAGCGGACCGGGAGCGTTTTCGAGATGCAATCGAGGAACGGAGAGACGCGCTCAATGGCCGCGTGAACGGAGTTTTCAAGGATCGCGCGGGCCGCGAAGAAGAGGCATCGGCAGAGGCAGATACGAGTTCCTTCAAGCAAATTCGGGATCGAATCCGTGAAAATCGCGATGAATTCAATCGGCGCATTTTTGAGCGCCGCACTATTCTTGCCGGCGGAATAGGCGTGGAGCTCGCGCGATATTCCGACGACTTTTTCCTTCGGGTGCTGGAGAAGTTCAAGACCGCATTCTTGCATAGGACTCGGTAATATGAATGAATTCGGGGGCAAGCAATTTTTCTGGGGCGTTGCGACTTCGGCGCACCAAGTCGAGGGCGGACTTTCGAATGATTGGACAGAATGGGAAGAAAAAAATGCTGACGCACTCGCGCGCGGAGCGCGAAGGCGCGTCTGGCCGCAGTATATTCTCGGGCGTTTTCCGAGCCCGATTGACACCGAAAATTACCGCTCCGGGCGCGCGGCTGATCACTACAATCGTTTTCGCGATGATATTCGTTTGGCCGCAGAAATGGGAGTAAATGCGTATCGGTTTTCGATTGAATGGTCGCGCGTGGAGCCCGAGGAGGGGAAATTCAGCGATGAGGCGATTCGGCACTATCGAGCCGTCATCCGCGCCCTCCGTGAAAAAGGCATAGAACCCTTTGTCATGCTTTGGCATTGGACGCATCCCGTATGGTTTTCGAAAAAAGGCGGATGGGAATCGGAAACCGCGGTGGAGGATTTTCTCCGTTTTGTAAAACGCCTCGCCGATGAGTTTAGAAATGACGTTACATTTTGGGTCGTTTTAAACGAGCCCGGAATGTGGGCGGCGGATGCGTATCTCTTCGGGTCAAAGCCCCCGGGAGAGAGAAGTTTTTCATCGCTTGTCCGGGTATATTTCTCGCTTGTGAGAGCCCAAAGACAAGTGTATGCGGTTTTGAAAAAGATAAATCCCGCGTGCGAGGTCGGAATTGCAGAGAGCATGGAGTATTGTGCACATCCCGGGGTTCGCGCCCTGGTTGATTACTTTCGAAATTTCTTTTTTATTTCGCGCGTCCGTTCTT
>Ga0209542_10012171_pt1 | contig 15115 bp, 24 predicted proteins | sample RifCSPhighO2_01_FD_184028 | JGI IMG/M metagenome (GOLD analysis project Ga0209542, IMG submission 184028) | Soil microbial communities from Rifle, Colorado - Rifle CSP2_plank highO2_0.1 (SPAdes) (version 2) | ecosystem: Environmental > Terrestrial > Deep subsurface > Rock core/Sediment ...
GATTCTTTCTGCTCCTAAATCTTTATAGAATTTTGCTGTTTCGGTATTTGCTGTTGATGCTTGAGTAGATATATGGAAAGGAATTTTATATTTCTTACAAAGTTGAATTACTGCTATGTCCCAGCAAATTATTGCGTCTACGTAAGGTTTTACTTTTTTTATTAAACTTTCAAGTTTTTTTAATTCTTTATCATAGATGATTATGTTTAGAGTTAGATACATTTTTATTCTTTTTTTTAAGGGCGATTCATTGTCACATATTTTTTTTATTTGATTTAAATCGGAAATCTTAAAATTTTTTGCTAAAGCTCTCATATTAAATCCTTCTATTCCAAAATAAATTGCATCACAACCTGAGTTTATTGCAGCTCTTAAATTAATGAAATTTCCAACTGGGGCTAATAACTCGTATTTTGTAGCTTTTTTTGACATGATTTGGGGTAATTAAGAAAGTTTTTATACTTTGTTTTTTCCTTTTTATCATGGCGGTTGTAGTTCAATGGTAGAACATACGGTTGTGGTCCGTGAAACGAGAGTTCGATTCTCTCCTTCCGCCCCTTTATTTTTTCACCTTTAATTTGTTTTTATTCATAGAATAGTAGTATAATCCTGATAGTGCGATTAATTCCAAAATTGTGAAAGCAAACAATGTGAAAAAGATTCCTCTATTTGAGTTTTGAGAATTATTTAAATTATCTGAATCGGGGATTAAATTATCTTCGTCTTTATCGTTTGAACTATTTGTTGATATTTTTGTAGAGAGGAATGAACCTGTTTGAATTCCTGTTGTAGATTTAGGATTATTTAGATTTGAAACTGGATTTGTTGGTGTGTTTGTATTTTCATTTGTATTTTGATTATTATTGGTATTATCATTGTTAGGATTTGGATTAGGGTTATCATTGTTTGTGTTGTTATTTTGGTTTGTTGAATTATTATTTGTTGTTATTTCTTGAATTATTGAATCTTGAATATCTGAACATTCAAAATCTAATTTCAGGCACTTTGGCCAACTTCCGTGAATATAGCAGTTTTTGTTTTTATCGTAAACACTCATGCAATATTGGCATCCTCCAGAATCAGTGCATGTTTCACTTAGTTTGTAATTATCACAATAATTTATTCTATCTCCTTTGTCAAAACATGCCCAGAATTCATTTGATGCGGATAATAATGTTATTATGGAAAATATGTATATTACTACAAATAAAACTAAGAATAGTTTTTTCATTAAAATTCGTATATTAGCTCATTTTTAAGGATTATTAATGTCTAAAATATCGTTAGAAATGTTTTAATATGTTAAATAATTAGTATAATTGAGTTAATATGAAAATACTTTTTGTATGCAAGCACAATAGATTTAGAAGCAAGATAGCTGAAGCTTATTTTAATAAGATAAATAAAAATAAAAAAATTCAAGTTAAGAGTGCCGGACTAGTTACTGGAAAGAAAGTTCATGAGAATGTTGTTAATGAAATAAAATTATTTAATGGGAAGGTTGATAGAACTTCAAGGAATTTAACTGAAGATTTAGTTAGATGGCCTAACGTTACTATAATTGTTGCGAATAATGTTCCGGCACCATTTTTTAAAAATTATGGGTCTAAAATAATTGTTTGGAAAATATCTGATACTCATCAAAGTGATATTAAAAGTATACATAGAATTTCTAATAGTATAATTAAGAAAGTTGATAAGTTTAACGGGGGATTAAGTAAAAAATAATTATATTAAATATTCTTCTTTTTCGTCTTCGTCGTTCCATTTAGAAGATTTGTCTTTTTTGTAATCTACAATGAAGCTGTCTTCATCATCTAACATAGATTCATCGTCTTCATCATTTTCAGCAAGTTGGATTGAAGGTAATTTATTTTTATTAACATTAAACTTTGGAATATCTTCTTCTTTTACAATATTCAATTGAGTATTTTGCAATGTTTCATTTTCAAGATTATATTCGGGTGTGATTTCTTTTTCGAATTTTTGTTTTAGAGGAATTATGGATTTGAGAATACTTTCTTTCTTGGTTTTAACATTTGAGATTTTTGGTAATTTCTTTTTGGTAATCTTCTTTTTAGATTTCTTTAGAGAAGATTTTTTAGCTTTTTGATGCCTAATTAAAGATTTAGTCACCGCATTATTTCCGATTTCAGATTTTGTTTTAGGAGATTTTTTATTTTTGTAGATAACTAACAAAGTGATTAATACGAGCATCTCTATGATTGAAAATAAAACAAATACCAATAAGTAATTTTTTCCCATTAGATTGTTAGAAAAAATTCATTTTTAAGCTTTATTTAGCTGATAAGTATAGTTCGAAATGTTTTAATAGTTATTTTATTTTTTGAAAAAAATTGGCGAAAAGTTTAAATACCTCTCATTTGTGATTCTTTTATGAAACAATTATTTTGTGGGGCGAAAGGCACTGATTGTGCTGGTTGTATTCATCATAAATAATTGGAATTCTAATTTTAATTATCGTGCAAATAATCTTCTATTAAATAAATTTTTCTATGGTATATGTAGTTTAATGGGAGAACGCATGACTGTGGCTCGTGAAACGAGGGTTCGATTCCCTCCTTATGCCCTTTGGAGGATAACATGGTAGTGATTGAAAACTGTGATTATATTCATTGTACCTAAAAATAATGGTCTTAAGAAATGGGCTTTAATGGCATCGGAAATAAATTCTAAAGCTAAAGTAATTGAAATGCGCGGCGAAGATATTCCAGAAATAGTTTCAAAATTTTTAAAGGAGAAAAAGAAAGCCATTGGAATAACAGGAGAAGATCTTTTCAAAGAATATTTATTAAAATCGTTTGACAAAACAATTAAGGAATTAAAGCGAATTTTATGGCTAGATGAATCTTTTCTTTTCAAAAAACCAACCCTTTGTCTTCTCGGACCAAAAGATAAAAAATTTGAAGAGCTTCCGAAAAGACTTAGAGTTTGTATTAATACAAAATATAAAAATATAGCAAAAAAATATTTTCTAAACTTTTATGAAAATAAAGGATATATCTTTGATAAAATTTATCTTTATGGTTCAACAGAGGAATTATTCAACGAAGAAATTGTTGATATTGTTATAGATGTTGTTTGTTCTGGAGAATCAGCTAGGAAAGTAGGGTTAGGGGTTTACAAGCCATTATTTTATTCTGATATTGTTATTATAGGAGATAAAAATGAAAGATTTTAAATTTGAAGATTTATATAAACTTATTGAAAGTAGAATAAAATCTAAAGATAAATCCAGTTATAGTTATCAACTTTCAGATAATCCGAAATTGTTATATAAAAAGATTCTTGAAGAAGCCAAAGAACTTACAAAAACTAAAAACAAAAATCAAGTTATTTGGGAGTCTTCTGATTTAATTTATTTTCTTATTGTTTTTCTTGTTAAAAGACAAGTAAAATTAGAAGAGATAAAAAGCAAATTAAACGAAAGAAATAAAAACAAGAAAAAGTTTAAAACAAAATGACAAATGAAAATTTCGAAACTGTTAAAGGCTTCAAAGACTTCACTGGCGAAGATGCTGTAAAGAGAGCATCTATTAAAAAAATATTAGTTGAGATTTTTGAGAAATATGGATTTGAGCCAGCTGAAGCGCCCACCATCGAGTTCGAAGAATTTGTCAGAGGAAATAATACTGATGACGAGGCTGTTTCAGATATTTTTAAGTTAGAAGATAAGGGCAAAAGAAAGTTAGCTTTGAGATATGAGCTTACTTTTCAACTTAAAAGATTAATGAAAAATAAGAAACTTCCTTATAGAAGGTATCAAATTGGAGAAGTATTCAGAGATGAACCTGTTTCTTCAAATAGGCTTAGGCAATTTACTTCATGTGATGCTGACATAGTTTCTTCTAATATTAAAGATGAAGCTGAAATATTATCAATGGTTAATGAATTTTTAGATAAGCTTAAAATAAAATTTAGGATTTATGTTAATAATAAAAAACTTATGAATGAAATACTTGATGAATTTGAAATAAAAGAAAAAGAGAAAGTTATCAGAGAAATAGATAAGTTAGATAAACTGTCTGTTCAAGAAGTTCAGCAAAATTTAAAGAAGTTTGGAGCAGAAAAAGTTATAGATATTTTTAAGAAAGAAGAAAAATATTTTGAGAAATACAAGTCTTATGAAGAAATAAAAGAATTAAAAAAATACTGCAAGATTTTTGGAGTCAATATAACTTTTTTACCTTCACTTGCAAGAGGTCTTTCATATTATACTGGAACTGTATTTGAAGTTAAATCGGATATAAAAGAAACTATTTTAGGTGGAGGGAGTTATATTTTTAATGGGGTTCAGTCTGTTGGCTTTGGTGTAAGCATAGAAAGATTAGAGATTGTTTCTAAAATAAAATCAGATAAAGAAAGAATCTTAGTGATTTCTATTGAGCAAGATAAAAAAGCAATTGATATTGTTAAGAAACTTAGAAAGCAGGGAAAAAGTGTTGAGATTTTTTATAATAAAGTTTCAAAGGCGCTGGATTACGCAAATTCAAAGGGAATATCTAAAGTTATTTTTGTTGGACGAGATGAAGTTAAAAAAGGAAAGTTTAAGATAAGAGATATGAAGAGCGGGAGAGAAAGTTTGAAAAAAGAGAAAGAATTATTCTAATTAATATATTTATTTGACATTAGATAAGTTTAAAAATCATAAAAAGAGGGTTAAAAAATGGTAAAACAATGTATTCAATGTGGTGCTGAGGCAGATTTATGTAGCAATTGTGAGAGATGTGACGATCATTGCCAATGTGGTGTATCTGCTGAGGAATTTGATGATTTAGATTTGGAAGATTAATCTTATTCTTTACAAAAATTAATAATAATCTCTTTGTTTCGGACTTTGGAATGGAGAATAAAAACTATCAAAGTTAAATTTCAAAATCCCACAATAAGAAATTGAGATAAAAGAAAAATTAAAAAAAGAAAAAGAATTATAAGACTGAATTAAACAATTGCTAAATCTCCACAAATTCCTTCGTGAAGCAAGTTTTGTCCTGCTTGTGCAAGTTTACATACATTTCCGAATTCATTGTTGCTGCATGAACAAACTGGCTGGTATACTTCTAGACATATTGTTGGAATTTCTACACAAGTTCCTTCGTTTGCATTGCAGCTGTCTTTTTGACAATACTCGTTGCTGTTTGAACAATCTGCATTTGATGTGCAAACATTTGGAGTTGGCTCTGGTTCAGGGTCCTTGCATCCAAGTTTACATGTTTCAAAGTTTTCAATTGCTGTTTTTTGACATGCATACTTTACTTCGCGTGCTTCTGATTTGCATTGTAGGTATTCTCTCCCACATTTTTTTCTGGCTTCAAGAAATTCATCTCTGCTTCCAGAATTGTTTCGTGCATCTGCAATACATTGTTTGTATGTTGACTTACATTCACTAAAAGAAACCCTGTATGTGTCTCTGCAATCTAACATGTCAGCTTTTTTTTGTTCAGCACAACCTTTTACATATTGTTTTATGCTGTTTCTGTTCTCGTTATCAGAATTGTTTCCGTTTGGATTCTTAGCAATAACAAAAGCTATAGAACCAATCAAAATAGCAACAAGAACTAAAGCGAAAAATTTAGTTTTCATAACCAATTTATTGAAGATAGTTTTTTAAAGATTTATATCTATCAAAGTATATCTTATAATGAGTAAAATGGAACAATGTGCGACATGTGGTGCTGAAACTGACACTTGCGGGACTTGTGGAAATTGCGACAGCCATTGTGAATGTGGTGTATCTGCTGAGGAATTTGATGATTTAGATTTGGAAGATTAATCTTATTCTTTACAAAAATTAATAATAATCTCTTTGTTCTTTACTTCTGGATGAAATAAGGTTCCATATATTTTTTTGGTTTTATGTTTAAATGCCTGGGGTATAATATTATATGAATATGCAGATATTTCTACTTCGTCTTTGATATCTGAGAAATCAACGTAAAAATTGTGAAGGTGGTATACTTGTTTTTCTTCAGATTTGTTTACTCCTAAAAAATCTTTTTGGAATGTTATTTCTGTAGTACCAATTTCTTTTCTTTCTTTTATTGAACCTCCTAATAAAGTTCCAAGAATTTCCATTCCTCCACATATTCCCAATATAGGTTTGTTTGATTTTAATATATTATCAAATAAAGGGAGTTCTTCTAGAAAATTGTTATCTTTTAGTGAAGTTCCACAAATTATTATTCTAGACGATTTTTCTAAGTCGTTTTTTGAAATTTTATCATAGTCCTTTGTTGAATATTTAATTTCTATTCCTTCTAGTATTTTTTCTATTGGTTTTACAAATTCATAATAGTGTAATTCATGTTTGCAGATGTTTATTATTAGGATTGTCATTCTACTTCAACTTCCATTCTCCATGAGTTTTTTTCTCCTTTAATTTTAGATTTTTTAATGTCAAATTTTATTTGTTTTTTGAAAAGTCCTGGAGCATTGAGAACATAAGTTTCATACTCTCCACCCTCGCCTACTGGATTTATTGAATAGTGTTTGAACATATCTTTTATTTCATTTAAAAAATCATTATCTATTTGTCTTCCCAGCCATTCTGAATTGAAAGGTTCTGCAAAAACTCCTGTTACAATTACTTGAATTCCGGATTTGATTATATCTTTTAAATGTTCGATTTGGTTTTTTTGCCAGAGGGGATTAAAACATTCTAAGTCTAGTTTATCGCATATTTTTTGTATTCTTGATGCTTGATATGTCGATGCTAAAGCTCCTGTAACAATTCCTTCTATTTTGTATTTATCCTTAGCAGCTTTAATTGCAAATTCTAAATCTTTTAATTCGAATTCCTTTACACCATTTGTTTTTTTTATAATTAATGGAATTGACATTGAACTCGCTTGGGCTTTTACTTTAGAAATACTTGGGGTGTGGAACATAAAACTATCTTCGTTTATTGATTGTAATGTTATCAAACATGAAATTTTATTTCCCTCCTTTTTTGCTAAATAGGCTGCATAACATGAATCTTTTCCACCGCTCCATAAGATTCCAAGTTTCATTTTATTAATTATCTCCAAAAAAATCTGCAAGAGGATTAGTAAAATCTTTATTTAATTCATTTAATCTCTTTTTGTTTTGTATATCATCTCTGGTTATTGCCTTTTTCTTTTTGAATGGATTTTCATTTTCTTCATCTATATTTTCTGAAAATTCTTTATCATTTATATCTTCGGAGTTGTTTTCTAATTCGTTATTTAAATTTTCGAAAGGATTTGGATTGTGTTTAAAGTAAACTTTTTTTAACCATATTTCAATTTCTTCAAAAGGCTCATTTTGATGGAGCCATATTTTTTTTTGATTTTCTAGATGTAATAATGGGGCAAAGGATGATATTTTTTCTTCTTTAGATTCTCCAATTAACTCTGTAAATCCAATTTTTATCCTTTCTTCATTTCCTAAATGTGAAAATAGTTTGTTGTATATTTCAAGAATTTTATCTTTTATAGAAAATCTTCTTTTAGGCAATGAAAATGATGATTCTCTTAATGCGTTTTTGTTGATTATTTCTTTTTTAATTCTTCTGTTTTCTGTTATGATTGCCTTGTTTAAACTGTCCATAAGTTCTTTTAAAGAAACTTTTCTAAATCTGGGTAGAGGAGAACGAGGGATTAATTCTGGAATTTCTTCATCTAATTCTATTCTTTCTAAATGATAATTTGGTTTTTCTTTTTTATTATCAAATAATATTTCATCAATAGATTTAATATACTTGTTTAATAATATTTCAGATTTTATTCTTAATAATAATGCTGCAGCTAGAAGTACTTTTCCAGATATGAAGAAATCAGCTTCTTCAAGCTCTTCGACTTTTTTTAAAAAACCATCACTTAAAATGATAATATCTATATTCCAAGGATCTAATTGTTCTGTGTTGATTAAGTCATATATGATTTCTTGCCAGCCAATTTCTTTGCTAAATAATAAGTCATGGATTTGTTCCTGGCTTACATTTTTTGAATTATTTATGGAAGAATTTTCCATTAGATATATAGTATCTTTCTATTTATAAAACTATTTTAATTCTTGTTGTAGTACTTAATTATAGTAGGTTGATCGTGCTTGTAGTAGTTAAATATAAATTTTTATATTAGTTAAATTATGGATTTATATTCCATAAATCTTTTAAAGTAGTCATTATTTAGTAAATGAAGCTAAAATGGTTACTACTTTACGATTGGTTACCTATGTCATTTCGGAGAAGTAACAGAAACGAAACATTTAAATAGTTTAATATGTTCAGTTTATTATCACCTCTTTTTCCCCAGGAGAGGCTTCAAGTCATACTAATTTTTTTGGCTTGAAGCGCTCCCAGGGTTTATATTCGCTACGCGAACACAAATCCATAAGTCAAACATTGCTTCGCAAGTTTGCCTAAGGGTTTATAATAATTCTTGAGAATTATAACACCTCATCTAAAACTGAGTACGGTTAAGTGATTGAGAATTATTTTTTCTTTGCTTTAACTTCTTTTGTAGGCTCAATATCTGACGGAATCTTTTCAGCTTTTTTCCCGGAGAATTCAGTATAATGGCATTTACCACAATATTTTCTTTCCTTTGCTTCAGATAAAAATATACCTGGACCGCAACGAGGACAAAATGAAGCTATTTTTGTGACGCTATCACCATCTACCTTATATTTTGAATATTTCTTGCTAGTTGGTTTATTCAAATGTTTTTTCTTTCCTTTCTTTACTGATTTTTTCTTTTTTGCCATTTTATCCTTTTTTCTTCTCCTTTACTTTAGGTTCAATAGTTTCTTTATCTTCTAATGAATTATATATTTTAGCTTCAACCAAGAAAGTATTTCTTCCGAATTTACCCTGAACTTTATCGATTACAATCTTTGATTCATCTACTTTAAATTTATCCGAGATTATTTTCATTGATTCTATTTTGGAAGGCGTTATTTTTGATTCTACAATTAACTTTACTAACTTTCTCTTGAATAAAGGATTTTCTCTATCCTCTAGAATTTCAATTTTCATCTTGTTTTAATTGCGAACTCTCCTTTCTTGGATAACTTTAACTTCTTTGTAATTTCCGATTTTTCAGGGTTTATAATAATTATTCTTCCTTTGAAGTTATCAGAAAATTCTTTACTGCTACAATCCGGGCAAGAATTTATATTATGTTCATAGATTTTATTACATATTTTGCAGGCCTTTTGTTTTGTCATTATTTCTTTCCTCCTTTCTTTAATTTTTTAGCTTCAGTTTCCTCGGTCTTTGCTGCTTTTTTATCTTCTTTATTTTTAATAATAGCATCTTCTTTTATCCAATCTAATTTACCTAATCCAGGTTGTCTCATTGTTAATCCTATTTTTAATTCACCGCCCTTGTGGCTTATAGCAACAATTCTTGCAATGCAATTGTCTCCTTTTTTTAGCGTTCTTTTAGATTTTTTACCTGATAATGAATTTGTTTTATTTAAGGATACAAAATCATCCATAGTTTGTCCGATGTGGATTAAACCTTTAACAGATCCTATATTCATAAATGCTCCAAAATTTGTTATTTCTTCTACAATCCCATAAACTAATTCATGAAGTTCTGGTTTCCATATTAGTAATTTAAATCTTGATTCATAATAAGCAGCACCATCACCTGGAATTATGACTCCATCTCCTACTTTTATTACTTTTATTACTGAAATAACTTTACCTATTTCTTTATCATAATATTGATTATAGGTTTCTATTAATTGTTTAAATACGGCGTCAGCCGTCGGTAAACCAAATAGTTTAGGTTCTACTCTTACATAATCTTCAACTTCAATTAAATTAAACATGGGTAATCACTTAGATTTGGAGTAAAAATTGGTTTTTAAAGGTTATTATGTGAATGAAATCCACATATTTTTATAAATATCAACCGATGTCAAATTTTATGACTGAATATTCTGCTTTCATATACCGTTCTGGGGAAAAAACTCTGAGGATACAAGTTATGTATTCTTATGGGAAACAGAGTTAAGTGATGAACAACAAAGAAGAAGTGGTATTGAATTTGTACATAAATATTCTAATTTGACAAAAGAACAACAGGATAAAATTTGGAGAAAGGTTCGCGAATTCAGGGGTAAAGAAAAAAGATTATTGATAACAATTGAAGAGATTTTGGGAGAAAATGATTAAATTAATTCCAACTGATTTTTCCCGCGAATAATAAATTTTTTATTCTTGACTTTCCTTTGCATTTCTCTATCAAGAGTTGCTATAGTTATGGACTGATTGTTGTTTGCATAATTAATAATGGCTTTATCAACTGTTTTGCCTTTGATATTAATTATTTTAAAGTTATTTTTTCCCATTATTCTTATTGATAACGAGGCTAATGTTGAATTATTGGAACCACCAATTGTCGCTATTTTTTCTAATTCGGTGATTACTATGTTTGGGATTATAACTGAATAGCCTTCTTCATAAAAATATTTGAAAAAATCTATTTTTTGTTTTGTGCAAGTTATCATAAAGTTTGTATCTAACAATACTTCTTTCATAAATATCATTAGAATTTCATGTATAAAAACTTAACATTTATTAAGTTAAAACCTATATATCCTTATGGAGAATAAAGAAAAAGAGCATTTGATTTCAGTTTTAGAGCAGACTAAGAAAGCCGTTAAGAAACAAGATGTTTTGGCATTAAAGATGTTGAGTAATCAGACAATTCATTCTGCGAGTGTTGAGCAGGACGCCAATAGTGTTGCTGTTGCTGTTGCTGTTTATTCTTTGGGTAAAATAATTGAAAGGCGTAATCAACAGAATTTTAAGGGCTGTGATAACTTTTGCAAGACTTCGTTGAGTTCAATTGATAAGTCCATTAAAGCGCTTGACAAGAATGATGAAGTTGCTTTTAGTAAAAGTTTAAAGGAAATAAATTTTTCTGTTGGAAAACTTTCTCCTGATTTGAAAAAGTATATTAGTGATATTTTTAGAAAGGCGTCGATAAATAAGGCGTCGAAGATTTACGAGCACGGAATTTCCATGGAGCAGACTGCTCAGTTGCTTGGTTTGACATTGTATGAACTTGCTTCTTATGCAGGACAAACTCCTGTTTCTGAAGCTGATATTAACAAAACTATGACTGTTAAGGCGAGAATTAAATTGGTAGAGGAGATGTTTGAATGAAAATCATTCTTGTACGACACGGAGAATCAGAGCATAATGCTGGAATAGTTGAAGGTCATAATTCGTCTCTTTCTAAAAAAGGTAAGTTACAATCTAAAAAATTAGGAGAAAGATTAAAAAAACAAAAGATAAAAATTGATAAAATTTACACAAGCGAATTAATTAGAAGCAAACAAACTGCGGAAATTATCTCAAAAATTATTCATGTTCCTATTAAAAAAAGTTTTGAAAGTTTGAATGAATATGACCCCAAGAATCTAAAAAATAAGTTAAGATTGTTATTAAATAGGAGGTTAAAAAGATTAAAAAAATTCTTGAAAGAAATATCAAGAGAAAAAGAAAAAGAAAAGACAATTATGGTTGTTGCACATGGAATTACAAATAGAATTATTATTGGATATTTATTAGATCTTCCGTTAAAAAAGCAATTACTACGTTTTAGACATGCTAACACTTCTATAGGTATATTAAGTTGGAGTAAAGAATTCAAGAATTGGCATATAACATCGTTAAATGATATTTCCCATCTTCCGGAGAATTTAAAATGAAACGCGCAATAATCTTTGATGCTGGAACGCTAATAACTTTTTCAATGACTGGGATGTTGGGAAAAATTAAGGAATTAAAAGATATTTTTGATGGGGAATTTATTATTACTGAAGATGTAAAAAGAGAAGTAATAGATAAACCAATAACAATTAAGAGATTTGAACTTGAAGCACTTCGAGTAAAAAGATTGTTGGAGGATAAAGTTTTGAAGTTGCCTGGTGGGGTGGGATTTGATAATAAAATTATTTCTTTGAAGACAGAGGAGATTCTTGGGATAGCCAATAATACTTTTTTTGGAAGGGGAAGGGAGATTAGATTAATTCATTACGGAGAGGCTTCTTGTTTAGCATTGAGTAAGATGTTAACAGAGAAAGGAATAAATAATATAATTGCAGTAGATGAAAGAACTGTTAGATTGTTATGTGAAAATCCTGAAAATTTGAGAAATTTATTTAAGAATAAATTGCATACTGAAATAAAATCTAAAAAAGAAAATTACAATTTTTTTAAAGGTTTTAAATTTATACGGAGTTCTGAGTTGGTTTATGTTGCTTACAAGAAAGGTTTCTATGATTTGAGAGATCATGATATGGTTTTAGATGCTTTGCTTTATGCTGTGAAATATAATGGATGTTCAATTTCTGAAGATGAAATTAGGGAAATAAAGAATATTGGAAAAGTTAAAGGGTGAGATTAAAAAGGTGATTTCTTGATATTTCTATTTTTGTAGAGTTATTGGAATTACTTATATGAGCAATTAAATCGTCCCCATTTTTAGAAAGGAAATATAAACCGTTGTTTTCATAGTTATCGTCGTAGGCTTTTTTTAAAACTGGAGTTAAGAATATATTTGGAACTCTTTGCGAAATGGTTATTGTTCCCAAATCAGGATTATATCTATTTTTTTCTGTTTTAATATTTTCTGGAGAAATCATTGTATATTCTATTAATTCTAATCTTAATTGTTCCAAATTCATATTATTTATATATTATAAAAATATATAAAGACTTTTGTGTCCTTGAATATTAAGGGTGCGTAGGCTAGGCATGAATAAATTCATACCGACAAAATTCCTCTGTGGAATTTCGTCATGGTGCTCATTAGTATTGTTGGGTGCGTAGGCTAATGGTAGACTGGCTGCCTCCAGAGCAGCATGTGGGGGTTCGATTCCCTCCGTGCCCATTTCTTGTTAACCCCCGCTTCGCGACGTCAAAATGTAAACATTTTGTCTAGGGGTTCGATTCCCTCCGTGCCCATCACAATAATTCTTAAATATTCATCCTCACTGGAATTATTATGGGATGGAAAGATGTTCAGAGTTGGGATGATGTCGTAGCGGAAGGAAATAGAAATATAACTAAGAAATTTGAGAGTAAAAGAAGTGGGGCACATTTTAGATGCACCCATTATTCTGAAAAGGGCGAATGTTTTAGATACTGTGCTTCTCGTGCTGGAAAATTAAAAGGAGATGGCATTCAATTTGGGAGAACAGTTCCGACGCCTAAAAGCGCTGAATATCTTTCGAGTGTTAGTGTTGTTGAAATGCAATTATTTTGTTTAAATGGATTTAATGGTTATTCTAAATGTGTAGAGTTTCAGAATCCTCCTCCAGATGTTGAATAAATAATCACAATAATTTTTAAATAATCTTAATAATAGGCATTTAGAAAAAGTAAAAGCATATATTCTTACGGGTTCAATAGATTAAAAAGAGATATATCCTATATTAAATAAGCTGTCTTATTTTAGTACGGCAAAAAAATCTTTAGATTTGAATTTATTAGCTACATTTGAAAATGTTTTTAGAGATGTTGGTATATGGAATCATGTTTATCTTTCTAAGGATAAGGGATTAATGAAAGAACAGCTGGAGGAAAGAATAAAGTTAGTTGAAGAAGAATATAGATTAGCAAAGATTAGATTTGATGTGGGACAAGTATGGGAATTAGATTTAATAAGACCTCAAGAAATTTTAGCCGATTTAGAATTTCTTTACAGTTCTCTTGGTTTTGAAATTCCAAAACCTAAAGAAGAATAATAAATATCAAATAGTTGAAAGAATTGGTATAATTTCGTTTTCTATATCTGCTATTTCTATATTTGTTTTTTCTAATCTTTTAGATAATGCTAATTGTTTATCCGTTAAATCCTTTATCAACAATTCAATTTTTTCCTTTTCAGAAATTAATTGATTAAGATTAATTTTTATGCCTTTTATTTTTTCTTTTAATTCTTTTATTTTATTTTTGGATTCAATTAATTCAGTTCTATATCCTATTAATTTTTCTTTTTCAATATTTAGTTTATCTATAGCTTTATCTGAATCTTTGTAAGTTAATTCTCCAGACTTTATTTTATTTTTAATCTCATTTATAATTGAAAATATTTCTAATGACTCGTCATTTATTATTGCTTCAGATGAATTATTGATATATAAATTAACAAATTTAATTTTATCTTTATTCTCAATGAGATATACATATTTTTCCAATATTTTTTTGTCAAGGAGTATGTTTATGTTGGATTCCAAAGATTTTAAAGAATTTTCTTGAATTAATAGTTCTTTATTTAAGTTTTCCTTCTTTTGAAATCTGTCACTATTTTTTTCTGTTTCAATCTTTATGTTTAAATTGTTAAGTTTTGAAATGTTTTCTTCTTCATTTGATATAACTAATTTTATCTCTTTTTCTAAACTTAATTTGTATTTTATTTTTACTTTTCTTTCCACTTCGTTTAAAATCAACCCTTCTATCTTTTTGTTATTTTCTATTAATATTTTGTTTTCTTTAATATATTCTCTTTCTAAATTTTCTATTTTTATTATATTATCTTTGATTTTTTTCATTTCATTTCCAATAATTAACGTTGCATTATAATAATTTTTATCGGATTGTTTATGGAAATTATGTAATGTGGATGATAAATGATTAATTTGTGAGATTCCTTCTTTTTTCAACTTTAAATTTTCAATTAATCTCCTTAATTCTATTAAATAATCTTTTCTCCCAACCTCATTTACACTTTTTAGTCTTTCTTCAACTTTTTTTTCAGATAAATCAATATTTTCAACAATTTTTGCGTCGCTTTCTAATTTATTAAGAATAATTTGAATTTCATTATATAATTTTTCCGATTTTTGACTTAGCAATAAATCATTCTCTGATTTTTTTTCATTTATGTTTTTCTCAATATTACTAATATCAATATCCTTTTTTTCTTCAATCCCGTTATTTTTTTTGAAGAAATTTTTTATTTTATCAAAAAGTCCCATGATAATCTCATGAAATCATGTCATTTAAAGTTTTTCATTCAAAAGGTTTTTAATTGAATATAATCTCTTTAGTTTATGGTTTCAATTTCAGAAATAAAAAAAAGAAATGACAGGAAGGTAATTCTTGAAGA
>Ga0209542_10012174_pt1 | contig 15109 bp, 14 predicted proteins | sample RifCSPhighO2_01_FD_184028 | JGI IMG/M metagenome (GOLD analysis project Ga0209542, IMG submission 184028) | Soil microbial communities from Rifle, Colorado - Rifle CSP2_plank highO2_0.1 (SPAdes) (version 2) | ecosystem: Environmental > Terrestrial > Deep subsurface > Rock core/Sediment ...
ATAAGGCCATCATGGGATGAGTATTTCTTGAAGATGTGTGATGTTGTGGGTTCAAGGGGAACTTGTGACAGAGGAAGGGCAGGTTGTATTATTACAATGAACAAGAGGATAGTTACAACAGGATATGTTGGTTCTCCAGTTGGAATGAAGCATTGTGACGAAGTAGGTCATGAAATGAAATCAACGATTCATGAGGATGGTTCAATGACAAAGCATTGTGTAAGAACAGTACACGCAGAGCAAAATGCAATATGCCAGGCAGCAAGATATGGAATTTCTTTGGATGACTCGACATTATATTGCAAGATGACTCCTTGTTACATATGTGCCAAGATGATAATAAATATTGGTATAAAAAGAGTTGTTTGCTCAAAAGATTATCATGCAAGCAAGGATTCTGTAAAGTCATTTAAAGAAGCAAAAATAGAATTGGACATAAAGGATAAGTCAATTCTGCAATATAAAAACTAATAAAAAATATTAAATAATTTTATAAACATTTGTTTCCTTAAAAGAATATGCCACATATTCATGATAATATTGATTTTACTGTGGAGGTTTTTGTTGTTAAAGATGGAAAAGTTCTTTTGAGGAAGCATGACAAATACAATAAGTGGCTCAGCATTGGAGGTCATGTAGAACTTAATGAAGACACAGATGAAGCTGTTGTAAGGGAAGTAAAAGAAGAAGTTGGATTGAATATAAATCTTGTAAGCAATGGAAAGTTATTTGATTTAGAGAAAGACCAATATAAACATTTAATTATTCCCTTTTTTATGAACAGGCATAGAATTAATAACAATCATGAACATATCACTTTAATTTATTTTGCAAAGTCTGAATCGTATGAAATTGTGCAAGGCGAGAAAGAAGTCAGCCAGGAATGCAGATGGTTTACTATGAAAGAATTGGTTGATCTAAATGAAGGAATAAGCCAAACTGTAAAAAATTATGCCATAAATGCTTTGAATTATTTTGATAAATATGGAAATTAATAAAATAAATAAATTTTTTAAGAAGATAATTTACAAAAATAAATTAAATGTTAGCGTAATAATTGTTTCTCATATACTACCAGATAAGATTATATTCTTTAACAATTTGGAGAAAATTTGTAATATAAAAGCAATAATTCCAAAACAAACCTCCAAAGATCAAAAATCATTAAAAATAATGAAAAAACGATATCTTGTTCTCGATCATATAAAAAAAGATGATTTAAAAAATAAAAAAAATACAATTTCTATGCTCAAAAAAATAATTGGCAATGAAAAGTTTATTATACTTGATGTTGGAGGTTATTTTTCATTTTTGATTAATTCTATTTCCGAAACATTCAAAAACCAATTTTTAGGAGTTATTGAAGATACAGAAAATGGTCATATCAAATATGAAAATGTTAAGAATCTTAATTGTCCTGTGTTTTCAGTGGCAAGGAGCCCCCTAAAATACTCTGAAGATATATTAGTTGAAAATTCTGCTGTTTATTCTGCTGAGAGTGTGCTCAGGTAGAGAAATGAAATTATGGTAGGTAAAAAGATTTCTGTCATAGGTTATGGTAAGATAGGTCAACATGTCGTAAGAGATTTAGTTGCTAAGAAATCAATAGTTTATGTTTATGACAAGAATCCAAAGAAATTAATTCATGCTCTTGCTGAAGGGTATAATATTATTAATAAAAAATATCTCTTGGTTAAGAGTGATATAATTTTTTGTATTACGGGAAATAAATCTCTAAATGAAAAAGATATTAAAAGCATTAGAAAGGAATGTTATATCTTTTCTATAACTTCTTCAGACGATGAATTTGATTTTAGCAAAGGTCTTAAAGATTTTTCAAAAAGTTATTTTGAACCCATTGGAGTTAGTCTAATAAAAAATAATATTAAGATACATTTGGTTAATTATGGAAATTCAATAAATTTTCTCCATAAAGCAGTTATAGGAAATTTTATTTATCTTGTTTAAGCGGAAATTATAAAATCCATTTATGAGATAACTCAAACTAAATATTCTGGAATTTTTGAACTAAAAAACATAAAAAGAGATGAAATAGCAAAAATATGGTTAAAATATTTTCAAAAAGAATAACTTTTGTTTCTTAAATAAAATATTAAATATTTCAAAACTTCTATTTAATTACAATAATCTTTATATACTAAAACTTCACTAAAATACAACATATTGTATAAAGATAAAAATCAGGCACAATATATTGTGTTTACTTAAAAGTGATATGCCCCTATTGCTCAAATCAGGAAACAAAAGTCATTGATTCAAGAGAGTCAGAAAATACAGTAAGAAGAAGGCGTGAATGCGAGAAATGCAGCAAGAGATTCACAACCTATGAAAAGGTTGAGTTTGATTTGAATGTTGTAAAAAAAGACAATAGAAGGGAGCCGTTCAACCATGAAAAGCTGAAAAGCAGCATCCTGAAATCAACGGGAAAAAGACCGGTATCAATGGAGAGGATAGAAAAGCTGATAGATGAGATAGAGCAGGACATAAGAAACTTAAAAACAAACGAGATCTCATCAAAAAAAATAGGGGATAAAGTGATGTCAAAGTTAAAGTCCCTTGACAAGATTGCATATATAAGATTTGCTTCCGTCTACAAGGAATTCAAGGACATAGATGACCTTGCAGAAGAGCTGAGAAAAATAGGGTGATAAAATGCAGGAAGAATTAACCAGATTGAACATAACCGAGAATCAGCTGAAAGTTATAAAAGACAAATATCTTAAGGATTCTCCAACAATTGAATCATGGCTCAGGGGTGTTGCAAGAAATATTGCATTAGCAGAAATTCTTTATTCAAACAAAGTTTCAGATCTTGAAATTTTCAAGAATGTCCAGTATGAAAGAGTGGATTATGATTTCAACAAAAGATTATTCAGGTTCTTTTTGATTCATAAAAATCTTAGAACTTATCCGGAAAGGATTGAAAACTTCAGGAAGTTCATGAAAAATCTTTACGATATAACCGAAAAAAATCCAGAATTGATAAAAAATGCTGAAGAAAAATTTTATAGGATGCTTTCAAACTTTGAATTCTTGCCAAATTCTCCAACTTTGATGAATGCTGGGAGAGATTTGCAGCAGTTAAGTGCATGTTTTAAGGAAGATCAGCCTATCATGACTTCTGAAGGGATAAAATCAATAATAGACATAAAGGAAGGAGACTTAGTACTAACGGCATTAGGTAATTTTAAGAGAGTTACAAAAACTATGGAAAGACTTGTTGAAAATTATAGGGTGATAAACATATGGAAATTACCCAATCAAACATTATGCGTTTCTGATGAGCACCCAATATTATGTTTAAATAAGGAGACTAATGAATCCAAATGGAAATTTGCATCACAGATAACAGAAGAAGATTATGTTGCAGTGTCATATCCTAAAGAAATAAAAGACATAGAAAAAATAGATATAATTGATTATCTGGACAATAAAGATTTTATAGTTGATGATAAAAAAATACATAAAATAAATAAAGATAAAAGATCCCAAAAATATAGCTCACAAATAAATCCAGTAAATAATGAGATAAAAATTGATTTTGATTTAATGAAAATTTTAGGTTATTACATTAGTGAGGGAGATATAGACAATAAAGATTCTGTGAGGTTTACATTTAATTCATCAGAAATTACTTATATGAATGATCTAATGAGTTTGGTGGAAAAGAAATTTGGATTAAAATCAAAAATTGAAAAATCTAATTTTGGTAATTGGGCTAATGTTAAATTTCATTCAGTGATATTTGCCGAATTCATTATAAAAGTTATAGGAAAAGGGTTTAACAAAAAGATAATTCCTTCATGGATTCTAAGTTTGCCAGTAGAAAAACAAAAAGGTTTATTGATCGGAATATTGAGGGGAGATGGATATGGTTTTATCAACAAGCATACAACAAATATAAGAGCAGTTCTTTCAAATAAAAATCTAGTCTATGGAATATGGGTTATATTTGCAAGACTTGGAATTTTGGCTTCCTTCAAGGAATTAAAAAAATCAATATTGGCAACAACAGAACAATACAAATGTAGTTTGGATGGTTTTAATTCTGAAAAGATTTTTAATGAGATATTTATTGAAAAAGAATTCAAAGGAGTAACTCAGATTTCCATGAGAAGACAAAAAGAATTATTGATTAATGGAGTGTTTTATCTACCAGTTAAGAATATTTCAATAATATTAGAACCGATAAAAGTTTATAATTTTGAAGTGGAAGAAGAGCATACTTATGTTGCCAACAATATTGCTGTGCATAATTGTTATGTATTGCCCGTTGAGGATAATATAGACGGAATCTTTGATTCTATAAAAAATGCAGCCATGATCCATAAAAGTGGTGGAGGAACAGGATTTGCATTCTCAAGGTTGAGGCCTTTAGGTGATAGAGTTATGACAACAAAAGGAGTTGCATCTGGCCCTATAACTTTTATGAAAATTTTTGATGTGCAGACAGAAGTGATAAAACAAGGAGGAACAAGAAGAGGAGCCAACATGGGGATTCTTCATTATACTCATCCAAATATAATGGAATTTATTAATATGAAGAAGACTCCTGGAGTTATGGAAAATTTCAATGTTTCTGTTGCAGTTGATGAAAAGTTCATGCAGGCAGTAAAAAATAACGAAGATTATGAATTGATAAATCCGCATGACAAGAAAGCAGTCGGAACATTGAATGCAAGAGATGTATGGAATGAATTGGTTAAAGGAGCATGGGAGACTGGAGATCCGGGAATAATAATAATTGACAGGATAAATAATACAGATAGCAACCCGACACCCGCACTTGGTCAAATTGAGAGTACAAATCCATGCGGGGAACAGCCACTCTTGCCATATGAACCGTGTAACTTAGGATCAATAAACTTATCCAAGTTTATTAATAAACAAAAAACAGATTTTGATTATGAGAGATTGAGAGAATGCATCTTTGACTCTACACATTTCCTTGATAATGTGATTGATGTGAACAATTACCCATTGCCCGAAATAGAAGAGATAGCAAAAATCAACAGGAGAATTGGTCTTGGGGTAATGGGTTGGGCAGAATCATTGGCAATTCTTGATATTCCATATAATTCAAAAGAAGCCCTAAAAAAAGCAGAGGAAGTGATGAGATTTATAAATGAAAATTCATTGAAAGCTTCTGAAGAGATAGTAAATTCAAGAGGGGTATTCCCCTCATTTATAGATTCTATTTATGATAAGAATGGAAAATATTTTAGGGGAAAAGAAGCATATCCAAGAAATTGCGCAAGAACCACCATAGCCCCAACAGGAACGATTGCAATAACTGCCGGATTACAGGGTTCTGGGATAGAGCCATTTTTCTCAATAGTTTATGTAAGGTATAATGCAGCAGCTCTCGATGCCCTGAGAAAAGGTGAAAAGCCGAATGACAAAGATGTTTTTTATGAAGTAAATCCATTATTTGAGGAAGCTGCAAAGAAGGATAATTATTTTGGATTGAGCAGGAGAGAATTATTTGAAAAAATAAATAATAATCATAAATCCCTATTGGGCATTAAGGAGATTCCTGAGAGAATTCAGAAAAGATTTTTGACGTCTCATGACTTAAGCCCTGAAGATCATGTAATGATACAATGTGCTTTTCAAAAATATACTGATAATGCAGTGAGCAAAACTGTTAACCTGAGAAATGAAACAACAGTTGAGGATGTTGAAAAAGTTTATTTCCTGGCATATGAAAATGGTGCAAAGGGGGTCACAATATATCGTGATGGATCCAAATCATTCCAGGTTCTTAATTTAAGCGACAAGTCAAAAAAAGAGGAAAAGAAAAAGAACTTGCAGGAATTTTCAGACTATTCCCCAATACAAACAGGGCAGGGGTTGATGCATGTCCATATAAATTACACTGAAGAAGGCCCAACAAGAGTGTTTGCAAATCTGACTCCGATAGGGACAGAGATTTCTGGATTAACCACTGCATTGGCCATCTTGACATCAAAATATTTTGAATTAGGCGGCGATCCAATGAGAATCTTGAAACATCTTAATTCAATAAAGTCAGAGAAGCCGTATGGATTTGGAAAGAACAGGGTTGATTCAGTGCCTCATGCACTGTCTGTAGTATTGAGAAAGCATTTAATAAAAACAGGAAAGGTAAAGACTCTTGATTCATTACAGGATGACAAAGAGCAGAAGAAATTGGTTATAGAGGAGGATTCAAAGGATCAAAAAGTGTACTGTTCTCAATGCTTCAGCTCAAATGTTGGGATGGTTTCTGGATGCTCAGAACCTACATGCTTTGATTGCGGTTACTCAAAATGCAGCTAATGATGGAAAAAGGCTTAGTTCATGTCTATACTGGAGAAGGGAAAGGAAAGACTTCTGCAGGCATGGGGTTATTGGTAAGGGCTTTAGGAAGGGGATTGACTGTAAAAATAATTCAGTTGTTCAAGAGGAACACCGGAGAGCAGTTTTTCTTTGAAAATTCTGGATTTAATTATATGCAATTTAAGCCTTTACATCCATTTTTTAAAAGTTATAATAAGGATGAACTGGAAAGTTTAAAGAAAGAATTTCTTGAGTTTTGGAATGAAGCAACAGAAGACTTGGATCATGATTTAATTCTGATAGATGAAGTGGGTCCTGGAGTGGCGTGGGGGGTCATTCCTGAATCTTTGGTTCTTGATTTGATAAAAAAGAAGCCGGAAAGAACAGAATTAATTCTTACCGGAAGAGATATGTCGTTGGGAATAATGGAAAAGGCAGATTATGTATCAGAAATAAACAAGATAAAGCATCCTTATGACAAGGGCATTCTTGCAAGAAAAGGAATAGAATATTAAAATGTTGATGTTCCTATTCACAATTCTTGACTTGATTGTTTTGTTTACTTTAGTAGTTTCTTATTATGGCTGGATTGTCTCCCCTTTATTGGTGATAGTCTCAGCTATTTATCTATTGCTGAAAGGGCTTGCCTTCTTTGGAGAATTATTGAGCATGCTTGATTTAATTGTTGCCCTTTATTTTATCCTGTTTTTGTTTGGAGTTAATTTTAGTTTGCTGTTTTACTTTGGAGTTGTTTTTTTATTGTACAAGATCCTCATGGGGTTTGTGAATTTGTAGGGAAAGATTTATATAACAAAATTTTATTTTTAATTTGTTGGAGGTTAGAAAATGGCAGTTCAAGAGATAGATTCAAATAATTTTAATGAAAAAATATCAAAAGGAAGATCATTAGTGGATTACCACGGTTTGTGGTGTGCTCCTTGCAAAGTGATAGCTCCAATAATTGAAGAGATATCAAATAAGATAAAAGATATAAAATTTTACAAGTTGGACGTAGACGAATCTCCAGACATAGCATCCCAGTATGATGTCATGGGAATCCCAACCTTGATATTATTCAAGGATGGAAAGGAAGTAAAAAGAATTGTTGGTCTAAGATCAAAGGAAGATCTTAAAAAAGAATTAAAATGAAAATAACAAGAAGCACAAAACTGGTAAATCTGGCAGATAACATAGAAGCAGTTGAAATTCTTACGGACCTAGGTCTTCATTGCATCGGATGTTTTGCTTCACAGTTTGAAACTCTTGAGCTGGGATGCAGGGGCCATGGAATGTCTGATGAAGAGATTGATGATTTGATAGAAAAACTGAATAATCTTAATAATAATTAAATTTAAAAGATTTGAATTTCTTATATAACCTGTGTCATTTGATAAATCCACTCTGAAACAAAGGGAATATTTTTATGGGAATAAGTTTGATATAAAAAAGCTGAAGCAGTCCCTTCCCATAAAGCCCCAGTTCTTTGTCATTGACCCTGGAACTGAAACAGGGATAATAAAAAACAGAAAGAATCTTAATCGCCTTTTGATACTAAAACCAGATATATCCTATGAAGAATTGAAGGAAAAATTGGCAGAATTTCTTCCTGAAGATGTGTACTATGACAGGAATATTTATAAGAATCCTGAAAAATGCCTTGGAGATTTTGATTTTAGGGAATCATTTTCATCAAGTAATTTCCTCGGTCAGGAGCTTGCATTTGACATTGATCCGGAAAATATAATACATTCAAATTCTTTGTGGGCATTTGACAGGAAATTAATAATAAAATCTTCGGAAATAACTTTGAGTTTTCATGAGGAATTAAAATCTTATTTTAGAGATATAATGATAGTATATTCTGGCAGGGGCTTTCATCTTCATGTTTTTGACAAAAAAGCATACAAGCTTTCAATAAAAGAGAGGGATGAGCTTAACAGAAAATTCATGAGATACAGGATAGACCCCTGGGTCAGCTATGGAAAGATAAGATTAATTCGGTTGCCTTATTCACTGAATGCTCTATGCTCAAGGATATGCACTCCAATAACATTGAATGAGCTGAAGAATTTTGATCCTGATGACAATAAATATTTGATATAAAAAAAGTTTTATAAAGACAGATGTCTTAATCTAAGCATGCCTTTACAAAACCATAAAATAAAGGTGCTGGCTTTTCAAGCGTTGATTTCAATTCAGGATGTGCCTGTGTTGCAACAAAGAACTTGTGGTTTTTTATCTCTATGAATTCAGCAAGAACCCCGTCTTCAGACATTCCGGAAATTGTTAATCCATTGCTTTCAAGTATGTCATGGTACTTTGGATTAATTTCATAATGATGCCTGTGCCTCTCAAGAACCTCTTTATTGTTATAGAGGCTTCTGACTTTTGAATCTTCTTTTAAAATTGCCTTATAGGTTCCTAATCTCATTGTTTTTCCTTTCCCTATCCTGTCATTATGTCCCTCAATTATGTCTATGATTGGAATTTCAGTGTCCTTGTCAATCTCAGTTGAGTTCGCGCTTGTCAGCTTGCATACATTTCTTGCATATTCTATAACTGCTAACTGCATCCCATAGCATAAACCCAAAAAAGGGATGTTGTTTTCTCTTGCATATCTTATTGCATTTATCTTCCCCTCAACGCCCCTTGAACCAAAACCCCCCGGAATTATTATCCCTTTTATATCCTCCATATCTCTTTTTATGTCATCAAGGTTTGTTGTTTCAATCCATTTTGGGATTATGTTCACATTAAGACTGGCGGAGCAGTGCCTCAATGATTCAATTATGCTTGCATAAGAATCTTCAAGTGCGGTGTATTTCCCGCATATTGCAATCTTCAGTGATTTATTTTCAGGATTGTTTATGTTTTTTGCAAGAACATCCCATTTTTCAATGTCTGCCTTGAATGATGTGTTTAGTTTCTTGTTTATCCTTTCTACTATTCCCTGCTCATGAAATATCATGGGTATCCTGTAAACATTATCAACATTTATCCCGCTTATCACATCTTCTTTTGAAACATCACAGAATAATGATATTTTTTCTTTTATTCTGTCATTTAATGGATCCTTGCTTCTTGTTATTATTATGTCGGGCTCTATCCCTCTTTGGTTTAGCAGCTTGATGCTCTGCTGTGTTGGTTTTGTCTTCGGTTCATTGATGTGCCTGGGAATTGGAACATAGGTCAAGTGAACGAAGAGAACATTTTCTCTCCCAATTTCTCTTTTTAACTGCCTTAATGCTTCAATAAACAGGTCATTTTCCATGTCCCCTACAGTTCCTCCTACTTCTATGATTACTATATCAGGATTCTCTTTTTCAACAAGAAAATGAATTTTCTCTTTTATTTCATTTGTTGCGTGAGGTATTAACTGGACTGTCTTTCCAAGAAATTTTCCTTCTCTTTCTTTTTCAAGCAAGGAATGAAATATTTTTCCCATTGTTATGTTCCATTCAAACCTGCAGCTTATTCCTAAAAATCTCTCATAATGCCCAAAATCCATGTCAACCTCTCCCCCGTCATCAAGGACAAAAACTTCCCCATGCTCTACGGGATTCATTGTGCCCGGATCATAATTAAGATAACCATCCATTTTTATGGGCAATATTTTAATCCCATTAAAAATTAATCTTCCTATTGAGGCAGCAGCCACTCCCTTGCCTAAGCCAGAAAGAACTCCTCCAGTAAAAATGATGAATTTAGGTTGCGACACAGACTGAAAACTTGATTTTATTTATAAAAACTATTTTAGTGCAGAATATATTTTGGAGGATAATGAAATATAAATGATTGAAAGTAAAAATTGTAGCATAATAATGTTTATATTTAGGACCCTGTAAAGTTAATTAATGGTAAACAAAAATAAGACTATTTTAGCTTTATTTTTGTTTATGTAAATTAGATAAAATTAGTCTTTATCCTTAATATATGATTAATTTAATATATATAATAAACAATCGCCATTAGTTAATTTAACAGAATCATATTTAGTTCTAATACGCGAGTTCCACTAGTTTTTGACAATGAGAAGGAATTGGACGGTTTAAGGAACATTTCAGAAGCCGTTGGTGTTGAATAAATAATAAAAAAAGAAGAGATTAAATCTTTGCCTTGCTTAGTGGAGTCATCTCTTTCCATGCATTTCCAAAGAAATTTTCTAAGGTACTTGCAAAGTAAGGGGTTGTTACCCATACCCCAATATCATAGCTCGGATGCACCTTATCATCATCCATGACCATGAACATCACATGCTTCCCGTCCACAATGACAAATCTCCCTGCAACTTTCTCCGGAATTCTTATCTCTGAGATTTTGCTCAGCTCCTTGACTACAGCTTGATTTTCCTTTGTCACAGGAGAAGCTATCTTTATGTTCACTCCTTTTCTCTTTAATTTTTCAAGTGTTGGCTTCATGGACTCAAATTTTCTTATCAATCCTTTTTCTGTAGTCATTATAGAAACATTCTTCTCTGCTGATTTCAATAAAGTTTCCATGTGTGCATACATGTTGTGTCTTCCTCTTATTGCTCCCGACAAGTCAGTTGGCTCTACAAACTCAATTCCTTGCTTGTGAAGCAGGTCCAACTCTCCTAATAAATCTCCACCTCTCAAATCATCAAGCCTCTTAACTTTTTCTTTTGCATCATCATACATTAGTTTCTTGCATCTCTCCACAACTTCTTTTGGCTCGACAGTAATGTATTTTATAGGCTTTCCTAGTTTCATAACAACAAATCCTTTCTTCTCAAGTGATTCAAGAATGTCATATGCCCTGGACCTTGGAACATTTCCTATATCTGATAATTCGCCGGCAGTTGAAACCCCTCTAGAAAGCAGCGCAGTCCAAATCTTAACTTCATACAAGTTTAATCCGAAAAATTGTCTTAGTTTGTTTAAAAATTCTTCTTTAACAATCATTTATTTAACCCCCTGGGCAATCACCCCTCTTTTTTTAGTATTTTATACTATTACTTGTTAATAGGTAACCTATTAATATTTAAATATTGCTATTCTGGAGTTTAATAATCTTGTAGTGTAACTATTTATGTTTTTCACGCATTCTTCACAAAAATCATTTTCTGCCTCGCTGTAAATTATAAATTCTCTCAACATCCCTCAGAGTATTCACTTCGGATAAGGGCTTATCAAACCTCAGGTTAAGCACTCTCGGGAATCTTAATGCATATCCTGAAGAATAAGAAGGGCTCTTCTGTATTTCTTCGTAAGAGACTTCTAAAACTATCATTGGTCTTACTTCAACTTCTTTTCCAGAGATTTTTGTTATTAGCTTCTTGAGTTCTTTTGTAAGCTCGGAGAATTTTATGCCCTCATTTTTTTCCTTGACTCCAGAGCCCACTCTTCCAACCTCCAAGAATCTGTCTTTATCCCTGCACGAGACAATAAAGCTTGAAAGCCAATTGCTTCTTTTTCCCTCCCCCCATGTTGCTCCGGTTATCACCAAGTCCAGAGGTTCAAGTACGGGCTTTAATTTTACCCATCCATTGACATATCTTCCCGGAATGAATTTGCTATCCAGGTTCTTGATCATCAATCCTTCCGTTCCTGCTTTCAATGCTTCATCATAAAATTTCTTTACTTTTTTTTCATCATCGCTTACTAATTTCTTCGTCAGAACTATTCTTCCTTTTTTTTCATTGATTATTTTTTCAAGCAGCTCTCTTCTCTTTGATAAGGGCTCATTCATCAAATTCTTTTCATTGTAATAGATGACATCAAACACATTAAGCTCAATGGGAAAGTCTCTCGCCATTTTTTCTATATTGTATTTTCTTTTAATTCTCTGGGAAATGCTCTGGAATGGAGTATATCTTCCTTCCTTTATTCCAGCAGCTTCAGAATCAAGGATGTAATTCTTTCCTTTTACATTCTCTTTCAGGTATTTCACAACATCAGGAAATTGCTTTGTGACATTCTCCATGTTCCTTGTGAATAGTTTTATTTCTTCCTCATCAAAGTGGCACTGTAAACGAAACCCATCCAATTTAAATTCGCATTGTGCAGGTTTGCCGATAGCCTCAAATGCTTCATTTATGTTTTCAACTTTTATTGAGAGCATTAATTTAACTGGTTTTCCTGGGGATAGTCTTAGTTCCAGTCTTCCCTCCTTGCATAGTTCAGCAACCTTCCCATAATCGGCGCTTACATTGTAATTATCCTCAATCTCACCTACATCCCTGTCAAATGCCTTTGCAACTGAATCCCTTATTATTCCTGCAGCAACTCCCACTCTTAAATCTCCTATTACCGTGTTGATGATGTGTCTTGCTTCATCAGGGCTTGCGTTTGTCAGAAGTTCAGTGATCAGGGAAACTTTTCTGCCCACAGTTCCCTTTCCCTGAAATTCGGATAACCTCCTTAAATTTTTATAAACTTTGTCGAGTGTTAATTTTTTGCTTGTTAATGTTCTTTGGTGCTTTTCCTTTATTAATTTCTCAGAGACTTTTCCTAAATCTCCCATCTTTTTCCATAGTTCTTCAATCTTGCTTTGAGGAATTCCTGTTGATTGGTTTATTATTTTCAGGACAATCTTTTCACTCACCCCCAGCTTTAATTCCTCCCAGTCGGCATAGACTTTTCCCTGCAGCAGGTTTACAACCATGCTTGTCTCGTCTTTGCTGATATTTTTCAGGAATTCAGAAATAATCTCAACTTTCTCCAGCCTTTTTGCCGTTTTTTCAAGACGTGAATATATCTTTACTAATTCTTCATAGTACATGCTGATAGAAGGAATTTGAAATTTTTAAGTTTATCTGAGCTTGTTTAATGGGGAAATTCAGATGAGTAAGATTTAAAAATTTATGTTAAAATAGTATGATTGGGGGTAAAAGGTTGTATGGCAGGATTGGAAGGAAAGACCGATAAATTAGAGAGAGAATCAACAGGTAGCCCTATAAAAAAATCAATAGGAATTATAGGAATGGGCAGGATAGGTGAAGCTCTTCTTGCTAATTTGGTTGATGAATATGAAGACCTAGGGCTTGAAAGCATATATGTTTATTATAGGGAACACAGGGAATCAAGGCAACAGGATGAAGCAAGAGTTAAGGGAGTCATAGACCAGGTAAGGACTTCAAGCGGAAAATTTCCAATATATTCCACAAGTAATCTGGATGAATTAGGGAAAAATTCTGAAATAGTTGTTGTAACCATTGGAAGAAAGGAAGGTGGCGGAAAAAGAAGGGAAGATTTGACAGGACAGTATTTTCATGATATAAAATTAATAATGGATGGTCTGGGAAATAATAATCCAACAATATTCATGGCGACAAATCCCGTAACACCCAACTGTTTGGTTGCTCATTTGTGTTCTGAGAATGAAAATCCAAGAATAATAGGATTCACAAGGCTTGATTATCTGAGAGCAAAGCATATATTGTGGGAGTGGTTGAACAATGAGAGTAATTGCCATATAGGTCCAGAGGATTTGGATTTAAGTGTTTTAGGCCCTCATGGCTATGGCCTTATTGTTACTGGAATAAAAATTGGACATGGACAGAATGACAAATTGATTTATTCAAATGAGCAGTTAAGCTCAAGATTCTTATTTGGAAGCACGGAAAATTTGCTGGAAAGGTTATCCAAAGAAACATCGGAATATGGCGAAAGAGTTTATCAGGTTACTTCTCCTGATGGAACTCCTGTGTTTTTTGCAAATCAGATAATAGAAAGTTTGAAAAATATTCTGGAAGGTTCTGGGAAGGATACCGTTGCCGTAAATGTTAATTTGGAAAATTATGTGGAGGATATTAATGGTAATTTGGAAATTCCAAGACAGCCGACTTATATGAGTGCTCCTGTAACTTATAGGAATGGCGTTCCTTATATAGATCCCAATCTTAAAATGAGGGATATACCTCATCAGTACATGTTATCTCTAATTAACACATTAAGGCAGGAAGAGGGAAGAATCAAGGACTACTTGAGGAATCATAGAACAAATGGTTATATAAAGATGATGAAACATTTTGATTTGTAATCATTTCCTTGATATGCCCCATAACAGGTTAAAATAATTCTTGTAGGAATTTGCTATTTCCCTGTTCTTTATCTTTATTATATATGGAGTTTCGCTCCATAATATGAATACTATTTCCTCTCCGCATATGTTTGTTGACACGGGGGAATTCTTCATCTTCGGGAGATATCTTGCATATGTGTAATTCATCCTGTTCAGCTGGCTTATTCTTTTTGTTGCATCCTCATCATATATATGCTTCATTATAATCTTTCTTTTTATTCTTTTTTTATGGTATATGATTATAAAATCCTCCATAAGAGAAAGGGCTATCTTTGGAATTCCATAAACGAGGATTGGCTCTCTTTTCCTTAAAAAATTGTAGAGTATCATCCTTACTGATCTCATTCCTCTGTGAATCTCAGCCAGCTCCTTGTTCTGATTTATCTGCTTGAATTTTAGAAGTTTTGGCAGAAGATCATAGAACTTTTGCTCTTTTTCCTTTAATATGTCTCTTATTTTTTCGGGATTTGAGGATTGATAGTATTTCTTTCCTTCTTTGTAAATGTAATTTACAAGACCCTTTTCAATCAGCCTCCCAAGGCAGTCATAAACATTCGTCCTATGTATTCCAGTCGCGGATGATATTTCTGTCGGATTGCTCAGCCCGTTTTTTAAGAGCGCAAAATATATCTTTGATTCATTTCTGCTAAATCCAAGATCCAATAAAAAATCTTCAGGCATAAGATGATTATTTTTGATTGTTATATAAATGTTGTGGTAAATTATACAACACAAGTTTATATAT
>Ga0209542_10012175_pt1 | contig 15108 bp, 12 predicted proteins | sample RifCSPhighO2_01_FD_184028 | JGI IMG/M metagenome (GOLD analysis project Ga0209542, IMG submission 184028) | Soil microbial communities from Rifle, Colorado - Rifle CSP2_plank highO2_0.1 (SPAdes) (version 2) | ecosystem: Environmental > Terrestrial > Deep subsurface > Rock core/Sediment ...
GTTTGGCGGAAAGCGGTGAGTAAAGAATATCCCGTTTCATCAATGTTTTTCTGAAGTAATAATAGCATATTGCCTGTAATTTGTTATACTCGTTTTTATGAATAAAGTTGTGAGTAGGTTTGATGACAACTCTTTCGTCAAAACGTGCGCAGTGATCGCGCTTTGTCTCTCGTTCTATATTTTTGTCTATTTTATCTACTACGGAGTCGTGACTCCACCGCTTCTTGGCGATAGCCATGATTACCATATGCCAATAGCACGAAGTTTTCTGAATGGAGAGGTCTTAAACGTTCCAAAAGATGCCAATTCATATATCAACTATCCTGGTGCGTCAAATGCTATCCTTGCGATTTTTATTCTTTTTTCTTTGCCAGTAAATTGGTTTTGTCTATTAGGATGGATTATTCTTTTTTTTCTTTTGAAAAAACTTGGGAATCATTTTGGGCTCAGCAATCCGTTATCGCTGGTTTTTGCAACAACATTTACTTCAACGCTTTCCATCCTTCGTCAGATCCCAACGCAAAGCATCGATGTCTGGATGGGAGTGTGGTTTGTAATGCTGATGATTCTTCTTGAAAAACCTGCCAAAACCCTACGGTACGTGTTGCTACTAGGCACCGTTGTTGGCATGTTAATAGGAAGCAAATATTCAGGCCCGATCTATCTGATTGTCTTTCTTGTCTACGCAAAAGCATTGTTTAAAATTGTTTCTTCCAAGCGTATCGTTGCCTTTCTTACTCCTGTTCTTTTGATTGGTGTTTTTTGGTACGTACGAAACTACCTTGCCTGGGGAACACCGATTTATCCTGGAACATTGTTATGGATGCAAGGGATACCAGATCTAGATCTTCCAAAATATATGTTATGGAAACTTATTCTGGCAGGAAATGTCTATGGTTTTTTTGAGGCACTCGTTTCTGAGTATCTTATCTGGGCTTTTTCAGTTATCCCTGTGGGAATATTTTTTATTAAAAACTTAAAGCACCGAAACCAACCTGAGATGAAAAAAATATTTCGGTTAATCGCTGTTAGCTTTCTTGTCCTGCTTGTCTCTCTGTTGCTCTCTTTCAAACCGAATTTTGAGATATCAAACATGCGATACCTTTTTCCTCTTATTATTCTTTTTACTCTCAGTAGTTTTTTAATTGCACAAAAATATAAAAGGGAAAAAGAGATCGCTGTTGTGGCGCTCCTCAATGCAGTTGCTGCAGTTTCATATCTGGTGTATCATCCAAAGCTTGTTATTCTCTTCTTTTTCATCGTGGGAATTCTCTATATAAAAACAAAAGTGCATATTGCCCGACTGTTTGGTCTCTAACTGCAAGATAAAACATTCCGTAGTTTTCCAAGGCGTATTATTGTACTATTGGTTTTTAGCTGAGTATGGATATACACATTGGACACAATCATTCGCGGATGAGTAGTGCTCTGTTAGATACCTTTTTTCAGGTGGAAACAACGCATTGGTGGTGGAACGGTAGAAAAGCAATTCTTTCTTCGCTTTTGGATATGTATCTAAGAGGTAACAAAAACGTTATCCTTGATGCTGGATGCGGCACCGGTGCAAACATCCTTTTTTTAGAAAAATATGGAAAGGTCTCTGGCGTTGATATCTCTTCTGTTGCGACAAACTTTTGTAGAAAAAGAGGGATAAAAAACGTCAAAACAGGCGATATATCCGATCTTCCCTATAAAAGTAACAGCTTTGATGCAGTGTGCCTGATGGATGTTCTTGAACATATAGAAGATGAAAAAGTAGCCATTGAAGAGATTTTCCGCGTGTTAAAACCAAAAGGTAAGTTACTCCTCACCGTTCCTGCTTTACCATTTATTTATTCACAACACGATAGAGAACAAGGACATTTTAAACGGTATACAAAAAAGGGTCTCCGAACCCTGTTTGAAAATACTGATTTTAGAGAGCTAACCATAAATTACTTTAATATGCTTCTTTCGCCTCCGATTATTGTCATTCGCCTTCTCTCACGACTAAAGACTTTCTCAAAGTTGGCGGATTTTGACGCAAAACTCAACTTTGATATACACAGAGTATCACCAGTAAATAATCTCCTATCGAAGATTTTTTCAATCGAGAGGCATCTTGTCATGCAGTTTGCGCTTCCCTTTGGCGTGTCTCTTCTTGCTTTATATGAAAAACCAAAAAGATCAAAAGATATTGTAAAAAGGAAATATTAGTTGACTTCCCAAGGAGTCATGAGTTGGAAATAATTTCCATCAGCAAGATTCATCACTACCAAGTTTCTAATAAAACTATTTTAATAATGTGAGTTGCTTAACCTTCAAGATTCATATTTCAATCAACAGGAGTTGGAATAGGAGGTTTTTGTCGACCGAGCTTTGCTCGTATTCTCGCAAGGGCTCCGCTTTTATTTCTGGACTGCATTTGCGTCGTAGGTTCACCCGTCTGTTCAGAAATCTCACCAAAAGATAAAGATGCTCGTTCGTATTCATTCACCAAATCATTAAGCTTTGCTGCTCCACTATCTCTCCAAATCTCTCTATCGACTCTTTCAATTCTTGCTACAGGGTTAGTAACGTGTGCTTGTCCTTGGTCATTTAACGTCTGCTTAGCAGAAGCTATATGCATCCCAGCGAAATCTATACCTGGCGTTATCCGTGTAGGATGAGGCTCGCCATATACAGACTTTGGCCTTATATAGTCGCCGCTCAGACGAATCCTCCATCCTTTGTTTCTATCATGTATTGCTATCTCATTACCCTCTTTTGAACTAACCTCAATTGTCAGACCTGGTATATTCTTCCCTCTTTCTGTAACAGGATAGGACGGAGCCCCTCCAGGTTTAGACGAAACAGCCATCTCAATCCATCCCTTACTCTCAAACGTAGTTAAAAGCCTACGATGCGCTGAGGAAATACCACTGTGGATTGCATCTGCTGTAGGGAGAAGCTTTTCCATTTCTCCTCGAGGTTCTCTCATATATACAGTATTATACTAATCTAGTTTTATTTATTCTGTCAAGTATGCATTATAAGATACAAACGAGTTCCCATAGCTTTATCTTTTTTTTATTGACTTATCTGCTGGAGAGATATTACACTAGTTATTATCCCAAGAGGTCATCAGTTGAAAATAATTACCATCATGGTCAGCAAATGTGGCGATCCAAGCGCCTTGTATCTCATATGGTTTTATATCGAATAGATTTTCTATGAATCAAACTCATGATAACTCAATCTAAATATCGTTGCAAACTTACAGTAAAGTATGGTAGTCTTGAACCGTGAAATTTTCTCACAAAACTCTTCGCTTGTTAGTAATACAGTTCATGTTTGTTCTCGTTTTGGTACTCGTGCTCATAGGTCTTACCTATACTCCATTAAAAATTACTGCTCCCGCCGCCCAAATTGACAAAAAAGATGTCCCGGAAATGACTGATATTTTAAACCCAAGTGATCAAGAAAAACGATTAAAAGCTGCAAGAAAGTTAGTTGAAAGAGTTGACGTGGAGCAAGCTTTGGAAATTTTGGAACATTCTGCCTTACCACACACAGGAGAAGGTCATTTGGTTGTGCACCAAATCGGCTTCTACGCATATAGAAAATATGGCATGGATGCGATCCTAAAATGTAAGGATTATTTTTTATATGCGTGTTACCATGGAGCTATCATTGAAGCCGCATCAGATCAAGGATTTGAAGCGATAAAGAAGATGACGGAAAAATGCAAGGCTTCTTCTGTAAGATATTTTCAGTGCGTTCATGCCGCAGGACATTCCATTTTGGCTATGTGGAATTATGATCTGCCAAAAGCGCTAGAAACGTGCGATTCTCTGTATGAAAAAGAGTCTCAATTTCCCGAGGCTTTATCATCGTGCCATAACGGATCATTTATGGAAAATCTTTTTGGAGTGCACGACTGGGGGACTGGAAAACAACCTGTCAGAGAGTGGTTATCTGATGATCCGTATTTTCCCTGTACCTATTTTGGGGAGAAATACCAGAGAGGATGTTGGCTAAACCAGGCAGCCAGAATTTATCAAATGAATAATGGAGATATTGTGAAGACTTCACAACTTTGCCAGGAAGTCGGCAATGCGGAGTATGTGGCCTGGTGTATGGATAATGTCGCAAGACAAATTCATCCTTTAACCAATGGCGATCCCGCCAAATCATTTGAGCTTTGCCAGCAGGCAGGAGCTGACTGGTATGACAATTGTCTCGTGGTGAATGCCGGATCATTTTACTCTGTTGGAGGTCGCGACCAGGCCATATTTATCTGTCAAAATGTCCCTTCATACCTAAAGAATGAATGTTATCAGAGGATAATTGGGCAAATTGTCTCAGACCCAATTGATGTGGAGCAAAAACAGATACTCTGCCAAAAAATAGAACAGCCATTTAACGGTCAATGTCTTTCTGGCATAACCTCGTTAGCGCCTTAAAGTTAAATATTATGCAGCCAGAAATCCAAAAGCTACTGCATTCATTTTTTGATAAATTTGAGCTGAAATCATTTGCCAAAGGAGAAATAGTCATAAAGCCCACCAATGACAGAATATTTTTTTTGACTAAAGGGGTGGTAAGAATGTTTAGTCTCTCTAAAGAAAGAGATGAGCTTACCTTAAATATCTATAAGGCATATGCACTATTTCCTATGTCTTTGATTTTTAATATACAAGATAAGCACACATTCAATTCATTAACAGGTACAAGGATATTTTGCTCCTAAAAAAGATTTTGAATGGTTCATCAATAGAAATCCAACTGTTCTTTTTGATCTATTAAAAAGAATATATCAAGGTTTTGACGGGTTTTTCATGCTTTTAGAGGCTCTACTTTCAGGAGATGCTTTCTATAGAACATTAACTCAGCTAATTATTTATGCCAGAAGATTTGGTCAAAAAAATCAAAAGATAATTACTTTTGATTGGCATCTTACCCACCATCAACTGGCTTCTCAAACAGGTCTGGCCCGAGAGTCAGTCACCAGAGAGATTAAAAAACTACAAAATAAGGGTTTGGTTGGTTACTCTGGAAAGAAACTATTTATTTACGACCTCCTCAAATTAGAAGAGGAATGTTTCTCTTATTTGACTGAAATTTGAAAAGTGCCCCTTGACAAACACCAAGGATTGTGACCAAGATTACAATAGGAAAGTGAATAATCAAAATAAGCTAGTATCTGTCTTATTCTTTCTTAAGCAAAAGAAGAAAATATTTGTTGTCTTACCCCTAGCTTTGCTCTTCATCGGAGTAATTTATGTTGGGCTGGTACGTTTTGGAATCATCAAGGATCCTTTTCCTCTTCCGGGTATACCTTTTCTCCAGCAAGGACCGCAAGTTTCTCTCAAAACAGAATACAAAAATCCTTTTGATAAAAAAACCCAATATGTTAATCCGTTTGAGACTTATAAGAATCCATTTGTTGTTGCGAAATAATGATAATGAGTAAAATTTTAACGTTCAATCCTATCAGAACATTACTTTTGGCACTGGCTGTAATGTTCCTGTTATTTCTTGCAGCAACTTCTGTTTTCTCACAAAGCCCTGCTCCTCAAGCATCTACCGCAACAGGCGAAACTTTTAACTTAAGCTTTCCAATAAAAGAGCTAGGTGAATGTAATAGTCTAATAGAATGTACTAATTATTGTGAGGATCCCGTAAACTACAATAGCTGCTCAGTATTTGCCAAGAAAAATGGTTTTTATCAGGATGATGTGACAACCTATGCCACTGATGAATTTTATGAAGATACCCAAAGCGAGTTGGGATGTAATTCCCGGGATGGCTGTGTTAATTTCTGTTCACAGGAAGCTAATTTTGATGCGTGTAGCGCGTTTGCCAAAAGGAATGAAATTCCCGGAGGATATGTTGGTGAGCCTAATAAACCGGAATATTTAGAGACTGCAAAAGAAGTTTTGGGTTGTGACTCAGCAGAATCCTGTCAACGTTATTGCTCCAGTGATCTTAACGGATCAAAGTGTACTGAATTTGCTGGTAAGGTAGGACTTTTGGGGGGGACAAAGAATGAGGGCCCTAACGGTTGTCAAACTCCTGAAACCTGTTCTGCCTTCTGCTCTGATCCTGCAAATTACAAAGAATGTTCTAACTTTGCGCCGGGGGGAGGAACATTTGCAGGTCCTGGTGGATGCAATAGTGAAGCAACATGTCGAAGCTATTGTGATCAAAATCCTGATCAGTGTCGAAGCTATGCTCCGGGTGCCAATGGTACGTATGTTCCGCCTTCATGTGCTGCAGGGGAGTATTATGGGCCTGGTGGTGTTTGTACAGCAACAGCTGATACATCTACAGCAGCCACATGTGTTGGAACTGACAAATACTGGGATGGGAGCGCCTGTCAAGATAAACCTCCGGTAGGTATATCTACAGATCTCTCAAATGCTCATTTCCAACAAAGACCTGAAATGGGGAATTGTTCAACCCCGGGTGAGTGTTATGATTATTGTAAACAAAATCCAGATTCATGTCAGGGTTTTGATGCAACTGGAGGACGTCCAACAGACGACTATACCCCATACCTTTACTACACTCCCGGAACAGACGTTAAGTTTGAACCAAAACCGGATATGGGCAACTGTGACTCTCCAGGTTCTTGCTATGACTATTGCAAAGAAAATCCTGGTCAATGCGAAGGATTTAGTTCCAATTCACCAAGACCACTCGATATTTATGTTCCCGGTACCTACTATACACCCCCAACTGATGTGGTCTATGGTACCCCGCCTACCACTAACTTTTACACAACCCCTATCTACTACACCCCACCAGTAGGCTCAACATATACAACACCTCAATATTACACTCCCGGTATGTACTCCACGCCAACCTATTACACGCCTCCGACAGGGTCAAATTATACAACACCTAACTATTACACACCCTGGAGCAATTACCCTACTCCAAGCGGTGAGTATCCAACACCAACTTATTCAACACCAACCTATTACACACCTCCTGGTGGCAGTAATTACACCACGCCTTATTATTACACTCCTCCTCAATATACAACTCCTTATTACTACACTCCTGGTGCAGGCTCAAATTACACAACGCCTAGTTATTCAACGCCGCCCCCCTACACGACACCGCAATACTACACGCCATATTCCGGTGGTGGCTATACAACGCCTGTTTACTTTACTCCACCTACATATACCACGCCTACTTACTATACACCTCCTCCGGGGTCAACTTATACGAGTCCGAGTTATTACACACCTCCACCACCATACTCAACGCCTACTTACTACACACCAGGACAATATCCAACACCTCCTCAATATACAACTCCGCCTCCATATACCTCTCCTTCTGGTGGTTGTCAGCTATTTGGAGATGCTGTTGATTGTAGTTATTTCACTCCAGTCGGCTATTCAACGCCAACCTATTACACACCAACACCTTATTCTACCCCTCAATACTATACACCTTACTCAACACCTCAATACTATACACCTCCTCCGGGATCAACATACACCAGTCCGAGTTATTACACACCTTACTCAACACCAAACTACTCAACGCCGAGTTACTATTCTCCAAGCTACTATACGCCCGGTGGGACATATGTTTCTCCTTATTACACGCCGGGAAGCGGCTATACCTCTCCCACGTCAAATTATTCTTATCCATCACCCACTTACCCATCCCCAAATTATCCCACACCATCAACTGGAGGTTACTATTATCCCACACCATCAGGAAGCACTTATGGTACACCAGTTTATACAACTCCATCCTACGTCTATCCAACTCCAGGCACAGGCTACACTTATCCAACCCCCGGCAGCGGAAGCTATCCTTATCCAACCCCAAGCGGCTATTACTACCCGACTCCCAGTGGCGGTTACTACACTCCTTCTGATGCCAACCCCTACCCCGCACCACCTGGTTATCCAACACCCAGTGGCAGCTACTACTACTACCCAACTCCTTCCGATGCTAGTTACACCACTCCAGCCTATGGCACGCCCTCTTACGGCACGCCAAGCTATGGAACTCCGTCATACGGGACACCGAGTTATGGCACACCAAGCTACGGGACACCTTCATACGGCACGCCTGAATATAGCACGCCATCCTATGGAACCCCCTCATACGGCACGCCTGAATATCCAACACCTGTGCAGGGTGCCTCAACTGTGGATTTTAAACAATGGTTGCTAAACATCTGGAACACCCTCACCGGTAAGTAAAACCTGTAACTTTTTCTCTGCCTAATTTTGTATAATTGTCAATATGCTGAGGCTTTTCTGGTTTTTTCTCTTTTTAATTATTGTCATTTTTGCACTGCCAAGAAATATTTTTGCTCATTCCGCAGTCCAAGTTATAGAAATGACTTCAGATGGTTTTAATCCTGCTGAAGTTACCATTGATCAAAACTCAAGTGTAATTTTTATAAATAAAGATATAGATGAGAGATGGCCTGCCAGCAATACCCACCCGACTCATGAACTCTATCCAGAATTTGATCCCAAAAGGCCAATTGCTCCTGAAGAATCTTGGGCATTTAAGCCTAAAGATGCGGGAGAGTGGAAATACCATGATCACCTTTTCCCCCACATGAGAGGGGTTATAACAGTTATTGCGGAAAAGGGTTCTAGCACAAAAGATTCTCCAGAGGATGGAAAGCCTGCCTTAAATACTTTTATTGTGCAGTTTAAGCACGTAGTCAATAATCTTCTTAGTAGAATTAAAAGTTTATTCGGTTCAAAAAGTATATCGAATAAACCAAAACAGTTGCCGAGTAGAGAAGATTTTAAAAAACTCTCATACGAAATGCAGTCTCAAGAGCTATCAGAGATTGCCCAAAGTAATGGTGCTTCTGAAAGTTGGAAATATATACAAGCTGTTTTTAAAGGTGACTCAGGCTCATCAGGCAATATCCATGATTTAGCGCATCTTTCAGGCATGTTACTGTATGAAACAAAGGGATTTGAAAGTATTAAAGACTGCTCTGCTCAGTTTGCTTTTGGCTGTTATCACGGCTTTTTAGATAAGGCTTTTTCTAAAAATCTGGATCTTTTGCTGGATGCTGAGCAAGGTTGTTTAAAATTAGGCCCCACAAATTCCGGTCCTGTAGCCAGCTGCATACATGGCATTGGACACGGAGTTGCTTCTTTTTATTCCACAAATGATTTAGAAAAAGCGCTTGTTACCTGCAGAAAACTAACATCTGGTAATGAATTCTGTTTTGACGGAGTGTTTATGGAATTTGTGCGTTCTGCATCTGATTCATTTTTCAAAAAGAACGACCCCTATTACCCTTGCAATAGCTTAGAGAAAAAATACGGGTATTCTTATTCGTTTTCCTGCGGCAGAAATCAGCCCTCTCTCTTAATGAGTAGGTTTAAGATGGGGTTTGATGAAGTATTGGGAGTATGCGTTAACTCAAGTTCCAATCCATTTAAAAATGCCTGTTTTGATTCTTTAGGATTTTCCTTAGCCTCAACTGGGGACGTACAGCAAATAATTGGAGGCTGTCAAAAAATAGGCGTAGATGAATTTATAGCAAAATGCATTAAAGCAGCGGCCGGAGAGTTGGTTTTCCAAGAGGTGCCTGGTTGGTTTGAAAAATCAAAAGTTGTTTGTAGTGGAGCACCAAAAGGACAAAGTGAATGCCTAGAGCATGTTGAAAGGTTAATTAAGGAGTATAGCAAACAGATTAGTTTTAACTTCAAAAATTTAAAAAGCGGTGAGGACACAAATTCTTATATCAGAGAGCAATTAAAGGTTTGCTATGATATCGGAGGACGCGATGGATGCTATAAACAGGCTGCAGATGTGTTGTATAGCCATTTCGGCTTGGCTAAAACTCTTGAAGTTTTTAAAAAAAATGAAGATTACCCTGAAGTGTATGCTCGCTGTCACGAGGTAACGCATTATCTTTCCCGTTTGGAATATGAAAAACAAGACAGTATTGCCAAAGTGTATGCTCAGTGTGACTCTACTTGTCATGGAGGATGTTACCACGGAACGATGGAAGCATATTTAAAAGAAAGGACAAATGAGGCTGGATTTAACGTAAATAATCAGTTTGCTAAAATTTGTGGAAGAGCTGAGGATTATCAAAAACCCATTGAGTTTAATGAATGCCTTCATGGCATGGGACACGCCGCAATGTTTGTGACAGATATGGAACTCAAACAATCCTTAACTCTTTGCGATACGATTTCGAATCAGCAATACAAAGAGCGCTGTTTCACAGGAGTATTTATGGAAAACTCTTCTTCTTCTACCTCTTTTGATCATGCCAGTATCTATATAAAAAAGGACGATCCGTTTTATCCATGCAACATACTTGATGAAAAATATCAATCGGTTTGCTGGCAATACCAAAGCTCCTACTTTTCTATTATTTCCAACCAGGATTGGCATAAGGTTGCAAAGCTTTGTTTGCTGATTCCTCCACAGTATCAAGACAGGTGCTTTCGGACCATAGGCACAAACCAGGTTGGTTTTACTGCGTCTTTGGAAACAATGAAACAAGATTGTGATCTTATGCCCACAGAGCATTTTCAGGATATTTGTGTTGCGGGCGTTGTCTCCTCACTCTCGTATCGTTTTGTAGGAAATATGCAAAAAATGATTGATTTTTGCTTGCTTGTTGATTCACAAAATAAAGAAAGTTGTTTTAAGCAAGTTGGAGCTGGCATTTTAGATTGGGACAAAAATAAGGATGTAGCAAAAAAAGGATGCCAAAAAATTCCTGATATACAAGGGCTATCCTGGTGTATGAGCGTAATCTAGGTCGCTTGCTCTCCAATACCAGCACACTTTTACACGTAATTCATGGAGAAAAAATCTGTTATAAAACAATATTTTACAGAGTAATTTGAAAAGAGAAGATGAAGGTTAGTTATTATCCCAAGGGGTCATGAGTTGGAAATAGTTACCGTCAGGGTCGGCAAATGTTGCGATCCACGCTCCTTGCATCTCATATGGCTCTTTGATCACTACTGCGCCTGCTTCTTTTTTAATGCGTTCAAACTCTTCCTTTACCGCTTTTGTCTCTAAATTCAGTATAACTCGTTGTGGCTCTTTTGCTTTCCCTTTTACTTCAGAATGTTCTCCGATATTAAAAAAACAGCTACCAATCTGCCAGCCATACCATTCCCCTTCATGCATATCAGCCGCTTTTGCAAAAACTTTTTCATAAAACGCAGCCATTTGTTTTACTTGCGATGTCCCGACAATAATGGAATTGAGATTAAGCATAGATATATTATACACCATACACGCAATATACTACAGTTCTCTCTGAAAAGTATATTGAAATATTATTTCCGTCGTAGTACACTTTGATTTGGAGGTCGGAGTTCGCCTGAGGCGAACGTAGATCCCGCAGTCCGAAGGACTGTGGGGCAAAAAAACCGTAGATTCCAGCTGAAAGGAGTGATGAGTAAATATGAGAAAAGATCCTGATGAATGCAAATGCGGTGGAAATTGTGATTGTGGTGGAAACTGCAGCTGCGAGAAATAAATAGATACAAATGGATATGAAAATATTCGTTCTAATTTTATCGGTAATACTTGGACTCTACTGGCTAATTGACCACGCGTCTCCTCTTCCGCTCAACCACGAACAGCTTGGATTATACGATCACAATGCTCACCGAATCATAGGAGTAGTATTTTTAGCAATAGCAGGTATTGTTGGATGGAAATGGAAATCAAAAAAGAGTTAATTAACTACCAGTTCAACTGATACCAAATTAAAAACAATTATTTTCCTCATATTAGACTACAACGTTATTATTGTCAAGAATATTATGTGGCTCACTAATGCGAAGGTAAAAACCAAACGGATCTTCTATTCGAAAATCTTTTGAATCCATGGGGAAATTATATCAGAAGCAAAATCTAAGGATCAAAGACAGTAGTTGGACCGGGAATTGGTCTACAGCTCCCCGAATAAACGAATACTCGCCAGTTAGGATCGTTAAAATTATCACTACCATTGAAGCTAGTCGAGCTAGTTGTTGCACGCGTTGACCAGCTTCCACTGTTATTTTGCCTTTGTACTCTGTATGTAGAAGCGCCTGCAACAGCTTGCCAAGAAAAGGAGACAGTTCCATCTCGACTGGGGTTGGTATCAGAATGGCTTAGGATCGTTGGTGCTAGGCAACTGATGGGAGTCGGTGTTGGAGTGTAAGTAGGCGTAGGTGTAGGACTCGGTGTAAGCGTTGGAGTCGGTGTCGGTGTCGGCGAAAGTGTCGGGCTAACACTAGCAACACTGGTATAAGCATCAATTCGGCCAAAAGTCGAACCGGCTAAGGCACTTACATTAGCAGTCTGGAAAATACGATTGACCACCGAATCATTGCCTGTGTTGTATGAAGTTGTCCAAATCAAAGAAGCTAATCCTGCCACATGAGGTGAAGCCATTGAAGTACCACTAAACGAAGAATAACCACCAATGTAGTTCGTCGATAGAATACCAACCCCTGGTGCTGCGACATCAACAAATGCACCATAATTGGAAAAACTTGCTTTGTTATCATTGGTATCTGAGGCAGCGACCCCAATGACGTTATTACAGTTTGCCGGTGTTATCGCCCCACTTGCTCCACTATTCCCAGCAGCGGCAACAATAACTAATCCTTGTACCCATGCTTTATCAATCGCTGATTGAACCAAGAGATCACATGGTGTATTAGCGCCAAGACTCATATTGATAATTTCTGCTCGCCTGGGACCACATGGATTTGTATCACATCCAGCTGCCCAAAGAATGCCATTGATGATCCAGCTAAAAGAACCAGATCCATTGTCACCTAAGACCTTGACATTCACGATACTTGCATTGTACCCAACACCAGCAACGCCAATGCTATTGTTGGTATGAGCTGCGGCGATTCCGGCAACATGAGTACCATGATTACAAAAATCATCAGCGTCTGGAGCAGTCGTGAAGTTGATACGAGAAAGCACTTTACCCCGGATATCAGGATGTCCGGGATTTCCATCAGGGCTAATATATGAAGAAGTACTGTCATAGACACCACAATCAAGAATCGCTACCCGGGTACTCGGCGAACTTGTTGAGATATCCCAGGCAGCCGGAGCGTTGATTTTTACCATTCCCCATTGCTGACCAAATTGTGAATCATTCGGCGTCAAAATAGCACGCATAATGTGATCTGAAACAACATACTCTACAGCAGGATTTTGCCGATAGGCTAAAAGAACCCGCGCGACGTCGTTTTCACGAACTCCTACTCGACTTGTCCTCCCAAGATATAATCGCTCAACTTTTAAAGCACCAATACTCCTATGGACTTGCTCTTGCTCAGACTCGCTGGTGCCAGGGCGGAATTTGACCAGAAGACTACCGGCTCTTACTGGTAACCCATCCCTGGAACCTGGGACCTCTTTGAGTATCCTTGTTGTAAATTCGCGCCCATTGCGTTTGACTTTAACGATCTTCGTGTCTTCATCATCATTATTGTTTTGCGCGAATACTGTATGCCCGTAGGAGAATATATAAGCTAAACCGAAAAGAAAAAGCAGAAGACTCAAAAAAGTGAAACGAGACCAATAAGCTAGAGGTTTTGCGCGCAGTTTTGCTAACATATTAGCACTCTTTACTATACCACAGAGATGTCAACAAACTAAAGCCTAAGGCAAGAATCTCAGCAATCGTATTTTTTCCGGTTCCTGTCGGTTCGTTAAGAATAATCAAACTCATAGGTAAATGATATCAGAGGCGGAAAATTCGAAGATAAGCTATACTTTATAAACTGCTTATGTCAAATTCCCTTTTCCTCCACGAGCTTATTCATCTTGTCCTTTCCCTTCTGGCAATTTCCATCACGTGGTTGTTTTTCCTACAGAAAAAGTACCGTCATACTTCCAAATATATTTCTGTCATCATTCTTGGCGGGCTTCTTGGTGGAGTCTTTCTCGACTCTGATCATTTATTTGACTATATAATTTCTTTCGGTCTCATCTTCCGTCCAGATTATTTTTTAACAGGTCATATGTTTGCTGTATCAAATAGGGTATTCGTTCCGGTTCATTCATGGGAGCTGGTCTTCATTTTTGGAGTTATAAGTTATGTGACGAAAAACAAAATGGCGAAATATTTCTTAACAGCACTTGCGCTTGGTATGATAACTCATTTGGTGTTTGATACATACTCTAATCGGACTGTACTTCTTGGATATTCATTTATCTATAGATTACTTACTAATTTTGATGCAGGATCCTTCAGCGCATTAATGTAGAGGAGAAATATTATTTTTGTACTCCTGAGGAGATGTTGACCATCCAGTGGACGCCAAATTTATCAGTGAGCATTCCAAATGTATCACCCCAAAATTGTTTGGCAAGCGGCATGCTCATTTAAGTAGATAATTTGCTCTTTGCTTATAGCATTTGACACAGATGATCAAATAAATTAAAAATCGTTGAAAGAAAACGTATGCAGAAAATTACCCCCTTTTTATGGTTTGAGAAAGACGCCCAAAAAGTAGCAGCGTACTATACCTCAATTTTCAAAGACTCGAAAATAAAAAATACAAGCGTCATGGAAGATACTCCTTCAGGCACTGTAGAGATTGTTGTTATTGAACTTTTCGGCCAGGAATTTACTCTCATGAGCGCTGGCCCTGAATTTAAATTTACTGAGGCAATTTCTTTCGTCGTTGACTGCCGCGACCAAGAAGAGGTTGATTATTACTGGGAACGCCTTACGGCGGATGGTGGAGAAGAAAGCATGTGCGGTTGGCTCAAGGACAAATACGGATTGTCCTGGCAAATTATCCCAAGGAGGCTCAATGAGTTGATGTCAGATCCGGATAAAGAAAAAGCAGGACGAGCAACCCAAGCAATGCTCCAGATGAAAAAAATTGATGTTGCCAAACTAGAGGAAGCTGCCGGACAAAGGTGAGAAAGTACTAGGCTCGCAAGCCGAATGTGTTTTTGAAGGAAAGTAATCCGCAAGACTCAACGTATTTATTTCTTTGTGGGCGGGGTGGACTTTTTAGCTGCTGCTTTTTTAACAACTTTTTTTACTGTTTGTTTTTGATTTTTCGTTGTGTTTTTTGTAAATTCATCTGCTTTTCTCTTAATATTTTTTCCCATTTTTACCGCATCATGTGA